>Ga0307983_1000575_pt1 | contig 18580 bp, 22 predicted proteins | sample OrgLakmetagen991_FD_201845 | JGI IMG/M metagenome (GOLD analysis project Ga0307983, IMG submission 201845) | Saline water microbial communities from Organic Lake, Antarctica - #991 | ecosystem: Environmental > Aquatic > Non-marine Saline and Alkaline > Saline | place: Antarctica: Organic Lake...
ATAGCTTTTCCACAGATTTCAAGAAATAGGCAGTGAATAAGCAGTCCCATTTCAAAAATTTTAATTTTCCTTTCTACCCTCGTAAAAAACCGTTCATTTTAATTTCACAAATTTCTCAGCCGAATTCTAGACCCGTCGCCCCGTCTCAAGGGAGGGTCTATTTATAAAACCGAATATTTGAATAAATACAAGCACGTGTTATAGCAGTATATTTAATTTCTTTAGACATTCCAGAAAATTCGTGAATTCCAAGTACATCGGTAATAGTATCTCCTTGAGATTTATGAATTGTATTACAATATCCCCATTCAAATTTATTTGAAATAGTATCAAATGGAATTCCTAAAATAGTTGAACCTTCTTCAATCAAGTAATTTTTATTTTTCACAATTCCAAATGATTTAATAGTTTCCTTTGCGATGACTTTACTTCCTACAGAACCCCATTCAATTCCATTTTGAAGTACTACGGCAGCATTAATTTCGGCTACTTTTGAATTAGTAAATGCGATATTAGTAAGTGGATATTCAGTTTTTGAGTATTCTACTTCAATTTTTTCATTATTTAGAATGTCTTCACGTAATTTAATAATTTCATTACAATTTCTGTGATCGATCGATAAGGTAATTACCTCGCCAAGAAATGGAATAACGCGAAGTGGTTGCTCACCTACAGGCGAAGTTTGATTGAAATCACCAGAAAATATGAAGGTAGTATTTAAATTTAAATATGCCTCCAAAATATACGCCCATATCCATCGTGGTATCATACTGATTTCGTCAATCCAAACAGTCTTGTCTTGAAGATAATTAAATTTTTTAGTACTTTGTAAATTGAATAATGTATGAAGAGTTTGACCTTTTACTGTTTCACTGCAGCAATTTAGTGCTGCTTTATTTGTAAAGGCAGCAGCGTAGTCGTAGTTATGTTCATTTTTTACAGTATAACTTTTACCTGTACCTGGTGCGCCAAGATAACATATATTTCTGGTATATTTTACTTCATCTAATTTAATGTGATATGTATTTCCGTTTGAGGTATAACTGCTCCTTTTGAACTCTTCAATTTTCCAACCGATTGGAACTGGAACCGAATTAGCATATGTGAGACTATCTGTTTTAATTTTTAGTACTTCCTTTCCAATTGAACGAATTGTATTCAAAACACGAGCACAACCAGCATCAATTACAGCAAGATATCTATGAAGTAGTCCAGATACTTTTTCAAAACTAAATGACCTCGTAATAATTTCTGGATCAAATTGTGATACTGAAAAATCGGTATGGTCTTTCAATAACCAATCTCTTTCTCTTCCATTAGTTATGCGAATAGTTGTTGAGCCATTAGCCTCAGTCTTTCCACACATTCCATTATATTTATTGAATGCTTTGTGATCAGTTGAAAATGCTGAAGCAATTACTGAATGCTCCCAAAGTTTTTTGCTCCCAGGAGTTAGTACTGAGGTAATCTCTAATGAAACTCCAAGTGAAATCAAAGCAAGTAAAGTTCTACCTCCTACTACATTGGATGTAATTCCATATTTAGTCGCATCGCATTTCACAGTATAAAATGAGTATTCAGTTAAAACCTCACCATTATATTTCTTGAATTCGTCAAAAATGTTAAAAATACCATACCATTTAATGTATTCTGGATTAGTAGCGGTGGAATAATAACATTTATTACAATCAATAGTGAAACCTACCTCAATATCACTGCTTTTTGAATACCCAAGTGCTTTAATTCCATTTTTTAGTAGAATTCTAGTCGCACAATTGAAAGAACCAAGTTCAATGCTCAATTCAACAAACTCTTCATCTTTTTGACGATGTACTCCTGAGGTAATAATATTATTACCACGACTGTATTCAATGTATCCTGCTTCGGGTTCTGTATATACTGTTTCTGTATTTAAGTGAATGCTTTTTTTACCGAGGTAAAGATGCTCGTTATGACATAATCCAACTACCTTAGGGTAATTTTTAAGTGAAGGGTAGTCGTTATTATAAAATATGCGTCCAGTGATATCATAGAGCACTAATGGTCGTTCAATTTCATCACAGTAATTAATCAAGTCGTCGGTAGTTGTACCAGTATATTTTCTAGTTTCTTGACCAGGATATACTGATTTGCCTTCTGGTTTAATTCCACGATATACACACTCACCTGATTTTCCAGAATTGATAGAAACATTGAAGGGAACCATCAATGGATTGTTGTCTCTCAATTTCATTTTGCGCATTTTTCTTTTTTTACTGGCTTTTTTAGTTGCTTTTGCTTTTTGTTTTCTTTTTTTAGTAATCACACCTTTACTTTCCTCTTTTTTTGCCACTGGAGTTCTAGTTCTAGATACCTGTCCAATTATTTTACCTTTTAAAAAGAAAGGAGCAATACCTTCCTCTCTCAAAATTGATTGAGCATCTCTTGACGACATTGTACCGTTTTGAAGGTCTTGAATAGCAGTGTATGCTTCTTTTGATACTGGTCTCGTATGTGTATTTTGAGCACTACTTACTAATTCAACTTCTTCGCGGTTTTCATTAAAGTCATCAGATCCAGAATTCGCAAATGTGAGTGTATATCCCGAATTCATTGTTATACTATAGAAATAGAAAATAAATTTAAATTAATGTTTTTAAAATTATTTTGTCCCAAACTTTTCATTTAGTGGTAATTATATTTTAATCTGGAATAACCAGTTTTCCTCTTTTTTAGAATGATAATACATATGTGCCTTTTGTTTCTTGATTTCTTTGTTAAGCAAATAATATTCTTTCTTTTGTGTTGAGATTTTATCTTTGTTATTAGAATAATATGTCTCTATGTATCCAATTCGTTTAGCAGTGATTGCTTCCTTGTTTTGTTTGTACCATTTCTTACTTGCGATTGATTGTCTTTCTTTCTTGTCTAATGGGTGAGATTGTCTTTTATCTAATACGTGTTGGTTATTCATTATACTATAGGAATAGAAAATAAATTCAAATTAATATACGTGAAATCTCATCATATGACTTCTTTGAGTATTACTCATAGCCCAGAATGCTTCATCAAATAATTGCTTTTCTGGGATTACTTCTTCTTTTCTAATTGACTTGATTATCTTATTCATTAATTCTTTGAAGCCCATTTCTTTTTTATACTATAGGAATAGAAAAAAAATTTAAATTAATAGAAAATAGTTGAATTTAATAATCCATCTATTTCTCTACCGATTTTGGAAAAACGGTATGCTTCAAAAACAATCACACAACCTGATAAAAAATAATATGTCTTTATGTACTTCACTTCCTCGTCGTCGTGTCTATCAAATACTATCAACATTGGAAAACCTATAGTAAGAACTCCATTTATCACTGGAAGTAAATCTGTTATAAGGCCCATACTCTAATGAATTATTTTAATTAATTATTAATTCAGTTAGGATGTGATAACTTCCACGAATGTATCTGTATTCAATGCGAGCAGTTCCCTTCGTTTAATTGTACGTTCTTTGATTGCTTCTTTGTTGTTGGCGTAATATCCTTTTCGCCCTTCAAGAATTTTGGTTCTGTTAGCTTGGTAGTAGTCTTTAATCTTTTCTTTATTTAGTTGATATTCTTCTGCTCTGGCTGTCTTAGTTCTTTGATAGTATTCTCTACTTCTCTGGATAATTTTCTCTTTATTGGCTTGGTAATATTCTCTTTTTTTATCAACGTTCATTGTTATACCATAGGAATAGAAAAAAAATTCAAATAAATGATAATTAAAATAATTAGTTAGATTATATGCGAGCATCCAATCAAAGAAATTCTATCCTTGGAACTAACACTGAAATATTTGGTACTCTAAGCAGTACAGGAGCTTTGACAGTAGCGGGGGGTGTCGGCATTGGTGGGGATTTGACGGTTGCTGGAGACGTCGGTGTAGGGGGTGCTTTGGATGTAGGATATCAAGGAGATGGAGTATCTGCATTAACCTTCGCCAGAAGCGATGGGCCTACATTTGGAAGTATTTCTGGTACAGGAACAACGTTTAATAGCATCCTGAGAATATCAAATCCAAGTAATGATAACGGACGAATAGATTTTGATTCTGGTTTCAATGGCGTTTATTTCTCATTTGGGTACTCTGGGAGTTCTACCTCCAGTGATTTTTCAATTACGGACACTACAGAAAGTACATCGGCAAGTACAGGGGCTTTAGTCGTGGATGGAGGTGTCGGTGTAGGGGGTGCTTTGAACGTCGTGGACAGTTCTACTATGAATAATGGTAGATTAAGATTTGTCAATGCAGATGGTTATAATTTTATACAGTCTGGGTCCAGTTCATTTTCTAGCTCAAGTGCTTCGTTCCGCTTTGGCCCAACGTATTCTACTTCGTACTGGTTGACTGTATCACCGGAACAAACGCATATAAACCCGACAACTGAGAGTACCTCGGTAAGTACAGGGGCTTTAAGGGTTTCTGGAGGCGCTGGAATTGCCGGGAATTTGAACGTCGGTGGAACTGTGACTATAGCAGATTATGTAACAATTTCATCACTCTCATCAAGTATTTCAACAACTACAGGAGCACTTCGTGTCGCAGGAGGTGTAGGTATTGCTGGGCGTTTGAACATCGGTGACGATACAGTCGCTGGAAATATAAGACCATCTGCAACTGAAACATTTGACCTGGGTTCTGCTTCATTTGAATGGAATAATATATATGCCCAGAACGCTGTCACGGTATCTGATCGAACTAAAAAAACGGATATAGAGCCCTGTAAAATATCCGTAGAATTTCTAAGCAAATTGAACCCAGTGTCTTATAATTATCGCTCGAATGGTAATCCAGGTATCGGTTTAATTGCTCAAGACCTATATACAGTCGCTGAGGAATATGCCCTCGAGGATTATTTCGTAAATCACAATAATTTCAAAGACTATGGCATCAAATACAATGCTCTCATTCCTATCTTGATTAATGCTATCAAAGAACTCACTGTTAGAATTGAGAAACTTGAAGCTTAAAGTTTTTTAAAGTTAATTTTTAAATATATAATTAGTTTTAAAACACTACAAAACACTGACCATTTTACTGCTTGTAAATCTTCCAAGCAAATTAGCGGCAATTCCGTTGAACGCTGCGTACATAACATTATTAGCACCACCTTTCTGGAATGCTGACACACCAGCACGAACACCTCCCGTGTAGATGTCATATTCCTTAATTGTAATTCCCTCTGCGCCATCAGTCATAGAAATACCTGAGGCAAGGTTCTTGGCGATAACAACCGAGAACAATTGCGACAGTGCTTCCATTTCTGGCTTACCCATTTTCATTAAATAACTTCCTAGTGCTGCGAAACCGACTGAAAAAAGATCCTCTCTCGTTGGCATTATATCAATTTGCGACATTGTATAACATTGAATATTAAAATAATTTCAAATAATTGATTGTATCAAAATTCTTGAAAGAATACTGGCTCCAATTCCACTGAAAAAGGTATATCCCAATTCAACTGAACCTGGGTCGGTTTCGTAAATTTCTATTAGAAGTCGTAGTACAGCGGTAAACACGTCATAATCATATATAAATCCAGATAAATCCTGAGTAATCCCGAGGTCAAATCCTGTAAGAATTCCAGAAATGTTTTTGGCAATTATAGAACTGACGTACTGCTGAATTATTGAATGGACCACTTGTCTATCACGAAAATATGCGATACCTCCACTTATTGCCGAGCCTAAAAAATCTACGTCAGTTGGAAAGTACATTTAGATACACTCAGGAAAAAAGTTTCATTTATTTACTGATCTGGATTCCACCATCCTTCAAGAACTTGACCATACGGTCATATCTAACCCACAAATCTACCTGAGTATTAGCAGAGGCAGTACAAGTGAGATGGACTTCAAGTTGTCCAGTACGTTGGGCAGTATTCAAACCAGAAACTGTTTGCTCAGATCCAGTGAAAGCATTGAAAGGATAAGCGATGATGAATTGACCATCAGCAGCAGTGTCAAAAGCAGTAGTGAAGAAGTCGGGTGAAGAGTAATCAGTTCCTTTACGATGATTGGCGTACTCAACAAGGGAATTGTACAACTCAACTTGTTGTTCGCAACGGATTTCTCTCTTAGGATGTTGAACACCGTCAATCACAAATGACAATCTTGTAAGAGCGTTGGTGAGGTAAGCAGATTGATATTTTTCAAGTCCGCTATTAGGGTCCTGTACATCGGCTTGGTTTCTCATAGTATAAAGAATACCTGAAACTGACTTGGCTGAGGTAGGAACGATGGTAGTATGTGAAGTACTTCCAGAAAGTAATCCAGTATCACGATGATGGTCATAATCAATGAAATTGGCAACAACATCCTGAGAGTCATATCCTGCTTTCAATTCGTCTGATTTTACATAAGGACATTTCATCGTAAGTAATGAGATATTGACTTGAGTGGTTGCTGTAGTTGCTTCAGTGTATTTACTTAATGATTGGTCCATTTGGAATTCAACTTCAATCTGTCCAAGTTTGTAAGTAGGAATGATATTACTCAAGAAATTACCGTGAAGTAATCGCATAGAGTATTTCAACGCGGTACCTGAACTAGCGATTGCGGGCACACCTTGACAAATTGCTCCCCAAGAAGTACGATAACTGGATTCCCAACGAAGATTATCATCAATACATTGGAGATGTCCGTATTCCCGAATATGCTGGATAGTTTCACCCTCAACAGAAATAGTCAATGTATCCCAAACACAAGCAATATTACTCAAGAATTTATCATCACCCTGTGAGTCTCCGTCAGCCTCTGCTGTAAAATTGAACGTGATGTCCTGTCCAAGTAAAATATCCTGACGTGGTAATCTAAATTTCACAAGATTTGCTCCGCTTTCGGATAGCGTTGTATTCCCGTGTGGGACTACATCCAAAACATATCTCTCTGCATCTGAAAATTTCGCGTGTTTAATCAAGTCTGCCATTATTGTATAATATCAGTAATTAAAATAATTCTAAATTAATTCACATTGTGTCAAAAAAATATCCCATCAGTATCCCAAGTGGAATTATCGGGGAAAGTATAATGAAAATTTCTGTATAATCGCGGGCATCAATTATCAGGTCTCGTAATGTATTGAATATAATTTCAACGAAACTTGTCAGCGGAGGTATGAAAGTAATCAGTTCTACGAGGAAACAAATAATTTTCTTTACTGGGTTATCTGCTAAATCCTGGTCTTCTTTACACCACGTATCTGGATCAAAATTTGGGTCAATGTTAATTGTATATCTTGACATAATTAACATTACTATATATTTTCTTTTGGAATCAATTAAAGAATGAACGTTCCATTGCTGTTGTAGTAGAAACTACTGGTTTTGGTAGGGGTACTACTGGTTTTGGGAAGGGTACTACTGGGTCAATTGGACTTTCAGTCGGGGTTTGTTCTGGTTCAGTTGGTACGAATATTGCTTGTTCTGGTAATACTTGTTCTGGTTCAGGTTCAAGTTCAATTGTATTACCGCTTATTTGTTCTGGGGAGTATTCTGCTCCGTACCCACATCCACATCCTTCTCCACCCAGAACAAGAACTTCATCATCTTCGTTTTCAAAATACTGGTCATATACTGGGACTTCCTTCATAGGATTGTTTCTGGCTTTCACTTTTTGAAGGTCTTTGCGAATATTATCAGTTGCGTTTTTAATCATATCTGTATATTTATTCATTATATCATTGGAATATAAAATTTTTTTAAATTAATACAATCCAAAAAATGACCCAGCCATTGATTTGACCTTTGTGTTTGGGGCAGTGATTACTGGTTTTTTCGGGTGATTGTCATTATTAGACTGGCTCCATTTAAAGAGTACAGGCTTTGGAATTCGCGACTTACATTTAATCGTAATAGGAGGTGGTACTGGAGGATTTGGAACACTTATGGTTCTATTTACTGTCTTATCTTTACTTGGCTTTTCTGGAAAAAATACATCGTGTCGTGGCATTTGTACTACAATACATTACTAAATTAAATTCAAATTAACCGTACCTTGCTACAAAAGAAATACCTAACCCGAGAGTAATACCAGCAAGCATTATCCAAAGTTCTGGGGGCGGTGTAGGCGGTGTAGGCGGTGTCGGGATTACTGGTCGTTTCTTCCAATATTGTGGTTCAAAGTTAAATTTAGATGTATGTGCGGAAGTACAAGTGTATGTATCAGTTAAATGAGACACTACAGTGCCTACAGAATACCTCGTATATTGCGTCCATTTCCTGATAACCCCATCCCAAACTGGCGGAGGTGGCGCTGGATTGTATCTTTTATTGTACAATTCCCACCACGTTTCAACCGACTTTCCAGTAATATCTTGGAACATACCTGGATGACTACCGAATTTACCTGCTTCGTTTTGAATATCATTTACTAAATTAGGATACCCAGAATTTGCGATATATTCAAGGAACAACGCAGTAGCACTGTATCCAGCATCCCATTTAGTAAATCTTCGCGGAGCGTTTGAGTAATTAGGAGTACCTGAAGTTGCCTTAGCATACAATCCAGAGACATATGAAGCGTGTCCCTCGATCAATCCCATATTAAGACTTTTAAAATTCGGTCTATGTACCCCGTAAGACCATCCAAATTGAAACGTATGTGCCATTTCGTGAGCAAATATCTCAAGCATACCATTCCAGTCTGCGCTTGAAAATGCGTACTGATTTACAAAAATAGTATAATCTCTCTGTACAGAAGTACTTGAAATAGGTACCCACATACCTGATAAATGGTCATTTTTAATTTTGATAGTCAGTGTATTTGTCCCAAATCTAAATATATCATCTGCTTGGGCTCCTCCTGGATACATAATACTTGACACCTGTACTGCCAATTTTTTAAAGTTTGCGTGGTTATTTGATCCAAAATAATCCTTTATTTTTTCCACACGAGGACTGTCAATGGATTCCGTAAAATCCATTGAATAACTTACATTATCCCTGAAGTGAATTTCGGATAGTTCAAACGCTGGTACTGGTTGCCCTGGTTGGTCCCAGTAAATAATTTCAATATAACTTTTTGATGTATGGGATTTGATACAATTTAGAGTAGCCCCACGATAACTGACTGTATTTCCAACGTTGTACTCGGCGGATTGCTTCCAAGTAGTAGTACCGCCTCCGCCTCCAGACCAATACTGTGCTTCAAATTTAAATTTAGATGTATGTGCGGAAGTACAAGTGTATGTATCAGTTAAATGAGACACTACATCACCTACAGAATACCTCGTATATTGCATCCATTTCCTGATAACGTTCGGTGGTGTAGGCGTAGGAGAACCCCCACCAGTCCAAAAAGCCCCATTATAGTTCAGTCCAGACACGAAAGAAATAATAGCATATCTCGTTATACCTTGGTAGATTGCTCCTTGGCCCTTGGAGTACCTCGTAAATGGCATCCATTGCCTGATAACGTTCGGTGGCGGTGTAGGCGTAGGTGGTACTACTGGGGGCGGTGTAGGCGTAGGTGGTGTAGGAGAACCCCCACCAGTCCAAAAAGCCCCATTATAGTTCAGTCCTGACACGAAAGAAATAATAGCATATCTCGTTATACCTTGGTAGATTGCTCCTTGGCCCTTGGAGTACCTCGTAAATGGCGTCCATTTCCTGATAACGTTCGTTGTAGGCGGTGTAGGCGGTGTAGGCATAGGTGGTATAGGCGTAGGGTTTAAATTTGAATCAAATACAGAAACACAGGCCTTTGAAAATGCGTAGGGTTGTTGGACTATACCTGATTTGTTGTAAGTCGCCGCGGTGTCTCTGGTTGTGCCGTTATCCCTGTGGATACTCCAGAATGAAAGTAAATATAATTGAGGGTCATTTTTGAAGTATTCACCGATACGAATAAAATCGGCTGGATAAGATACTTCCAACGGGGCATATGACTGACCAATCATAGGGGTAGTTCCATAAAGAACTCCAGGATAATATTTTTCTACTTGTGATTTTAATCCCTTGGTGCTTTCTATAATAGTAGCACTCAACGGTTTATCTTTTATGTGATACCAATGAAATTCCATACTCATTCCATTAAATATCTTTACAGGAACGCGTTCGTCGTATAATTGTTTTAACATTACTTCACCACCCGCAGACAATCCCTCTGTCACGACCGGTAAAGTCATAATGATTTCAAGTCCTGGGTTGTTATCCGCGAGTATCTTTAGTGCCTTTGCTCTACGGAGATTACCAGAGACACGAAATACTTCACCACCTTCAATATCAAATTCAATTGAGCGACATTTATAAGTATCTATAACCGCTTGGTAAGTTTCAACAAGTCTCCCCAAGTCCGTAATATCATAACTTGCTTCATTTTGTCCAATGATACCACCAAAGGAAATTGTGATGTCTCCTCCAAGGGCTCGTAATGCGAGTACCTCGTCCCATTTATAAGGGGTTCTACCACGAACAACTTGATAACTGGGGTCTGCGTATCCTCCCCATCCAAGAACGCCTCCAGCGACGTCCCAGGCATTTAAATTCAAGAAAGCCAATGTAAAATGTCTTACACCCGAAGCAAGTGCTACTGATTGTAGGGTCTTTGATGTGTCCCAGACTAACCAATCAATATAAGGACTAAATCTTTTGGCGCCGTTCGTTGGAGGTGGAGTAGGTACTGGAGTAGGTACTGGTGGTACTACTGGAGGCGGTGTAGGTACTGGAGGCGGCGTAGGCGTAGGTACTGGATTGGAATTCATTGCTTTAAATAAACTTCGGTTATCATCGTGGTTCTTGATATCCCCTGATGCTTCCCAGGCAAATAACCCTCCCAATCCATTTTGTTTTGCGTAATTACTCTTTTCACGGACACTTCTTGGTGTATCGCAAGTAATTAATGTTCTACTTGCTGGGTCATAAAAGTAATGGGCTCTCATATCATCGTCCCAAATAGGTTCGGTAGGAAATTTGGGGATTACCTTTCCACCAATTCCTATTCCTCCTTGAATGATATGTCGGTAGTCTCTTGAACCTCTTTCCCAAGAATAATTAGTATTGTCTCCCCCTGAAGCACTTTTTCCAAATCCATCGCAATTCGTAAAACCACGAGAGTAAAAGGCAACGCCAATAAATATCTTTTTTGATGGGACACCTTTGGATAAATAGTATCTCACAGCACCATCAATAGAATAACGTGTAATACCAGGTTTTGGATATAAATTACATTGATGAGAGGCGGTTGTCTCACCCCAATTACCGTCAGAAAAGTCATAACCTTGGACGTGGAATTCAGTGAGATACTTTGCTAATTCTGTGAGGTTCAAATGTCCTTCAAGTTTTTCTGGGTCTGATGTTAGATAACTACTGATTACATAACTGGAATACCCATTGGCGTTTAGTTGCTCTCTTAGTAATTTAACGGCTAATACAAAACGGTCGCCATCACCCACGCGGGTCCCATTACCAGATAAACCCCCGTTCAACGCCCCTTTATTACTTGGATATTCCCAGTCCAATGATACACCATTGAATGTCCCTGGATTAGCCTTTAGGAACTCAATGATACTATCTACAAAAATTTTACGGGAATTGGCTGTTAAACAAGCGTCTGAAAATTTACCACTAAAAGTCCAACCACCAATTGAAATTTGCGTTTGTTTTCCACGGGCTCTTGCTGAGCGAAGTGCTTCAAATTGAGTTTGACCGTTAGGTCCTTTTGCTCCGTCGTCGGCCCAATTGTCTGGGGTCGCGATACGACCATTAACAATATTAAAAAACGAGTAAATAGCACCTGCATAGTCGGGGCTGTCTGAAATCCAATAATTTCTTTCATAAATACCCCATTGAATTTCGTATGCTTTAATAACAGATGAACTCATTTACTCTGATTTACAAATTAAATTTAATTAATTTTAATATCAAGAGTTAAATGGAAGAAGAAGAAACCCGAGAAATAATCCAAGAACAAAAAATAGAAGATGAATATATTGAAAAACAGGAGGAAATAACAGAGATTGCCGAGGATATTGAGAAATTAGTTGAAGAAGAACCCGAACCAGAGCCCGAACCAGAGCCCGAACCCGAAAATGAGGACGAAAGTGAGGACGAAAGTGAAAGTGAGGACGAACCTACTTCAACTGGTACTTCCAAAGGCAAATCCAAGTTCAAGGTACCTAAATTCAAAGTCCCTAAATTCAAGACGCCAAAAGTAGCTGGAGGTATTTACAAGGCTACAAAGAAATCTGGGAAAGCACTTACTGCTGAATTGTCCAGAGAATTGAACGAAATAAAGAAAGCACGAAATAAGGCTAATGGAAAAGGTAGAAGTGCTGGTATAAAAATAGGTATGTGGTTGGTGTTTGGCTACACTATGATAGTCTTGTATCAAAAAACTCCCTTATATAGTACTCTTTTGAAGTTTGTTGAGGAAATCTAACTAAATATATCGTTTATTCTGTTGATTAGGAAAAATATACCGACATATGCTGGTATCATCATAATAATAACTATACCAATATTGGCATACTCTTTTATCACATCTAATACGTAATCAAGCACATCAATAATATGATTGATTATACTATTGACTGACGGCAATGCCAAGGCTACTTCTTTACCAAGATTGGACAAAAAGGTAATACCTCCATAAATTAAATCTATTATATTGTTTATAATAAAGAACGCGAAATCTAAAAGCGCTGGTATGTTTCTAAGTAAGTCAATTAATAATAACAACAGTTCCAGGAATATGGGGAAAATCTGTAATAAAATATCCCAAAACTCTCCAAAAAACCCTCCTGCTCCCTCAAAAAAATCTGCTACATCACCTGTGAAAAAGTCTGGTATTGTACCGGTAAAAAAGTCTCCTATATCGTTAAAGAATGACATATCTAATTGTAGCGCCTAATTTAAATAAATTAAAATTAAAAATGTAGGTATGAGCAATACTGATAAAACATATTCATTACTTAAAGCAAATTTATTCCTCACTGTGTTGTTTTTGTCTCTTGATAAAAATGAAGAGGATGACCTGCTATATATCAAAATTTTACTTGGCGCTGGAGCATTCTTAGGCGTATATGATTATCTATTTACTGGTAGCGGTAGCGGTAGCGGAGGTGGTGGAGGCGGTAGCGGAGGTGGTGGAGGCGGTAGCGGTGGAGGCGGCGGTGGAGGCGGTCCTACTATCCCAATTCCACCTGTAGCACCAAACACCACTTGGAAACCTAACACACAATACAACGTCGGCGACAAAATCACTTACAATAGTATAGAATGGGAATGTATTACAAGTCATCGTAGTAGTACTGTGTTTGTATTTGATACAAGGTATTGGAGAAAACCTGGACCTACTATCCCAATTCCACCTGTAGCACCAAACACCACTTGGAAACCTAACACACAATACAACGTCGGCGACCGTATTACCTATAATAATATAGGATGGGAATGTGTTATAAGTCATCGTAGTAGTACTGTGTTTGTATTTGATACAAGGTATTGGAGAAAACCTAGTGGTTCTGGACCTATTGTCCCAATTCCACCTCCGCCTCCTATTAATACCAATTGGAAACCTAACACACGATATAACCTGGGTGCTGAGGTATCTCTAAATGGAAAGTTCTTTTTATGTATTTTACCTCATACTTCAGGTACTAATTTTGATATGAGTAAATGGACGCCTTCTGGTAGCCCTGGTGTGCCTGGAAATCCTCCAGTTGCTGGGGACTTGTATTGGCAAAGATATACTGATTACAATAGAGGACACGTGATTAAATATAATGATGTGTCATATACAGCGATAAGAGATCATAATTCTGGTGCCAGATTCAATGAAAACAATTGGATACCGCCTACTGGTAATCCACCTATCAGTCCTCCTACAGACAGACCTCCACCACCTCCTAGACCACCTACTGGTAATCCCCCATTCAGTCCTCCTACAGACAGACCTCCACCACCTCCTAGACCGCCTACTGGTAATCCACCTATCAGTCCTCCTACAGACAGACCTCCTCCGCCAAAACCGATTAGTGGGTCAGGTGGATGGTTGCAATTTACAAGATACGCCGCGAATGAAATTGTATCTTGGGGTGGTAAAAGAAGATACGCGAAGGTTGCTTTTACTTCTGGACTTACATTCAATGAAAATAATTGGATAGATGTACCTGGCGCTGGCGGTGCTACTGAATGGCAGCGTAATAAACAATATTCCACTGGAGATACAGTCAGTTATCGTGGGGCTACTCTAAATTGTACCAAAACCCATAATTCAAATAATTTCCTTGAAATTATTTTCTGGGAACAACCAGGGCAGCCAGTACCAGCGTTTGAACTATCCGAAATTCACTTACGAGACAAGGTAAGATACTCTATAGATACATCTACTTCAAGTAATAACGAAGATGTTAGAAGGATAGTCAAACATTTTGGATCAAATAACTTTGCGAACTTTAAAAAAATGGCAGTACAAATATCAAGTATTATGTACCCAGGTGGTGCTCAGTCAAATGACGTATTTAGATTTGGTACAGAAACACTATCCATTAAAGTTGGGCCGATTAATGCCAGAGTACCAAACGTGATTGGTAGGGTACTCCACGGTCCTATGGCAGTACAAAAAGATTTTACCATTGAAGTAATTGACTCTACAGGCGGCGCAAATGATAAGGATATTATCTGGCCAGGAAACCTAGGGGTATTTGCTCACGAAATGGCACATACGTTTCAATTCTTCTGGCCTTATGGTCCTAATTATAATGCTATGCCGTCAAGGGAAAGACATTCGCGTAATTTCTCAGAACATTACATAGGATCAGTTGAAGGGTTTGCTGATGTAGTCTCTAATAGATGGGCCATAGATACTGGGTTATCGGTTAAAGGGAACGCGGACCACAAAAAGAAATTCGTGAAATGGTCTGCTGGATACCAGGACAGTGCTTTGTTTTTTCAATACATTATGGGTTCTGGACATCCTTACTTGGTGAATGATATACAAAACTCAATAGGTACCCGTGGGTACTACAAAGGGGATGACCCTATTAAAAATGCGACTGGAAGGTCAGTTGATGACTGGTGGGAAATGTACAAGAGAAAATATGCTTAGGTGTATCTTGTCTCAATCCCAGTCGTGTGATTTCTAAATATTTGAATAATAACTTCTTTATCTGTAATATTTTCCCATACTATTTTAGACAAATCCAAATCTAACTGTATGTTTCTAGAACTAATTCCAGAAAGTCGTTTGTTGTCATATATCAACGGAAACCTGTAAAGGGATAAATTTCCTTGAGTTTGAGATGGGTTAGTTATATTCATTATAATATACAACAATTAATTAAATTAAAATTAAATTATTCTATAGAGTTATATGAATACTGTAGCAGAAACTGTAGCATCACCTGTACCAGCGAAATTCAAGGTCCAAAAGAGAACTCCTACAGAAAGACAACTTGAGGCTCTTGAGAAGGCAAGACTGGCTAAACAGAAAAAGGGAATTATTACAGAACTACGAGCAGAACAAAGTCCTTTTTTAGTTCCCAGTCCCTATTTAGTAGGGACGATTTTGCTTGGGTTGGGAGGGTTAGCGGCGTACTCTTGGCTGAAGCCGGTCGAGAACTCGTCGGGTTCGGTGAAGGTCTCTCGACAAATGGAACCAATAGAACTGGAACCGATACCGACCCCAGACCCGAGTACAACGGAGTACCCGAAACCGAGAGAGGACAAAAAGACCCAGGATTTCTTCAACGGGTCAATGAAAATTTAAATGAACTGATATTTATTTCAATGAAGATTTCACTGCTGGCTACTCCGTTGTTATTTAATATTTATCAAGTAAAATTGATACTTTTTCAAAACTAAATGACCACATTAATTTAAAATTTTATTACTATCCTTATAATATGAATAGTAATAAGACAGTAGCCGAGACGAAAAGAATTATTCTTGATTCCTATTACAGATACAGTGGAACAAACAACAACCCCAGGTTTATTTTTCCTAGTTCAGGGGTAAAAGGCAAGGTTGCGTATATCAATAGTATTTCAATTCCACATACTTTTTATAATATTTCATTCGGTAGTAGTTTAGTTTGGACAGATGCTTCTTCCAGCGCCCACGTTGTAAATATTCCAGTAGGGGATTATTCTATGAACGAACTACTAACCGAAATCCAAACACAAATGAACGCAGATACAACTGATAGTAATACTTATTCTGTTTCTTTAAATCAAATTACTAACAAGGTCGTCATCAGCAGTAGTGGAGGCAATTTTATTTTAAACGCCGACACATCCCCAAGGCCAGGCGACTTGAGAGATATACTCGGGCTTAGAACAAGTGAAGAAACCGATCAAGATTTCCTCGGTGATAAACCTCGTTTCGTTAGTAGTTTGTCAGGTGCCAGTACTTACACAGCAATTGATACTTTTTTTATCGGTAAAAGAAATTTATATATTGGAAGCAATCTCCTCAGTAATGTAAGAGGATACAATAGTGTTGTTTTAGATACTGGTAATTTAGGTAATGGTGCTGGACCAATATTACAACGAAAGGATTTTTTTACTTATATTCCTTTAAATACTTACTTTGGAGAAACTATTAATTGGAACGCAGGTAATGAAGCAGTTAAGTTAGCACTAAGTAATAACATAACAGATTTAGAGTTTGCCATTTATGACGAGTACTTTAGAGAGGTTGATTTAAATGGTCGCAGCTGGACTATTGAATTGGTCTTTCAAGGTTGATATCTCAATTAATTGAGATACTGGAATAAATACATAATCTTTCTGTACGTCAGTGTAATCAGTTCTTGGGTTTCTTACATATTTACGTTTAGTATATTTGAAATCTTTATCGTATTTAACGTAATATACTCCGTCTTTAAATGAAAATATTAGAATTAATTGTTTTTCCTGATTGTCTGCGTATAATAATTTATTGTAGCCAACTATAGTAGTATCGTATGAATATCTATCACAATTGCGGGTTTTTAATTCATATATATATTTACTGGAAATATAATCAATTACGTGGCTTGGTGGTGTCATTTTTACATCAGCGTCAAATGATTTAATTAAATTAAATATTTTAACTTCATTTTTAAGGCCAATGTTGTAATCTTTCTTGAAAGTATTCATTTATAACATAGGAATAGAAAAAAAAACTAAATTAATTCAAATTAAATCAAATTAATTTTATATTACTGTAATATAATGAATTTCACTGAAGAACAAGGCCAGAGTATTCCTACAGTAGATATTTCTGCGGTTTCCCCAAAGAAGAAAAGAGGAAGACCTAAAAAAACAACAACAAGTACAACGAAACCAGCGGGATGGTTTTCAAGCGAGCCAAGTACTTCTACCGACGACCCATTAACTAAACTTGTAAGTGAAAAGGAAAAGTTAAAGAATGAACTACTTAGACTATCGGATCACAATCCTGATGTAATTACGAAGCCAGTGAATGATAAACTCGCAAGACTTGTTGAGGATATGTCCATTGAAGAATTACGAGAACGAGTTAGATTTGGAAAACGAAACCAGGCAAGTAAAATGGACGGTTCAGTTGCTGCTCAAACTATTACAATTGCTAATCAACTCACTGGAAGATTTCTTGGATGTCTTGAAGAATTAAATGAAACCTCTGTAAAGGATAAACTACTTAATGAATGCGTTAAAGATTATATGTGTTTAAATATTCTTGATTATATCCCCAACGAACTTAAAATAGGTGGATTGTATGGTTCTCACGTTGCTAATGCTTATTATGCTTCACAACAAAAACAAGCAGCACCTATTACAAACGAGGCACGTGAGAAAATTAAACAAGCACTTGCCGACCCTAACCTCAAACTTAAAATGGAGGAATTAAAATCAAAATTAAATAACTTCCAATAATATATGGCACCAGACCCAACAACTGATGAAATTCTTGAAACTAGACCACAGAATGAACTTAGATTGAAATTACCATTTGTTATTTATCTCTCAGCCCCGAGAGGTAGTGGAAAAACTCATTTACTTTTGAATTTACTAATATCGGATTTCTTTTACAACGACTTATTCGATAAGATATACTTTATATGTCCTAGTTTCTTCCAAGACCCTAAATATGGCATTCTTGATTTGCCAAGCAGTCAAGTGCTCACTGAATATAATGAAAAGAAAATAGAAGCAATCATTAAATCTAAAAAAGAGGATGATGAATATCTATTTGTATTTGATGACTGTATTACCCAGGCCAGTTTCAAATCTAATACAAACGACCAAGTACTAAATACTATTGCTGTAAATGGTCGTCATATGGGAGTGAGTATGATAATAGCAAGTCAAAAGACTTCAGGTAGTAGTTCATTTATCCGTAGTCAGGCTGATGGAGTATATATATGGAAACCTCGTAGTCGTAATGAGATTGAAGCGATATACGAAGACAACAGTATCGGGACTTTGACAAAGAAAGAGTTCATTGATTTGTTAGATTACTGTACGAATGAAAAATATTCTCATATGTTCATCAACTATCAAAATGGGGAAGTCTATAAAAATAACAACAAAATCAAAATCAATTCGGCTGAGAAATTTGTGAAATTAAAATGAACGGTTTTTTACGAGGGTAGAA
>Ga0307983_1000577_pt1 | contig 18541 bp, 14 predicted proteins | sample OrgLakmetagen991_FD_201845 | JGI IMG/M metagenome (GOLD analysis project Ga0307983, IMG submission 201845) | Saline water microbial communities from Organic Lake, Antarctica - #991 | ecosystem: Environmental > Aquatic > Non-marine Saline and Alkaline > Saline | place: Antarctica: Organic Lake...
AAGAACCTTGATTATCTGCTCTTCTGTGAATCTTTTCTTCATTTGAATCTCCTAAAGTGTCTTTTGACACAGCTGGACTCAAGTTACAAGTTTCCTAGTTTTTGGGGGGAACCGCCATGCAAAGAAAATCAACCATCCGGCCACGACGGCTTGGAATGGCAAGAGCAATTTACCTTGGATTAGTATTGATGAGTTTTGATATAGCTGAATTTAGTAACGTAACGGACAAGGTCCTAAAAAAGTTTTCATATATATTTACGGGTTGTTTTCTTTTCTTTTTCTTTATTATACTACCAAAAGTCTTTGGTTTTCAGCCTAAAGCTTTTTACTTACTCTTGCCTGTCGCTTTACTGGTTGCAGCCTTTGCTCGCCCTAAAGTTATTAAGCCCTTTTTTGTATTATGGATGTGTGTGGGCAGTACTCTGGGAGCAATTAACTCGAGAGTTATATTATCTGTATTTTTTATCTTAGTTCTAGCGCCGTATTCACTTGTCTTGAGATGTTTTGGAAGGGGAACCTTGAGAAAGAGCTATGAGCCCCAAATTAAAAGCTATAGAGTTGACTCAAGCGAAGCTAACTCATCCAACGACTACACACTAACTTACTAGCTAGAAAGCGTGATATGTGCTCCTGCAATACAGAATTTGATAAAATTAACATCGAAATTTATCTAGAGAGGATCAATAGCGAGTCTGAAGGATTCACAAAATAACTAATTTGGTTCATGTATGATGGCATACTTAATAGCATCTCCTCTTATTATAAATGCCTCGTCTTAATTTCAGAGTCCCGAAAGATTAAGTTTTCCCACATTTTCGCAACTCTTGAGAGTTCAAATTTTTGGCTAATTTGAAGTGCATTTAAGGAGCATTTGTGACGAAGTTCAGGGCTATTGGCCATATTGATAAGGGCAGAGGCCATTGCTTCAGAATCATCAACAGGAACGAGAAGACCATTTGAATGGTCTTGAATCAAATCAGCCGGTCCCGAGGGACAGTCTGTGCTGATGCAGGCAAGTCCAAATGACATAGCTTCAATGAGGGCGTTCGGTGAGCCTTCATACCTTGAACTTAATATAAAGATATCCGAGGTTTGAAATTCATTTGCAGGATTTTGCACAAGTCCTAGGAATCGAACTAATTCTTGAATACCGAGCTTTCGAGTTTGATCCTCTAGCTTACTCTTGAGCGTACCTTCCCCGATTATTTTTAGATAGAAATTCGGGATATTTTTCTGAGCAAGTGAAAATGCATTCAAGAGAGTATCGAAGCCCTTTTGTTCAACGAGACTTCCCATCGCCACGACTACCTTTCTATCTGTTTTCTTCTCAATATAGGTATCCGCTTTTGGAGGAATAGCTGGGTTTGGTATTATTACAGAGTGGTTATTAAATTTTCTGAGAAGTGATAAAATTGGGGGATTTTGTACAACCAGTGCATCAGCATATTTATAGGTTAGCTTCCTAAGAGTGTTCCATATTTTACGACCTTCTTTATAATTTCTGGGATCGTTTCTTTCAGAAATAACTAATTTCCAATGCATTAGGAAACTAGAGAATATGACGAGTACGTTTGTTGCAAACATGAAACTGATAACTCCATCAGGAGAAATACCCGCGATCACTCTTCTTAGGCGTAAAACCCTTGCTAGGTTATTAATAATTGCCTGAGCTATATTCTTAGATTCACTTAATAGATTTAAGGAATGAATCGTCACGTCTTTATGAATTGAGTAGAAAGCATTACTTACGGTTCCGATTAAAATAATATGAATCTCGTATTGATCACTTTCTGCCCAGTAATTAGCAAGGTTGGCCGTTACTCTCTCCGCACCACCATGGGATAATGATGAGATTACAAAGCAAATTTTTCGTTTAGATTCTTTCATATACTTCTTTGATCTTTCTGTTAAAAACTTTGCTAGTATAATTGAGCAAGTATGACTGATGCCCTTGTTGAGCGATAGCTATTCTTATTCTTTCAGAGTCCAGTAATTCTTTTAATACTAGTGCTAGCTCTTGATAGTTATTGTACTCAAAGAGTCTTCCATTTATTTTATCTTGAATGATATCTTTTATCCCCTCAACATTAGAGCCAACGACTGCAACCTCGCATGCCATCGCTTCAATTAAAGTTCTTCCAAAGCCCTCTCTTTGGGAAGGTAAGACTAATATCTTACTTTGTTGAATATAGCTTATTCTTTGATCAACATAGCCTAAAAAGTGAAGCTGGTTCTCTACATCAAGTTTCTTTGCTAAAGACTTCAATTCATCTATTGAATGGCCTTCACCCAAGATGGCGACCTTAAGATGGGGATGATTATTTTTTAATATAGAGATTGCGCGAATAAGAGTATCGACTCCCTTTTCTTTGACAAGCCTACCAACATAAATAATATCGTTTTTGACCTCATCATTAGTACTTTTAAACAATTTAGAGTAATTCTGTACGATTGAAATATTCTCTATTCCTTTTGCCCTCCAATAATTCGCTGCACTTTGAGAGACGGCTATAACACTGCGTACTCGGTTATTTAATGCTCTTGCCTGGGCTTTAGTAAAACCGTCACCATTGAGGCTTCTAGCGTGCATTAATATCTTTATATCTGGTAGTAATGTTAAAAAAAAATCTCGATTTGGTTGATTATTACAATGGACAGCATTGATTTTCAGGTCAGTGATTAGCTTATTTATATGTTGAAGACTACGGTAGTGAATAATTTTATTTAGAAGGATTGTTAAAGAGGGAAAGAGAGAAAGTAGCCCAAAAGTGATCTTATTTAAGGTAATTTGTAAGCAACTAGTGGAATAAATAGGATCAAAAAGTCTGTGAATATGAGATGAAGCAAAAGAGCTTTCAATCAATTCAGACTTGTTCACAATGACTATATGAACTTCCAGCCCAATCGCTTCAAGTGCCACTTTAAGATCTAGAGCGCTGCGAAATGACCCTCCCTTTCCTGAAGTACCAAGCTCAACGATTAAGACCTTCATTAAAGAATCTCCGAGAGTGCATATTCAAGAGTTAGGAGAGTATATAGTAAAGGAGCTTGATCACTCGGACTTGCGTAAAAGCTCTCTATTAATTTTTTTAGGCGCAGAGGGCACACAAGGCCTATTTTTACTATTTGTCCATCTTGTAAAGAGAAGACCTCCTTTCGCCATCTCTCATCTTCAGAGAGTAGTTTTTTAAAGTTCGGCCAAGAACGCTCATTTTCTGATGGTAATCCAAAACGCTTAAAGCCCATTTTATTAAGTAGTTGTCCTGCAAAGTAGAAAATAGACTGCAGTTTAGTCGGCCAATGAGCAGGAAGATTGATGTTAGCATTTTGATATGATGCTAAATCACGATTTAGAAATAATAGTGCTTTTTTAAATAGTTTGGCATCAAGGCGCCAGCTTGCAGGGATACTCCAATAAAAGTCATACAGGTCATTTTCCCACGCCAAGCATCTTTGTTTTGCGCATGTATTAATTGTATGTAAGTTTAGAGCAGTGTAGTGGGATCCTAGATCATGAGAGTTTAAATATTCCCACTGATCGTAGGGATTTTCTAAATCGAGATCCTTAGAGTCTTTCAGTACCCTTTGAACCTCTTGCTTTAAGCTGCTTAATAATGTTTGAGAGTTCGGAATAAGTGGCATTAGTTCTTTATATTTAAGTCTGTACTTGAGAGTCTTTAAAAATAAATTAGCTATGTCTGAGATAGGTTTAAGCCTATGGTGAAGGGTACTTTTTCCTGCAAAATATACTCTATCTTGAGGCATGTAAGAACCTTGAAAGAAGTAATCAAACCCATGGCCATGTATAAAAATCTCAGGTATTTCTGACAATTTTTTAAGGCTGTAGAAATGCGAGTGAAATATATTTTGAGCTCCAGAGCCTAGCCGGACAGACTCATGGCGCTTGTCATAGTAGAGTCGATCATCTCGCTTTATGAACTCTATTGGTAACTTTTTTATGGCAGCAAGCTTTTTTGCCACCTGGTATTCATTATTCTTGAATGGTCCAAGTGTGTAGCACTTAACTTTATCGCTACTTGCTCCTAGAACAGCTCTTGAGTCGAGCCCCCCGCTTAATAGCAAACCTACTTTCTCAAATCGATTAGTATATAAGTTGTAAGAGTTGGAAATAAGGCGGGCAAGTTCTTTAGCTGCGCTTTCAAATTGTAAGTCCGTTTTTTTGGCCGATGGGAACCAGTACCTTGACGTTTTTAGGTCTTGTCCAAGACTTAGGGTTGTTCTCGTAGCCGATTGAAATCGGTGTATTTTATTTGATAAAGTTTTATGTCCCAATAGTCTTTGGAGATAAATGAACTCAAAAAGGTTCTCTTTTGAAATTGAACTCCTCAGGTTTGAGCTCTTCTTTATGATTTCAAATATATTTTTTGAGAGTATAATACTTGTCTTAGAATGATAATAGTAGATCGGTTGGCTTGAGAAGCGGTCGGTGATTACAATTAAACTTTTCGTTTTATAATTTAAAATTAAAAAAGAAAATTGTCCGTTGATTTGACTAAGCTCATCTCTTTTATAAATTTCATATACTGACTGCTCGTTCAGTTCGACTCTGTCGAGTATGGCAAAGCCCTCAAGCTTTAGATATCGAGAGTTTAGATGATTGCCACTTTCTTTAACCCATGAGCTATCGAGTAGTTTCTCGCAAGAATTGGAGTTGAGTATTAAGGTATTCATAAAGTTAAATAACTATTGCAGTTTCTATTCTAATTCCTTACTGTTTCATTGTCTGGCTGTATTAGCTTTTGAAAGTATTCAGAGCTTTTTTCAAGTGATTCATATGTCCCCGAAGCCTCGAGCTTTCCTTTGTTCAAAATAAAAATAACATCACAGTTTTTTACCGTAGTAAGTCTATGAGCTATGATAAGCAAGGTTTTATTTTTAGCATAACTCTTGATTGCCTTTTGAAATTCAGCTTCAATAATATTGTCGAGAGCACTTGTTGCCTCGTCAAGTACAAGTATATCCGGGTCCCTGTATATTGCGCGCGCAATCCCCATTCGCTGTCTTTCTCCGCCAGATAGTTTGAGCCCACGGTCACCGATGATATTCTCAAATCTTTGGGGTAGGGAGGACACGAGGTCAAAAATTTGAGCAGTTTTTGAGCATTCCTGTACCTTATCTATTTTGATAGCTTTTTCATCTAGACCAAAAGCTATATTACTCTTGATAGTATCATCAAGAAGGTAGATTTGCTGAGGGATATAACCCGTTATTTTTTGAAGTGAGCCGTGATTATTTAAGTTGATTTTTTTCCCATCGACTAAAATATCTCCCTCATAGTTTTGATGAAGTCCTAGAAATATATCTAAAAGTGTTGTTTTGCCACTTCCTGAGCCGCCAACAATTCCTACTTTTGCACCTTTTGGAAAAGAGAAGCTAACATTGTCGAGAACCTTTTGATCTGAATTTAAATAGGTAAAGCTTAAATTTTCAAAAGAAATCCTCTTTTCGAACTTGAATTTAGGATCGTTGTGAATGATTTCACTTTTCTTTTCTTCAGTGAACACTTGATTAATAATTTCTAGTCCGGGTCTTAATGATCTAAGTTTAGCGAGACCTCCATTTATACTATTTAAAGCTGGGACCACTCTTTTTACTGCCATGGCCAGCATTCCTAGAATAGGGATTGCTGCAACAAAGTTTTCTCGAGATTTTGTCAGATAAAAAACGACGCCAAAGAACGATAAGTATGTGAGAAGCTCTAGTGCGATGACTGGAGATTTTTGTAGCATATGAATATTTATATTGGCATTTGTATAGTTGAGTATTGAGTCTTCAAAAGCTTTTATAAAGAAATTCTCAGTTTGAGTTTGTTTTATTTCTTTAATTCCATCGAGAGCTTGCTTTCCTGCCTTAAAGACATGTCTGTATGAGAGCTCTGAAGCTTTTCCTTCTTTTAGTATTTTCTTTTTAGTAAGTTTTGATATTACCAAAATGACAACTAAGGAATACGTTGCGGCGAAGTAGACTATATTGGGGTCGATGTAAAACAGAAAGCCGATAATAGCAATAAGGCAAACTAGGTTCGTAACTAATTCTATGAGAATGAGTAAAGCTGTTCTTATGCTTGTTATTTCTTTCGTGACGTTCTTGAGCATTGCTGAGGTATTATTTGATAGAAAATAAGAGTATGGAAGAGTTAAATAGGCGTTAAGAAGCTTTGTGCTCAATTTTCTAAATACCATGTTGCTATAAGTAACCTTAAACCAGGTTAAGAAAAACAGTAAAAAGGCGCGAAAGATCATAAGAAGACAAATCCCCACACCAACTTTCAGGGCAAACTCAAGCTGATCTCCCCCGCCTAGACTTCGATGGAGAAGACTTAGGGCCTCACTTTCTTTAATAGAGTTGGGGTTACTCAAAATAGAAAGAAAAGGCATAAAGGAGCCTATTCCTAGAGTCTCCACAATTGAAAAGATGAATACAGTTGCGAGAAGTACCTGAAATAGTCGCTTGTCTTTTTGATCGAGCTTGTTCCAGGTTAACTCTTTAAGATTCATTGTATCGGCTCACCTTGCTAAATTCAGAAGGATGACTATATCAGTCCATACACTCGATTTCTCTCTTAAAAATATAAATTATGGTGGGGGCGAGTCGCTTTGCGTTAGGTACTTATTCCATTCTCTGATTACTGAATCTTTAGAGAAATCTAAAGATCTACTTTTTCCAGCTTGAGTCAATGCTTGGCACTCTGCTGGATTGTCTAAGAGCGATATAATCTTGTCGGCCCATAGGTTGATTTGCCTTTTAGTTGCCGGGCCCTCTGTCGAAAATGTTGTGAGCAGGGCTCCTGCTGGCCTTCTATTCTTAGGTAAAAGTACCTCCTTAGGACCAGATGGGCAGTCTGAAGATACAACTAAGGTATTACAGATGAGTGCTTCAATTATTGCATTAGGTAGGCCCTCCCATTTGGAGGGAGAGATAAATACTGTTGCCTTTGAAACGAACTTATAGGGATTTTTCTGAAAATTAAGGAGAATAACATCGGGGATACCAGATTCAGAAAAGTTCAAGGTAGATTCAGTAACCTCAAGAGATAGCCTTTTTGCCTCTTTTAATATCAATCTTTTTGTTGGCCCGCTGCCCAATAAAATTAGACAGAGCTTAGCTCCTTTATCTTTAAGGGCCTTCAATATGGAAAGTAATTCAATATGTCCTTTGCCAGGAGTGAGGCGTGCGACGTAGCAGAGTGTTTTAACTGTCTTGAATACGAGGTCAATACCGGTTGGCTCTTGAGCTAGATTCTCGATTGTCGCAATTTCGTAACCATTAGGAATAACCTCAATCTGAGAGTTTTTAACCCCATAGTTTTGAAAAAGATCTTTTTTAGCACCTTGTGTATTGCACAAAACTTTTTCAGCTCTGTGATAAAGAGTGCGGATCAAGAATCGATGAATGAAACCAAAACCTGAGCTGTACTGCATTGAAGGGATCGTTCTCAGACTAATGATGGCCTGATGTTTCTTAAATAGGATTGAAGAAACAATATTGACGTAATTACTCATCTCAAGAAAGCTTAAAACTATAGAGTTTCGCTCTATATTTTTAGATAGTTTGGCAGATATAAGGGGGAGGGAGAGTAGTTTTGAGATTGGGCCAAAAAGGGAATAAAAACTTTGCCCAATTACGTCGATTTTCAGTTTCTTCGTGAGATCAAAATCAACTCTATCTTCAATTAGAAAGATTTTTTCGAACTCAATATTATTGAGGATTAGGGTAGCCTGTCTTTCGGCTCCACCAGTGTTTAAAGAGTTTATTAGAAAGTATTTTTTTTTCATGAAATTTCTTAAAAATAGTTGTTATTGGTCTTCACATTACGACTTATGCTATATTCTGAACTTAAAAGACCTCATTAGAAGTTATAGTTTTAAAAGCGGAAGTCATGGCAAAACCCATCCTACTACCTTTATTTTATAAGTACTACCTCTTTGACTACTATCAAAATATTGTCAGTGAACTTTTAAGTCGCGGGTATACCGTTGAACTTCTCTATATTCAGCCTAAAATAAAAGAGCAATACGAAAGTTTTGAAAACCAGGGCTTAACCTTTAAGTCGTTGCCACGGACGCTAAGATTTCTATTAAATAGATCAGGCAAACCATTTTTTCGAGTTCTTCTTTGGCTGTTTGGTTGGCCTTGGGGTGTTTCACAGAAAATAAAGTACAGCTTTGTGCTTGTTCCTTGGGATTATAAGCCGCTTTGGTTTATTTTGGGAAAACTAATACCATCACTAACTAATGATGTCGTAACAAACTTTGTTAATTTAGAGATGCGCGAAAAAGCAGATAAGCAGAATAGAGCTGAAGATAGAGGCGATAAGTTGATTGGTTGGTACGAGAAGTACAGTGGCCGCAATTTAAAACCGAGGCTTCAAGGTGTTGTCATGAAGTACAACTCAAAGAACTTAATAGTTGATTGGTTCATGGGCAAGAAAACTCAAAGTAATTTCCCTGGCTTCGGTGGAGCAGACTTACTCACAGTTACTGGCGCTAAGATAAAGGAGAATTATATTACTGCTGGCTTGAAGCAAGAAAAAGTTCATATTGTTGGCAACCCTGGCTATGATGACGTAGTCCGTTTTGCAAATGAATTTAAAGAGACTGATAAAGAGAAGTTTCTTTTAGAAAATAATATAAATTCAGATCATGTGGTCTCACTTTTTCTATCGCCATCTAGCTATTCAGAAGATCAGATTAAAGAGATTCACGAAGTGATCGCAACGATAAACAAGACTCTAGAAAGTAACCATTTTATTATTAAGTTTCATCCCAAAACAGGTAAGGGTGAGCATGAGCGAGTACTTAGTCCATTGTACAAACTTGGTGTAAACATTACTGAAATTAGGGCATTCTCGGGAGATATAGAGAATGCTCAAATAATGTTGTCTAGTGACTTTTTAGTGCAAAAACAGTGCACACTAGGGTTTTTGGCGATGGTACTTAAAATACCAATGATTTCATATAATATGATTGAAACAGATTATGAAGATGATATGTATAAGTTCCTTAATGCATCTTTACACTGTGAAAATAAGATTGAGCTAGAAAAGTCCTTGAGTAGAATAATGATGAGAGAAGAATTAATGGCTTTGAGACAATTACAAACAAAGGCTTGTGAACTATTTTGCCTTTCCACTCCAGAGGCAAGTAAGAAAATAGTAGATATTATAGAAAAACAGTTGAGGTATAAATGATTCCTAATTATGAGAGATTAGCTACTGGGCGAACTAAATCTATTTTCTATGAGGATATGAATGAGAGTCGAGATGAATTATCTCAAAAGATTAAAGGCTCTCGTATTGGTGCCGCTGGATCTATAGGAGCCTCTGTCGTTAAACAAGTTCTTCATTTCGAGCCAGGCTCTTTAGCACTTTTTGACCTTAGTGAAAATAATCTAGTCGAGGTTGTTCGAGAGTTGAGATCCTCCCCAGAGATTAAATTACCTGATTGTTTTTCTGCTCTTGCAATTGGATTAGGAAGTAAGGAATTTTTTCATTACTTCAAAACTAATCAGTCTTTCGATTATGTTCTCAATTTGGCGGCTATGAAGCATGTACGCTCAGAGAAAGATATTTATAGTCTTTCCCGTCTAATAGATACAAATATTAGGTTCGTTTATGAATTTTTGAGAGATCTGCCTTATGACCTCAAGGGTTTCTTCTCTGTTTCTTCTGACAAGGCTGCTAATCCTGGCAATCTAATGGGGGCATCAAAGAATGCGATGGAACAGGCCTGTTTTGCCTTTTCCTCTAGACATCATTGTACAAGTGCCCGATTTGCAAATGTTGCATTCTCGGACGGCAGTCTTCCTTATAGCTTTATCAAGCGTTGGGAGAAAAATCAGTGTTTAGCAGCTCCTAGTGATGTTAAAAGGTATTTTATTTCTCATGAGGAAGCGGGGCAATTGTGTGTTCTCGCTACATTCTTAGGGAAACAGGGAAATGTTTTCATTCCTCGACTTGAAGAAGGGTTAAATGAAAGAACATTTTCAGAGATCGCCAGAGGCTTTTTAAAGCTGAAGGGATACTCTGTCTCTGCGCTTGATAGTGAGGATGCAGCCAAAGAGGCCATGATAAATATTGTTGATAAAAAAGAGTGGCCTTGTTTCTTTGTTAATTCTGATACATCTGGTGAAAAAATGTTTGAAGAGTTTGTAGGGAATGAGGAGAAAGCTTGTTCAGCGAAGCTTCACAAAGTTGAGATTATTAACCGCAGGCTAGGCTCAAGCGAGATTGCTGGTCTTGAGCGATTTTTGGAAAAGACAAGTCAGATATTTGAAAATAGTATGAACAAAGAAGACGTCGTAGCACTTTTTAGGGAGCTCGTACCGTCTCTTAGTCATATTGAAAGAGGCAAAAATCTCGATCAAAAAATGTAGTTACTCATATTGGACTTTATTCAATTTCTTAACATTTTACCTGCTATTAAATATTCAAGCTTTTACCATCGAGAATTGATTCGTATATAATGAGGTTTTCTTGCAGCTCGGCAATCATACAAAAAAGCGATTCGTCTTCTTCAAGGAACGCTTTCATCTGCCTATATAAACCGGTCTTATATTTCTCATCAATGGTGTAATCAAGCTGAGGTTCATATTCTGCTACGGTACCAACATCGACAATCTTGAGACGTTCTAATGGACGAAAAATTAGTTTTTTTCGCTTCGTCATTATTTCGATACCCCACCTTCCTGGTGCATCCCAGTTAGCGTGATAGGAAAAAAGAGCGCCCTTATGTGTTTGCCCACTGCCTGAAAAGTTTGCACCCTTAGAGTGCCAGTCTAGACTACCTTGGGCTAAGCAAAACATTTCTTTCGGCCATGAGCCAGCTAGAGTAAATGCCATATCAACCACATGGCTGGAGTTCGCAAAAAACCAATTTTGCTTAATAATGGGGTCTATCTCGAGTGCGCCTATAACATGTGACCATTCTGTAAATTCGAAGTTAAACGAAGTGACACCACCCTCGGCTACAATAATTTTATTAGCTTCAATAACCGAGTTATAAAACCTTCTGTTATATCCAACATAAACTTTCGCGTTTGCTTTTGAGGTTGCCTTAGCAACATCCTTCACTTCTTGCGAATCTATACCAGCAGGTTTTTCAAGAAGAATATTTTTCACGCCATACTTGAGTAGAAGTTCTGTAGACTCTTTCAAGTAATTTACGGGAACACAATTGATAACAAAGTCAGGTAAGCTTGGTTTAGATAAAAGAAATGATTCTAAACCGCCGAGTGTCGCTTCTTTACCAGTCTGCTTAGAGAACTCTAGTGCTGATCCTTTTCCACGGCCGACAGCAGTATAGGATATATTTAAACCATTGAGAACCTTAGCATGCTCAATTGCAATAAAGCCTGTCCCTACAAGCCAACCTTTTTTCATCTTTATTCCTTCTCTATGTTATGGGGCATATCGTGTTTTCATCAAAACCTATGCCATGCTCATGCTTCAATAAAGTATGCAAAATTGACTTGTGAATCCGTGATGAGTGCTCAAATGTTGGTAGTTCACAAGAATTGGTCTTTATTAGTTGATCAACAACTAATCCGGATAATTCACTCTGATAAAGTAAATTGTGAGTTTCTTCCTTCCATCCTGTGCCCGTGTTGAATCTAAATAAGCCTGTCACTTCATCGTAAGTTGCTTGAAATGTCTTTGCCGTAATAAAGTGGGTTACATTATAGTCTCCACCTTGCATACAGCTGACCACCATCTGGCTTCCTTGTGAAGTTAATCCAGTCAAGCTCCCGTAATATTCAAGGTATTCTTCTCGTTTACTTGAAGAGCCCTTATCACCAAGTAAAGCTCCACTTATGCTCATAGGTGAATCCTCCATTAAAAAGGATAGCAGGTCAAAATAGTGAATAGAGTTACAAGCGAGACCGTATTCTCTTCCTTGAACGCTATAGAATAGTTTTCCTCCAGAGTTAAGCCCTTTTATCTTTTTATAGATAGGCATCAGTCTATTCGGACAATTGACCCAAACTGAACTTTTTCTCTCCTTAATTAAGCTCATCGAGAGCTTATACTCTGAGAGCTGAGTGAAAAGAAATTTTTCTAAAATAATACTTTTAATATTTCTTTTTAGAGTGAGGCTTTCTAAGGCCTTGAGTCGATGTCTAGAACAGGTTGCTATAATAGCTACTTCGTACTCGTTGGAAAGCTTATCCATATTTTGATGAAAGTTAACTACGATGTTTTTAGATTCTTTGTAGACTTCTGTCCATCGTACTTTTGCCATGGCCAATGCTTCTGCCGAAGGATCAACGACATCAATAATATTGAGAAACTTAGAGTCGGATAGACCTTGAAGATGACGACTGCCTATTTGTCCCGCACCAATTAATACTGCCTTTAGCATTTAAGTCTCCGTTTATTGATTGTCTTCAAGTCCACTCAATTGGAACAATTTTTTTAGGTAGGATTAGATATCATTCAATATCGAATGATTTTTTTTATACTCGTCCCATTCTCCAATATCTAAATAGTCTGTTTCATTTACTGGGTAGGTCAAAACCTTTAACCCTTCTTTTAGAACGCTATCAATAAGGTCTGGCATATCAAAGTGAATGTTTTGAGGGATAAAATCAAAGCATTTTTTATTCAAAATATAGACGCCAGTATTAATTGTGAAAGTATATTCCGGCTTTTCTGAAATTTCAGTGACAACGCCCCCACTTGAGTACTCAACAACTCCGTAGGGGATTTTGTAATGCTTTATTGCTGACATGATTGTTACCATCGCATCACTCTCAATATGCCTTGCTAGTGCATCATAATAGTCAGTGTTTACGATAATGTCACAGTTCGTAAGAATGAAATTAGGTTGGACAACCTTATCTTTTGCTAGACTCAAACCTCCAGCTGTTCCCAGGAATTTGCTTTCTTTAAGGTAGTTTAAGTTGAGCTGAGAATTGTTTAGTGTCTCAAGGTAGCTCATGATGAGGTTAGATTTATGATTTAAAATGATAGACTGATTATCACAACCAAGATCACTGAAATGATTCATGATTTTTTCAAGAATTGTGATGTCACCTATTGGCATTAAGGGTTTTGGAAGAATATTCGTGAAGGGCTTGAGTCTTGTTCCCTTGCCTCCGGCCATTATAACAGCGGGGATGTTGATACTTTCTGACCTCTTTAGCTTTGGTGCTTTTTCTGAGAGGATATCCGATAGAGAGATTATCTCTTCAACAATGCCATCTTCGCTAACGATTGGAATGATGGTGATATTTTCTTTTATTAGAATTTCTTTGGCTTTTATTAAACTAAACTCTTTTTTAGATATTGAGATAGGGTTAGGATTATAAATACCATCAATCTCTTTATCTAAATCAAGCCCATTGAGAAGACATCTTCTAATATCGCCATCAGTCAAAACACCGAGTAACCGGCCTTCATTATTGGCTACGAGCACACACTTCATCGCTGTTTGGTCAAGCTTCTTAAGGGCTTGCCTGACGCTTGCGCTTGGATCAATGAAAAGGCTTTTCAAATCGTTCATATTGTCGATAATTGGCGTTGTTGGGCTGTTATTCTATAAGATTTTAAAGGCTACTTAAAGGAAAAAGAATTGAAAAACATCGACGAGACTGTTGCATTTATTAAGGGTTTATTTCCTGATGATAGCCTCATACCACTTCATGAGCCTCGTTTTGACGAAAGTGACAAACAGGCCTTACTCGATTGTGTTAACACTACTTTTGTGAGTTCTGTGGGGGAATTTGTTGATAGGCTTGAGCGAGAGATAGCCGATTTTTGCGGGGTCGGTCATGCAATTGCTGTAGTTAATGGAACTGCAGCTCTTCATACCGCGTTAGTCGTCTCTGGCGTAGGTGCCGAGCACGAGGTAATTACCCAAGCCCTCACTTTTGTGGCCACTGCTAATGCGATCTGTTACTGCGGGGCTGATCCTATCTTTATTGATGTAGACTTAGACTCTATGGCACTGGATCCGATAGCTCTGGAGAAGTTCCTTATGACAAGCACATTCCAAGATAAGAATGGTGTTTGCACAAACAAATTAACGGGTAAAAAAATCAAAGCGTGTATTCCAATGCATACCTTTGGACATGTATCAAAAATGGATGAAATTATCCAAGCATGCCACAGGAGAAATATAACTGTGATAGAAGATGCAGCTGAAGCTTTAGGTTCGAGTTTAGGAGCGAGAAAAGCCGGTAGTATTGGTGATATTGGAACTTTCAGCTTCAATGGCAATAAGATTATTACTTGTGGGGGTGGTGGAATCATCACCACGAATGACCCCAGCATCGCTAAACTTGCAAAACACCTAACGACAACTGCGAAAGTTCCTCATAAGTTTGACTACTTCCATGATCAAATAGGCTTTAATTATAGGCTACCAAACCTCAATGCCTCTCTCGCATGCTCTCAGCTTGCTAAGATAGATTACTTTATTGAGCAAAAGCAAAAATTGGCCCGCAAATATGAAGCCTTCTTTGCAGAGCAGGGAATAACGTCTTTTAAACCAAGAGAAGGGATAAAGTCCAACTACTGGCTCAATGCAATTATATTGGAGAGCAGGGAAGATAGGGACCATTTTCTAAAATTAACAAATGAAAAAGGTGTAATGACTCGGCCAATATGGAAACTTATGTCAGAGCTTCCTATGTTCGCTAAGTGCCAAACTGATGGCCTTGAGCAGTCTCGCTATCTAGCCGATAGAGTTGTGAACTTGCCAAGTAGTGCACCACGATTATAAAACAGGATACTAACGTTTTTTTGAGGTTTATATATGGCTTTTAAGGCAATTGAACATAGTATGATTGATAAAATCTTACGAGTCGACTTTAGAGTACTCAATCAGGATGTCATAGAGGATTTAGTTAGTCTTGTGCGAACAATTAAGCAAACATCTGTAGAAAAAGTAGTTCTTATTATTAAGCCTGTGGAAATAGTATCTCGTGAAAATGATTACTTATCGAGGTTGGACTGGTCGAGGAGAGGGCAAGCTTTAACCAGTCTTGTTGAGTCTAGCAGTGTTCCGTTCATCGCGTTGATAGATGGAGTTATTACTTGTGAGCTTGCTGAGTTGGCTTTGTCGTGTTTACAAATTACTGCTGTAGGAGACTCTCGATTAAATCTCTGTGAAGGTTCAGTTCCTTATGCTCCACGTTGGGGTGCTCTTGAGCGTTTACGGCGAGTGCTTTCAGACTCTGATATAAAAAAAATATACACCTCCTACGCACAAACATCGTGGAGTAAATACTTTTCACTAATTGATATCCTTAAAGTCTCTAGCATTGAAGAAGAAATATCGAAATTAAACAAAGAGATTTGGTTAAATATTCCCTTTAAGCTTTGCTCCTACCATTTAGCTCCTAGGCCTAATGATAAAAATTTGTACTCTTACTTGGAGACTACAGCTTACTTATCGACATTTGAGGATGAATATTTCTCTAAAGTAAAATTCTTAGAGCCAAAAAAACTTGAGAGTTCTCTTATGAAAGGGGAAATTCAAGACAATCTTGATGATTTTGGAAATGACTTTATGGATATTGATAACTATCCAATAACTGAGAGAAAGGTACTTGAACGTAAATCGAGAATAGAAGAAGTTGAAAAAATTATCTCTTATCCCGATATGGGAATAAAGGGGAGATGTATTGAATTGGGAAGTGGCTATGGCTACTTTTCGATGCTTCTAAGTAAAAAGAGTGAAGTTGATGAAGCCATAGCTTTTGATATTTCTGTAGCGGAGCTCAATAGGTTTGGTCCTTTTATTGTTGATTTGATTAAACCTGATTTGGCAAAGTTATCATATCAAATTGGTGATATGAATAAGCTAGAGGATCAATATGGTACTTTTGATGTTGTCGTTTTTTGTGCATCTTTGCACCACTCAAGTGACATCCCTAAATCTCTTGAAATAGCCTATAAGCTGCTCAAGCGTGGAGGATGTTGTATTTTGCACGGTGAGCATTATCGTCCTGTATTTCTTTCACCAAAAAAGTTAGGAGCACCAATTCCAGAAACAATGCTAGAGTTTAGTCAAGCACTTACGAAGGTAGGCTTTAAAGCAAAGGTTTACAAATACGCTCTAAAGGGCACGAGGCTATATTGGCTAAAGAAAATAATTTTTGAAACTTGGCCACTTAATTTCTTTAACGGTTGGATTCGTGTTGCGAACTATATGGTTTATGGCATTAAGTGATCTCTCACTCGTAATAGCGTCACCTAGAGGTTGATTGCTATGTCAAAATTATTGATATCTTCCTTGCTTTGTTAAGTTTTAAAAGAGCATAATTAGAAAATTGAAAATATGTCCTTATAAAAAGTCTTTTAAAAAACATCGAGGATTTCGGAGTAAATCTAATCGTAATTACGTATTGATAGGCTATATTTTGTGAATGGGACTGAAAAATTGAGGTGAAGTTTATATAAGGCTTAATTACACTCAATTGGTTTTTTCGGTTTGTAAGGTCATGAAGGATAACATCAACTCGTCCTTTCTTTTCTAGTGCTGTTATATTAAGCTCCCCTGCCGTTAGTGGAAAAGGGGAGTTTAGCTCGTAAGTTACCTCTGTAGTGTAGGAGGATTCATTTGAAATTTTTGACTTGTTAGAAAGTTTCGTTAGTTTCAAATCTCTGACTAAAGAGTCTTGCGTATCAAACTGGTATTCAAAATAGCCATTCTTAATAACTTTTCCAAGTCTGTGTAGGTTAGGTATTTTTCCGTTTGTAACAGGTCGACCAAGAAGCTTATTAGTGAATACTATCTTCTCTTTTGGCCGCAGAGAATACTTAATAGAGTACTTATTTCCACCTTCGCCAAATTGATTGAGCCTGATGTTATCACTCTTAGTTAAGAATAGTTTTAAATATTCTCTTTTCTTTAGTTCATGCTGATTGCATTTAATGTAAGGATAACATTTGTAGGAGCTCGGTTGAGTTTTTGCGCTCTCAAGTTCTTTGACGCTATAAATATAGAGAGGGTCTGAAGGTGAGTGATAATAGAGATCCTTGATCTACATCAAACATCATCCATTTTTTATCAGCATAAACTTCTGCAACAACATGTCCTCCAATTGCCCAGACCCGGCTGTTTAGGCCAGTTTTCTTTGTTAACTATGCAAAGTTTCTCGCGCTGTCATCACAAATACCGTAGCCATATATCGCTAAGTATTTCATCAGCTCGTGCTCCTCTTCAGGAACACTTAAGGGAGAGATTTTTGTGTAGTTCTTTGCTAAAAAGTTCCATGCTGCAATGGCTTTTTCGGTCTCCGTTCGGGATTTTCGATTGATGTAAGATGAAATAGCATCAGAGTTTGTCCAGAGAAAGTCGTTGTAAAGAATTGGTCCTTCAAGAGTTTCTGAAGTTTTATTTCTTATCTCGTGATAGTAAATATCGCTTGTTGGCTTTATACTCTTAAGGTTTTTTTTATATTTTTTTACTTCAATCCTTTGAAAAGGCTTCTCTTTTAAGTCTTCTAGTTTGATCGCCGTCAAACGCTTTGTACAAGCTGACTTTAATTTTTTGATAAGTTTTCTCGAGGGGTCTTTCTTTTGGAGGAGTGAGAAAGCCTCGTTTATACAAGTTTGGTATCGATTGTCTTGAATGGTGAGTAATTGAATGAGCTCGCGTCGTGTTACCTCTGGAGAGTCTCCATAGCCTTTTTCACTAGGAAAACCTACTTTCTGGGATACTTCTTTAAGATAGTTTATCTCTTGTTCATTTAGGGGGTACTTATTTTTTTTAATTTCCTTTAAGGATTCTGAAGTAATTTTTTCAGTAAAATCATTGATAGCAAAAAAAGCAGCTAAGATGATAGTTAGGCTGATTAATAAGAAGCTTTTTGTTAATAAAGCTTTATTGCTCTTTCTTGACGTGTTTGAATTCACGAATGAACTCTGGGAATTAATAAAACCTCATTATCACGGAAATTACTATTATCTCGTCCATCATAGGTTTCAATTCTATAATCTAGTTCACTGAAGATTTTTAAAATATCTTCAGTGTTATCTCCAAGGGCTTTTATGTGCTTAGGGTGAAGACTCAAGAAAATTTTTGGGCGACATTTCGAAATCGTCTCAAGGGCACCTTTGATCACTTGAACTTCCGCTCCCTCAACATCAATTTTCATCACCTCAGGCAGGATGTTTTTACTTCGACAAAAATCATCCAGCTGAATCATGGACTTGTGTGTTGTTATATTTTCTTTAGTTTTAGATACATCAGCCAGACTATTCATGGGATTAATACCTGTGTCATCCTCAAGGAATGCAACTGTATCGCTTTTTGTTTCTCCAACAAGAACGTTGAATGCTTCAACATTATCTAGCTTGTTAAGCATTATGTGCTTGCTAAGCATATTGAAATTAAATATTGCAGGCTCAAAAGAGTATACTTTTGTTGTAGGCGAGCGCAGAGCTATGGGAATTGAATAAAGCCCAATGTGAGCTCCAATATCCATAAAAACAGATGACTTAATAGCCTCTGTAAAACACTCTTCAAAGCCGCTGTTATGCCCACCACCGAAGTTCTCCCAGTTTGCAAAG
>Ga0307983_1000579_pt1 | contig 18531 bp, 11 predicted proteins | sample OrgLakmetagen991_FD_201845 | JGI IMG/M metagenome (GOLD analysis project Ga0307983, IMG submission 201845) | Saline water microbial communities from Organic Lake, Antarctica - #991 | ecosystem: Environmental > Aquatic > Non-marine Saline and Alkaline > Saline | place: Antarctica: Organic Lake...
ACTCGATACATTTCGGAAGCCAATGTTTTACTAAATGCTTTAAGGTCAAGTGCCGTTAAGATTATTGTTTTTATTGGAGGAGTAGTGGTATTGGTTTTAATTATGGGAACACTAATGTACATGATTGAAGGCCCGGAGCATGGGTTTACGAGTATTCCTACAGCAATGTATTGGACAGTTGTAACCATTACAACCGTTGGCTACGGCGATATAGCACCTTCAACAACTCTTGGGCAAACATTGGCTTCTATCATTATGCTTTTGGGTTATGGAATTATTGCTGTTCCAACAGGAATTGTAGGTGGTGAAATAGCTAGATCAAAAATGCCGAAAGAAAAGAGTGAAATTTCAACACAGTCATGTCCAAACTGCTCAGAAGAGGGACACGATTATGGAGCAAAGTTTTGTAAGAATTGCGGGGAAGGGTTGTAATATTAGCTTAAGTTGGAGAATTAAAATTGCTCCAAGAGCAGTAATTATTCTAAATTTTTTTTTCTAGAAGTACCCTCAGTGAATCTGAGGATTAAGGATTTGTTTGTAAAGTACCCTCAGTGAATCTGAGGTACGCCTTTCAATACTATTTGTCCAATCATCTTTAGTGAATTTAACAAAAAGACTAAGGGGCAAATCACTCAAGGTGCCAAAGATTAGTATCGAAGGGCATTTTATAAACGTAAACTTTTCCAAAGTTCCAAACTTTGGAAAGGTTGGGAATTCAAAACTACCTATTTCTAGGTATTGCGATCTCTCAATAAAAAGATGTATTTTGTTTCAAACTTTTTTAAAATGAGATTCCTCTTTTCGATTGTATTATTGTTCTCTACTTTTTCCATTTATGCCCAAGATTATGAAGTAACGCATTACACCGTTGAAGATGGTTTGATGAGTAACGATGTGAAAGGTGTTTTTCAAGATAGTTTAGGTGTTATTTGGGTGGCAAATGGGCTTGGTTTTACCAAGTTATATGGGGATAAGGTGGAGAACGTGGAGTCTCCTAGTCTTTATTTTAACGAAGAGACTGTAGTAAAAATAGGAATTGAATATTTAAGTGATGGTCTACAGATTGGACCTGATCAAATAAGAAAGATTAATCACGAAAGGAAGGCTGTAGCAATAGAAAGCTATGAAGGCTTTTATATGACTTCTGAAAGCAACCCCATACTTGATAAAAGGGGGTATTATTGGGCATTTTCTAAAGATTCAAATTTTGTTAGAGCAAGCTTAACAGATACAATTGATTTGAATTTGATACTTCAAGAAATGGAGTTAGAGTTCCAAATTGAAACTAGAGCGTACTCTGAAAATATTATTGCAGACAATAATGGTGATATGTGGATACGCACTAAGGATCACCAGATTCATAAATACGTTTATGACAAAAATGAATTTGAAACTTTCAAGTTCAAGATTCCTTTTTTAACAGATATAAGTTTTTTCGATGAGAAAAGATTTCTTGCTTTTGGGTCTAGGCCTGATTCAATAAACTTTAGTCTCTTTTATAATCAAGGAGGAGAATTACGAACTTTAAATATAAAGGAACGACCAAGAGAAGTATTAATGTTGAATGACTCATCAGCATATGTTATTTTTCTTGATGGACTCTATTTGTTCGCAAATGGAAATTTGAGCCTGTTAAAGACATTTAATATACCACGGTATAGTTTGATCGCTAAGGCAAGGTTAAATGCAGACCAGAAACTTTTTTTTATGGAAGATATTAGCGGTGGAGATATATTGAAAAAATACAGTAATTCAGAGTTTCAAGAGATTTATCGTGCCAACTCCAATATAAAGCACATTTTTATCGATAGTTCAAATAAAATTTGGGTTTCAACTGATTCAGAGGGGTTAGTTAAAATTGAAATGACTAACATTCAAAAGAGAACGAAGAGAGCTTTAAGTTTAACTTCAGGCTTTCAAAAAGTACCTCAGTTTTATAAAAAATTAACTTCAGGCGTTGAGCTTTATACATTGAAAGTAAGGCAGAACGAACCTTATGTAAATGAACAGATGAACCTTTACATGAGAAATGATACAAATTGGGTTGCAGTATTTGAAGGAAAAGTAGGAGACAACTTTATAAGTGGGGAAGAGGGCGAATATTATTTCACAGGGAATGAACGAAGCTTCAGTCAGAATGTGGACAGTAAAAAAATATTAGATTTTCTTTCAGGTAGTCAAATCCCCTCTCTTTTTAAACTTACCGCTAAACTAAAAATAGAAAACATTACACCCGAGGGAATTAATAATGGAAGCGAATATTTTTATAATCTAATAAGAAGATTGATTTGGGCAAAGGGCAAGTTATTTGTTTTTAAATATCATAAGATATACGCAATCGAAGATCATAATGTAAAAGAAATACCAATTCCTAAAGCATCAAATCAATATTTCTCTTTTCCAGATTCAAAAAACGACTCCTTAGCTATTATTGTTTATCGAGGTATGGAGGCTGGGAAAGGAAAAGGAAGAGATAGTCTGGTTAAGTTTCATTTTGCGACAGAGAAGTTTGAACACTATAATCAATTTAGATATAATAATAGTGAGGGCGACTATGACGGAATAAGTTGGTCTAGCTCATGTCTACAAATGTGTGGTAATCTTTTTGGTGATGGTATGAATAACTTAATAATTACAGATACGTCGATCATTGATGTAAATCAACTGAATGATTTAGGAGAAACAAATTTTAAAAAGGCGTTTATTCTAGATGATTCCATGTATGGCTATTTCTATGATGTTGGAATTGCTAAAATTGACATGAGAACGGGAAGGGCAATAGTTTTAAATTATCCCCATTCTCAAAATTTGACTTTATCATTTGACTCTGCCGGTTTTTGGCACAATAGCGCAACGTATATAAAATACCTTCCTCTTTCTGCATTCAAGACTAATGAAAAAGGATTTAATGTTTGGACAACGACTACAGGGCTTGAACCGGGTATTGTAGTTTTTGAAGGGGACTCTATTCTCAGAGTCTTTAATGTAAACTCCATTATCGATAAGAGGCTAAAAAATAAATACATCCCACCCGCTCCAAAACTTCATTTCACTCAACTCCGCCTCAACTATGAAAATTTCGATTGGAGCAGCACCACTTTAGAAGTAGATTCTATTTGGGGCAATGTAATGCCGAATAACATGGAGTTAGCGCATGACCAAAATCACTTAACCTTCGATTTTCAAGGGGTAAGTCATTCTAACAAGAAGCCATTAACCTACTATCATCAGTTGGTTGGCGAAGATGAGAAGTTTGTTGCTTCAATTAACAAATCAGCAACGTATTCTAACCTAGAACCCGGAGATTATACCTTCAATGTATATGTACAAGATGAGAACGAAAGCAAAAGTGAAATACTAACCTGTTCGTTTACTGTTTCTCCACCTTTTTGGGAAACTTGGTGGTTTATTGGTTTGTGTATGTTGGGCATAGGCGGCACTTTATATTCAGCTTACAATTACAATGTTAAACGTTTAAAATCAAGACAAGAAGAATTGGAAAATGAAGTAGAGCAGGCGACTAAAGAAATTCGTCACCAAAAGGATGAGATTGAAGAGTCTCATCGCGAAATAACAGACTCTATCAACTACGCCGAACGAATACAGCGTAGCTTTTTGGCAACCACCCAATTGTTGAATGAGAACCTCAATGAATACTTCGTTTACTTTAACCCTAAAGAAGCGGTAAGTGGAGATTTTTATTGGGCGGGAAGATTAGCTAATGGTAACTTTGCCTTAGTAAATGCAGACAGCACAGGTCATGGAGTCCCGGGTGCCATTATGAGTATTCTAAATATTTCTTCCATAGAAAAAGCCGTGGACCAAAAAGTTTCAAGTCCGGCTGAGATATTTAATGAAACCAGAAAAACCATCATTCAACGTTTAAAAAACGATGGGAGTACAGAAGGAGGAAAAGATGGCATGGATGCAAGCTTAATTGCCTTCAATGCTGATAAATCAAAAATGAGTTACGTAGCGGCACAAAACCCAATTTGGGTGATTCGAGATGGAGAACTCACCGAGATTAAACCGGAAAAGATGCCCGTTGGTAAACACGATACAGACCATGTTGAATTTGTAGGAGGGGAATATGACATCCAAAAAGGAGATGTAATTTACACCTTAACAGATGGTTTTCAAGATCAGTTTGGTGGTTCAAAAGGCAAAAAATTCATGATTAAGAAAATGCGAGAATATGTGCTTTCAATTTCTAATTTACCAATGGCTGAACAGCATCAGAAAATAAAGGAGACCTTCACTAACTGGCAAGGCGATTTGGAGCAGATTGACGATGTTTGTGTTATAGCCGTTAGGATATAACACGAACGAGTCAGTTTACCCTGAGCTTTAAGCCTGCGCTGAGCATTTGTCGAAGCGAAGGGATGTCTGTGTGATTGGGGTGAGGGTATAGCGGAATCCTCTGGAGCAGTTTACATTGAGCTTAGCCGAAATGTGATAGGGGTGAGTGTTTAATTGAAAAGTTCTAATTGATAATTGAAAATGTATAATTGAAAATTTATTTTCTATGAAAAAGAATGTAGTTAAAGACAAAAGTTTTCAGTTTGCAATTCGGATAGTCAATTTGAGTAAATTCTTAATTGAAAAGAAAGAATTTGTGATTTCGAAACAGATTTTGAGAAGCGGAACTGCAGTAGGCGCATTAATTCGAGAGTCGGAGCACGCAGAAAGTAAACCTGACTTTATTCATAAACTTTCAATTGCATTAAAAGAAGCAAACGAATCTGATTATTGGATTGACCTATTGTTTGAAACGGATTACTTGAATGAAAAAGAATACAAAACCTTGAAATCTGATATTGAAAGTTTGATTAAATTACTTGTTTCAATTATCAAGTCTACAAAGGAAAATTTTCGAAAATCTAAGTTAAAAAAATAGAGAATTCGAAGTAAAAGATTGGTGGTTAGATTTGAATATTTTAAATTCAATCATCAATCATCAATCATCAATCATCAATCATCAATCATCAATCATCAATCATCAATCGTAATTGTATTCAAATCAGTCTGCAGCGAATCTCTCTTTAATTCAAAAGCAGCTTTAATTTCAGGAGATATCGGCTCTGCCGAAGGGAAATCTTCTCTTAAGTGATCTACCTGTTTCCCATTTTTCCAAAATCGATAACAAACATGAGGGCCTGTTGCTAAACCGGTGCTACCAACATAGCCGATCACATCTCCTTGTCGCACTTGTTTGCCCACTTTTGCGTTGCGTTTACTCATGTGCAAGTATTGCGTTTCGTACACCGAGTTATGTCGGAGTTTTACGTAATTCCCATTACCTCTTCCATAAGCTGACTTAATTACCACGCCATCCGAAGTTGCCAAGATTGGGGTTCCTCTAGGAGCAGCATAGTCGGTTCCTAAATGCGCTTTCCAACGTTTCTGAACTGGGTGAAACCTGCGCATGGTAAAACGGGAACTAAGTCGGCTAAATTTTAAGGGCGACTTTAAAAATGCTTTTCTAAGGCTATTCGCTTCTTCGTCGTAGTATTCCCTTTTACCTTCTACGTCATATCCAAAAGCGAGGTAAGACCGATCAAAGTGTTTGAATTCAACAGCTTCAATTTTTCCAACTCCAATGGAATTGCCATCCACAAACTTTTCTTCGTAAATAACTTTAAACCAATCTCCTTTTTGAATACGGTAAAAATCGATAGACCATGCAAAAATATCAGCTAACTTAACCGCTAAAAAAGGGTTTGCGTTTGATTCCTGCAAGGTTTGGTAAAGGGAAGAATTTATGATTCCAGCGGCCGTCTGCATTTTTGTTTCGATGGGTCTCTTTTTGCGTTCTATAACAATGGAGTCTCTCAAATCATAAACCACGTAGTCTACCGCATCAATCTCATAAATAAAATAGGCCGCTTTTCGAGTGCTATCCTTGCCAATTAAAAGAGTATAGTCTTGCCCTACTGCAATTCGTCTCACATCAAATATGGCCTTCGACTTCTTGGCAAGTGCGTCAATGGTACCGTAATCGATGCTATACGGCAAAAGGATATTTGCCAGAAACTCATTCCGTTTGATAGTAGATTGTATTACATCAAAAGAGTCTATATCAATTTCAAACAATAAATTAGCAGGGACAATGGTATCTTGAACAAGCACAGCAGCAGCCGGTTCTATCGTTTTCTGCTCTGATTTGATAACAAATAGCACAACAAAAACTCCTAACACTGCCGTTAACCCAACAATAATCCACTTTAATCTTTTCTTCAATTTATGTCTCTTTTTCTATTATAATGGGTTGATGCTTTTTGGCATATATCTTCCAAATCATAAAACCCGCATACTTTAATCTTGCCAAAATTACACTGCCGTAACGGAAGAAAAAGGAACTCGTTAAATAGTTATTTACAACGTATTATTTATAGTGTACCGGTTGATTTGAGACTTAGGATACCTTAACTTATTGGATTTAAGCGAAAAGCGATTGAGCTTATTTTGTTTTAATTTCCATCAAATGGATTACACTACAAAATTTACAATCTTACCAGGTACCACAATCACCTTCTTAGGCGATTTACCATCTAGCCATTTCGCGGCTTCGTCTTCCGCTAAAACTGCCTTTTCAATTTCATCTTTCGATAAATCGAGCGGCAACTCTACCATAAAACGCATTTTTCCATTAAAGGAAACTGGGTATTTATGAGACGATTCAACTAAATGACTTTTTTCAAACTTTGGAAAGTTGGCCGTTGAAACAGAAGTGGAATGTCCCATTTTACTCCATAATTCTTCTGCAATATGCGGTGCGTAAGGCTCTATTAAAATAACCAGTTGTTCTAAGATTTCTTTTTTGTGACAGGCTAAATCGGTCAATTCGTTGGTGCAAATCATGAAAGCAGAAACTCCGGTGTTGAAGGAGAATCGCTCAATGTCTTCCGTAATTTTTTTGATGGTTTTGTGCAGTGCTTTTAACTCCTCTTTGGTTGCCTTTTCGTCGGAAACAATAAAGTTGTTTTCCTTGTCGTGGAAGAGTCTCCAAAATTTACGCAAGAAACGATGAACTCCTTCAATACCTTCCATATCCCAAGGCTTGGCTTGTTCTAGAGGTCCCAAAAACATCTCGTATAAACGCAAGGTGTCTGCTCCGTACTTTTCTACAATGTGGTCAGGATTCACTACGTTGAATTTCGATTTCGACATTTTTTCGACCTCAGAACCGCAAATGTATTTGCCACCTTCTAAGGCAAAATGTGCCGCACTTTCCTTTCCATTGTTTTCAGTTTTGAATTTCTCAGTATCTAGCTCAACTCCTTCTACAAAAGCAATGTTTACATTAACTACAGCTACTTTGTGCGATAATTCTGACTCCTTCCACTTTAAATTTTCAGAAGTATAAATTGTTCTCTTCGCTTCTTCAACAGCTTTTTGTAATTCTATTAAGTCATCTGGAGTAGATTCGTCTTTTACGAAGCGGTCGTAAATATTTTTAGAAAGATAAACCGAGTGCTGTTTTTGCACTTCTTTTTCATCTTTGTCGGTCCAAGTTGTGGTTAAAATTGACCGGTAAACAAATCGAGAGTTGCCTAAAATCATTCCTTGATTAATCAACTTTTGGAATGGTTCGTCAATATTTAAATGACCTCTATCGTTCAAGAATTTTGCCCAAAACCGAGAATACAGCAAATGACCTGTAGCATGTTCAGCGCCGCCAAAATAAAGGTCGACATTGCCCCAATAATCTAGATTTTCTTTTGAAGCAAACCCATTTGTTCGCTCCTTATCCATGTAGCGGTACAAGTACCATGAGCTTCCTGCCCAACCTGGCATGGTCGAAGCTTCCAATGGGTTTCCTTTATAAGTCCAATCTTCTGCTCTAGCCAATGGTGGTTCGCCATCTTCGGTTGGTAAATACTTGTCTACCTCAGGCAAGGTAAGTGGCAATTCATTCTCGGGAATTGTTTTGGCAATACCACCTTCAAAATAAACAGGAATCGGCTCTCCCCAATAGCGCTGGCGACTAAATACAGCATCTCTTAAGCGGTAATTGGTTTGCCCTTTTCCAATGCCTTTGTCTTGAATGGCTTTGATCGCGGCTCCAATTGCTTTTTTAACTGGTAAGCCATTTAAGAATTCTGAATTACAAATAATTCCGCTCTTATTATCATCAGCTCCTTCGGCTACATTTTGGCCTTCAATAACTGCAGGAATTTCTAATTTAAAGTGCTTGGCAAAATCCCAATCTCGTTGATCGCCAGAAGGAACTGCCATTACGGCGCCAGTTCCGTAACCTGCTAAAACATAGTCGCCAATCCATATTGGAATATGCTTTCCGTTAAACGGATGAATAGCGTAAGAGCCAGTAAAAGCTCCCGTAATCTTTTTCACTTCCGTTTGTCTTTCTCGCTCAGATCGCGACGCAGCATATTTTACATACGCCTCAATTTCTTCTTTTTGACTTGGAGTAGTTAACTCCTCCACGTATTCGTGTTCTGGAGCAATTACCATAAACGAAACCCCAAAAATGGTATCTGGTCGAGTGGTAAAAACTTCTATCGTTTTTTCAGAGTTCTCTACCTCAAACTCGATAGATGCTCCTTTCGACTTGCCAATCCAGTTCCTTTGAATTTCCTTGATGGCATCGGACCAATCAATGGTATCTAAACCATCTAGTAAACGTTGAGCATAAGCGGTAATGCGCATGCTCCATTGTTGCATTTTCTTGCGTTCCACCGGATGTCCGCCTCGTTCTGAAACACCATCTTTAATTTCATCGTTGGCTAAAACGGTTCCTAAAGCAGGGCACCAATTCACGAAGGAATCTGCTAAAAACGCCAAACGGTAATCCATTAAAATGTCAGCTTGTTCCTTGTCAGAGTATCCTTTCCAATCGGCAGTTGTAAATTCAACCTCTGAATCAGTATGTGCTTTTAAGTTAGCGGTTCCTTCTTCTTCGAAGTGTGCAATTAGCGTAGTTAAATCTTCCGCCTTATTGGTTTTTTTATTGTACCAGGAATTAAAGATTTGTAAGAAAATCCACTGGGTCCATTTATAATATTCTGGTGCAGACGTTCGAACCTCTCTGATCCAATCAAAAGAAAACCCAATTTGATCTAATTGTCTGCGATAGGTAGAAATATTTGCTTCAGTTGTAATTTTTGGATGTTGCCCAGTTTGAATGGCATATTGCTCAGCAGGTAATCCAAAAGAATCGTAACCCATTGGGTGCAAAACGTTGAATCCTAAATGTCTTTTATACCTCGAATAAATATCAGAAGCAATGTAACCTAGCGGATGACCAACGTGCAAACCTGCTCCTGACGGATAAGGAAACATGTCCAAAACATAATATTTCGGTTTGTCACTGTTTTCAGCTGCAGTAAAAGTTTGATTTTCTTGCCAGTAAGCTTGCCATTTTTTTTCTATTTCTGAGAAATTGTAATCCATGTTTTCTTTAGTTGGACTGCGAAATTAATCAATGAATGAAACAATACACCAACGAATTAATCAGTCAATAAATTAATGGAACAACAAACCAATTTGTGAAAGGATCAATACAAGAATAAGGCAAGGACAACTAGTCACTGTGAAACGCTAAAAAACCAGATAATTTATGCGCCTACTAATTGCTGATCTACTTTTTAGATTGACCAAGCAAAATTTTTGCTGATTTAAACTTTTGGCTTTGGACTTTTAGCTTCGGTATACCCAGAAATAGGTAGTTGAATTTACAACTTTACCGTGATTAATAAACTTTGGAGCTTGTGAATCTTTGCAGTGTAATCACAAAACTTTGCGAAAATGAAAACATACAAAATCTTTATCCTAATTAACGAATTAGAAGAATTTCAATTTGGCAAAATGCCAGGGTTAGATCGACCAGAAATTACGTTTCAAGATTTACTTTCTATGAATAAAGATGAGTCAGTTTCGATAACAGTTGAAGATGTTTTTATTGGAAATTCAGCAAAGTGGGGAGATATTAAGGAGAGAATTGAGGAGTACTTACAACTTGCGTATTTGCGAGAAGGAAAACTTGAAATCATCTACTACAGTATTTACGATATTTTAACTCGATTGTACACCAACGATGCAGATAAGTACTTTCATTTTTACGATGAATGTGTTCAGCGAAATGAAATTGAGGAATTGGTTAAGGAATTCCCTTCTTCGTTTAAATGTAGTTTATTGAATAGGTCGAATGAGAACATAAAGGACACTATTGCAGCAGAGAAAGAAGTTAAGAGCATTACCAAAACTAAAGTTAGCTCAGCTTTTTTAACCATTTGTAACTACACACCTTATTTAAAGCTTGCTTAAAAATACCTATTTCTGGGTATTTCAGATTAAACACCAACGACTCATCTTTGCGGAGACAATTAAATTATCAAGTAATAACGAAGCAGCATGTCATTTTCAACAAAGAGTAATAAACTAGAAATAGATATCGTAAAAACAGTTACTCTGCTATTGATTATTTTTAAAAAGAAATTTTTTGGCTGGTGATTTGGGAAGTAGAATGAAATAATATAGATTAGTAACCAAATTAAAATTAGGAAATATGGATAATGGATGGGAAATAACGTGTAATATTTTGAATTCATCAAAACTGCAGATTGTTGTTGATAGGGTGGATCCCGATCAGATTTTTAAATACATAGGGATGTTTGCAGAAGAAATAGAAGATTCCATTAAGCTCTCGATAGTTGTAGATACTACAAAAGGTAACACTGTACAGCGCAAAGTTGGTGATGAAGAAGAAGATATGAATATTGAGATTAACATGGATGGAGAAAGTAACGGAACTGTTCATGTTTACGATATAGGGAAAGGAAATCATGGAGGACCCGTATCAACACCTGGAACGATTTCAATTCCACCAGACTTCTTAAAAAACATTCCGGCATCCTTTACGAAAGAAGATTGAGTTCAATTAAATCGCTTTTAGCTAGGTGTACTTTTGGTTTTATATTTCTAGTTACACCTTTTTTGAGCTTTTCTCAAATTGACTCAAGTTTATGGAAAAGTATAGAGTTAAAAAGAAAAGTAGCATATCAATTGCAACATCGGAACATCGATTCTGCACTTTTGGTTATTAATCAAACGCTAGAGTTAGTTCAACAACCAATTGATTCACTTATTTACAGCAAATTGCTGAATACTAAAGGCCACATTCACTCGGCTAAAGGTGACTATGACCTAGCTAATTCAAGGTATCTGGAAGCGGCAAAGATTAGAGAAAAGTTTAGTGATAAGTCGCTACTTGGTTCGGTTTATCATTCGCTGGCAAACCTGAATTATCGACTACATCAATACGACGAAACGGTAGCGTATGCTCAACAAGCCATAGTAGCATATAAAAGGAAGTCAAAATATTTTCGACAGGTTGCAAATTGTTACAATTTAATTGGGGTAACTTTTTACGACAGGCAACAATATGATTCTGCTATTTATCATTATATATTTGGAATCAATCACTTAGATCGAAATGAAAGTTCACAGCCGAATGATTACAGGTATTTGAACGATAATTTAGGTAACGCATACATTTTACTTGGAGAGTTTCAAAAAGGCTTGACTTTTTTGAAAAACAATGCAGTATTGCATGTTGTAAATGATAGATATAGAGATCTAGCATGGAATTACAACCAAATGGTTAGCGCCTACATTAAATTGGAAGAACTGGATAGCGCAAAGCTCTATCTTAATCTTATTGAATCTCTCCCGAAAAATTCGATGAGTTTAGAAACATTAAAGGATATATTGTATTTGAAGTCATTAGTGGCTATTGAAACAAAGGAGCTGGATAGTTTAGAAACCTTTGTGAATCAATTTTATAGTTTATCTGACTCATTGGTTACTGCTAAAACAAATTCAAACATAAAAGATGCTCAAACCAAATACGAAGTTGAAAAAAAAGAAGCAGCTTTAAAGCTTTCTGAAGAAGAGTCAGCCAAACTTACAGCAGAAAATACAGCAAAAAATCGCTTGCTTTTATTAGGTTTAGCAGTTTTCATAATTCTACTACTCCTTGCCATCTACTTCTACCGCAATTTCAAACAAAAAGAAAAACTGCAAGCACTAGAAGTTGAAGTAAAAAATGCTGAATTAGACGAATTATTATCTAACCAAGAAACACAAGCTTTCGAATCAATTTTAAAAGGGCAAGAGAAAGAAAGAGAGCGAATTGCTCAAGATTTGCATGACCGTTTGGGAGGCACTTTGGCCGCTTTAAAACTTTCTCTTCGTAAACCTCAATATGAAATAGAACAAGATGATTTATCAATAATTGATAATGCAGTAAACGAAGTTCGAAGCATTGCACACAATCTTTCAACCGGATTAGTGCATAAGTATGGCTTGAATGAAGCCGTAAATCAATTGTTTAGAACGCTGGAGCAAACAAGAGGAATAAAATTTACAGTGTATTTACATAAAGACATTGGAGAGCTTGGTCAAACTATAGGAATAGAATTATACCGTATTGTTCAGGAGTTGGTAAGCAATACTCTGAAACATGCGCAAGCAAATGAAGTAAGCCTGCAAACCAACTTTAGCGAAGGTGTTTTTAATCTAATTTATGAAGACAATGGAGTAGGCTTTGATGTGTTAGAACTCAAAGGAGGAATAGGATTGGAAAACATTAGAGACCGAGTAAACAGAATTGGTGGAGAATTGCACATTGATGCTGCAAAAGGAAGAGGGAGTATATTTATAATTGAGCTTAAAGCGTGAAGTCCAAGGCGCAAAGTCCAAAGTGAAAAGCGAAATGCAGGAAACTGAGTTAGGTTTGTTTTAGCTTGTCAGACTGAGTGATTTTTGACGTTAGGAAAAAATTGTATCGAAGTCAGAAAGCAAAAAGCAACAGACATCGAGTTTTCGAGGAACGAGAAAGTACCGATTATGACGGACATCGAGTTTTCGAGGAACGAGAAAGTACCGAGATGGAAGGAAAAATTAACATCGAAAACTCTTAAAATAAAAACCTGACAGGTTTCTAACCAAGAAAATACATAACCTGTTAGGTTTGCGAATTGATATGTAGATTGGAAAATATTTTGAAGCATGATAAAAGTAGCCATCGTAGACGATCACAAACTATTTCGACAAGGGTTAGGAGTGATACTTGCAGGAAAGGATGAAATTCAAGTTGTAGAAAAATATGAATCTGCCATAGAGCTCTTAAAATACTTGCAGCACCTAGAGGTTGACGTAATTTTAATGGACATTGATATGCCTGATCTGGATGGAATTTCCGCAACGAAGGAATTATTAAAAGTTCGACCTGATATTAAAGTGATCATTTTAAGTATGCACTTGAATAGCCTGAAAATTCAAGAGGCGGTTGCTGCTAAAGTAAAAGGATACTTGCTAAAAACGAGCAGCGATGTTGAGGTAGCAGAAGCTATAGATTCTGTTATGAACGGAGTTGATTATTTTGCAAAAGAAGCACAAGCAGAACTAATAGATAGCTACCGAAGAAAAGAAGACCCAGATTACGTAGAATTAACAAAACGTGAAATTGATATTCTGAAGTTAGTTTGCGAAGAATTAAACTCTCAAGAAATTGCCGATAAGCTCTTTATTTCTAAACACACTGCAGAGACTCACCGTAGAAATTTACTGGGTAAAACAGGCTGTAAAAACTCAGTAGGGTTGGTAAAATATGCCATTGATCATGGATATTGTTGAGATGGTATCTATAAAATAGATTCAATATACCTATTTCTGGGTATTGTGGTTGATGATCTATCTGAAGACCTTTACACTGTTATCTTTTTGTTAAGCACAAATAGAAGCCATGGATCGTTCTTTACATATTCAGCATACCATGGTAAAGCTCAAAACTCCCACCTTTCTGCTTGGTGGGAGTTTTTTTATTAACTAAAATGATAGTTGAGAGAGAGTTGGTTGATCTTAAATTAATTAATGGGAAACAACTAATCGTCTAACGCCGCTACCTGATTCACCTAACAATTTTAAAAAGTAAATGCCACATGATAGATGTGAAATAGTTAAAGTCTTGGTATCTTTTTCTTGCTGAATCGATTGACCCTGCAGGTTAATAATTTCTACATCAAAAACGCGAAGGTCAGTTTCAATTGTAATGGTTTCCTTGGCTGGATTTGGATAAATTTTAAAGTCTAATTGGTTTTTAACTTTCTGCTCTGAAATGCCAACAAACCGTTCACGATCATAAAAAGCTTGAACAGAATCTGCGGCATTAAAAAGGTCTTGAACAGGGTCACTAATATGAGAGCTGCTATCTTTGTCTCTAGCAAAAATATACACATAGTCAATTTCTGTAGATTGACCAATGTTAAGTTGCGGAGAGATACTTGGGCCTCCGTAAATTCGTCTATCACCCGGAGTGTTTGGTACAGTATTACCGTTTAAACAAGGATTACTTTCAACCCATTGAGTAGTATCACTGAAAAGAGTAGGATTTCCTGAATAAACTAATTTGGTTCTTATAGTAGTATCGATGCAAAAGTCGAATGCATTTCCACCATAATAAATGGGTTGATTGTTTTTCCATAACCCATTCTGGTAGTTTGACATTGTTCGAGGATCATCTAGTTCGCTCGTTGGACCTGAGGTATGATCGTAATGAACAGAATGTTCTATTGAATTGTCTAGAAATTTTACTCCTACAGCGGCAAGTTTGTGTTCATACCCATTTGAAAATGTATTAGATTTGTCATGTAGGTCTCCATTATAAGCGTAAAACATATTTCTTAGAGAATCTGTGCCAACGTAATCATCGGCGAAGTTGCCTAAATCAAAGTCTGCAGCAACTGACAATTTTAGGTTGTTGTGATTGTCCAAGTTGGAGTTTGAGCGGTTATGTATTTTAAGGTGAACGAATATTGAATTGTTTGCAGCCACAGAAGAACTGTTGTAAGCGTAAATCATTCCATGAATTTCAATTCTCATAGGATTATCGTAAAAATCATAAAGTGTATCGTTGCTGTTGTTTGGGTTGAGCTGAAAACTATGCCAACCTTGACGAAAATCATTTGCAATATAGAATATAGCTTGATCGCCTTTAATAAGCGGATATTCTCCATTTTGAGGTTCGTACAAACCGTCATTGTCTAAATCTGCAAAAGGCGCTAATTTTTGAGCAGTGTTGAGGGCGCCGTTTCCGGGCCAATCAATTATCGAGGATGGGATAACGTAATTGGTAGTACTCCAGTTTAAAATATGCGCATCGATTGCTGCTTTGGAAATTTTCCATATTCTATTGAATTGTGAAGAGGTATCGCCAACTTGATGTATGATGTCAACTGGACCGGTTCTGAAACTTTGTATTGTTCCGGGTCTGTCTATTACGTATGAATAATGCTGATTTCCGTTGCGAATGCTTGATGCGGTTAACATTAAAGAAGAAGAGTATATGGCATTTATGTCACTTCCTTTTGGCGCCTCAAATGAAGCTGTGCCTAGAGTCCTGTTATTAAAAAGCAGGCCATCTGAACTTACCATCGCTCTGATGTTGCCGATGTCTAAAAATTCATGATTTTGAGCGATTGAGGATGACGAAATTAAAAGAAAAAGAGAGCACTGTAATAGCTGTGTTTTTTTCATAATATCAGTTTTAGTGAAATAATGTAATTTTCATATTGACCACCTAACTATTTATTATGTTGCCTTTCACATGAAAAAAAACACCGGTCTGTATGGTGGGAGTTTTTTTATGTATTAATCAGAAAGAGTTTTACTATTTCATCACCAATCTTTTAACGCCAACTTTTCCTTCGCTCACAAGCTTTACAAAATAGATTCCACCAGTTAAGTTAGAAACATCAATCGCTTTCGTATTCTGAAAACGATTTAAAACTTGCCCCTGAAGATTGATGACTTCAATTTCGAAATTTTTCAAGTCGGTTTTGAGATTGAATGACTCATTTGTTGGGTTCGGATAAATACCAAAGTCTAATGTTGCTGAAAGCTTCGTTTTTGCTATTCCAACGTATTTTTCTCTATCGTAAAAAGCTTGAACCGAGTCCGCAGCAACTTGCAACGCTGTTATTGAAGCAACAACCCCGCCTGTGTCTTGTGCGAATACATAAGCGTAATCTAGTTCGATGCTAGTGCCTATCGTAAAAACTTTGGGAATATTAACGGTGGATAGAACAACTTGGTCGCCCGGAGTATTCAAAATACTTGTGTCTGTAGGGCAAAAATTTAATTCTGTCCACTGATTAGGGTCGTTAATTAGCGTGGGATCTCCGGGAAAATAGAAATTACTTGTTTTAGCGGTATCAATGCATTGATTAAATCCATTTCCTCCATAATATATTGGTCGTCCATTTGTCCATCTGTTGTTTTGATATTGGAGTAGGTGGTAATCTTGATGACTCCAACCTTGAGCTGGGTTGTTATTTACATACCTAATTGAGCCCGACAATTTTGTGTCTAACAACTTTAGTGCTTGAATCCCGACATCTTTGCCATAACCTTTAACGATTGAGTTACCAGCGTCGAAGTTTGTGGAGTTGTAAATGTATGTCATGTTTCTATTGGTGTCGGTACCAATAAAGTCATCGGTTGGATTGCCAATGTCAAAATCATTGTATAGAGACAGTCGGAAATCCTTGTGACTCTTTTTAGGATCCGTTGAGCGATGGAAAATTTTTGTATGGACAAATACGGTATTTTCAATTTCAGCAACCTGGTTAGTAAAAGCATAAACCATGGTGTGAATCTCCAATTGCATTAGGGTTTGAATTCCGGCAGCTATTGTATCAATAATTGTGAAAGGGGAATTTGGATCACGAATAACACTATAAAACGTGTCCACCGGTTGGTTAGAGAAGCTGTTGCTGATCAGGTAAATTGCTTGATCGCCTTTAATAATAGGATACTCTCCGAAGTGAGGTTCGTAAATACTATCTCCATCTAGATCCTTGAAAGGGGCTAAGACTTTTGCAGTGTTAGAATTTCCGTTTCCGGGCCATTCTAAAATGGAAGTCGGAATTTGATAATTGGGTTGACTCCAATTGGCAATGTGATAGTCTACGGTATCTTTATCAACTTTCCACAATCGTTGAAATTTAGAGGAAGTGTCAATTGTTTGATGGACAATGTCAACAGGTCCGGTTTTCATAGCGAACCTGTTTGTCTGTGGCATGTATCCGTAAGAATTTTTATACACTTCAGGTGCTATCGAATCCGTTGAACTCATCCACAATGAGGCTAAGTAAATACTATGGATGCTATCTCCTTTCGGAGCCTCGAACCCAGCTAGGTTGGTGGCCGTATCATGAAAAAGCAAACCATTCGAGTTAACTAAAGCTCGAACATTTCCAATGTCTAAATGCGCTTGATGTTGAGCAGAAATGGAAAGGCTAGAGGCAAATAAGCAAATAAGTAAAAATCTCATAGTTGTTGTTAAAAGTAAGAGATGTTATTAGAACTTGATTCGTTGCTTGTGATTGTGAAATGCTTTATGCTAAATATCGTGAGAAGAGTTTAACCTACTCCCTTTTTCGGGGTAATTATTTTCTAAAGTTGCTAAACAGCTGCCCTAAATTATCCGGATTGTGGCAAAGTTTTTTTAGCAATTGGACAACCTCTTTATGATGGCTTTGTAAGTAGAAAACATAAGTTCTTTTGGAGTGCATGTTAGCCTCGATAAAACAACTTGGCTTTAAGTCACCAATTTTAAATTTGGCATCGTATTGTTCTTTCGGTTTACGATCTCTATGATCATATATCACCAAAGACTTTCCATGTTTCCAGTAGTGTTCTATTTCTTTCCGTAAAACATGTTTTTTATTTCCGTTCGCGTCATTATAAGCAATGCTATTATCGGGATCTAAAAAAATCAGGTTGCATTCTTTTAATTCTATTAAAGAAGTGTCAATCCAATTTGGCCTTGATTTTTTAGAGGAAGGCACCTCTTCCTTAAAATCAGCCTTTATATCCTTACCTAGAATGTTAGTTAAATCAGATATTCTTCTTTTTTCTCCATTAGGTCTGCCTTTCCTATAACGATAGTCGTTTTCAACAATTTTCCGTAGCTGGTCATACAAGTTAGGGTCAAAATCTTCAACATTCTTCTTGTCAAAGCACAGGTAGTCAATATGTAACCCATCGGTATTTTGCTCTTCTGCTTTATTGAAATACCAGTTTATTCCAAGTTTAATCCCCTTTATTTGACTTAAATTTCTCAGTAGTATAAGTTTCGCGTAATCTCCGATGTCTCCAACGTAATTGTCTTTCATTTTTTGGTGTTGTAAGTTTTATTTGTGGTTATTGGATTCTTAATTGCTTAAAAAATGGAGACATTTCATAAACGCTGCAAGCTAATTTAATCTTTTCTTATCAAAATTTTACACTAATGTCCTTTGGGTAGTGTTGTAATTGATTTCGATTTAGCCATATTGGATAAAAGCTTTATGAATTAAGATCCCACTTAAACTCATCGTATAAATCGGGCTTTATGTATAGTTTACCATCAAATGTACCCACACAATTACGCTTCAAAAAAATATCTTCATGAAATGAATTGGAATGTTCTTCCCAAAACATTCTTTCTTCATCCCTAAACTTTGC
>Ga0307983_1000588_pt1 | contig 18355 bp, 32 predicted proteins | sample OrgLakmetagen991_FD_201845 | JGI IMG/M metagenome (GOLD analysis project Ga0307983, IMG submission 201845) | Saline water microbial communities from Organic Lake, Antarctica - #991 | ecosystem: Environmental > Aquatic > Non-marine Saline and Alkaline > Saline | place: Antarctica: Organic Lake...
ATCTTCGGCAATCATTCCAATACTAATTAATGTAGTACCCTGATGTAAGCCTGTAAATTCTGTGTCAAAAAAGATTTTCATTTCAATTTATATTTAGTTGTTAATAATCCGTGCAGTAGATAACACCGTGTATAGCAAATAGCCTATTAATATTCAGTTTTAAATTCAATCTTTGTGCTTCGGCAACTTGCCATACACCAAACGTTGTAAAACATAGCCACTAAATAGGGCATCGCTTGCTATAACACTTTATGCCATCAGTAGGTAAGTTACATACTTGACAAAAATTGTCCTGTGGCAACGATTTTACAACACCATGTATAAGTGATTTTTTAACCTCAGATAGTACTATATCCAAAGCCTCTGTTAATTTTTTAGGTTCGTGAATCATATCTTCACGCTTACCAAGTCTCCATTCTTGATGATAATCTAATATCTCTATTGCTGTATCTAATTTCATTTTCGTTAATTTAATCGGATAAAAATCTACTCATACACTCAACGTTAGCCACAATTAGCTTTTTTGTAGTTCTCTAACGCTAACTTAATTCCGTCCTTTAACGCAGTAGTTGTGTTTTTATCAACCCATTGCTCAAAAGCTAACAGTTCACTTTGTTGGCTAACACTAGCTATACGTAATTGCTCGGCTTGGTAATGTTTAACAGCGTCTTGTCTTTGTCTATCAATATAGCCTTTTAAGTATTCTGTTTGTTCACTTGTTAATTCAGCCCATATTTCGCCAAATGATTTTTTTGTGTTTTCCATTTTTATTAAGTTTAATTGTTAATTCACGCCACTAAGCATATACTCATAAGAATCATATAGTCTTCTTCTATAAGTATTCAAATATAAAACATATCCAGGACTCTCCAAAGGATTCTATATAAAAAATAAAATTAGCTAAGCTATAGATAATATATGTGTTTCTAAGGACGCTCTCTATGAGACATACTCTAGATATATATTCCTTTGTATCTATGACTGTATATCCATTAGACTCCCTCTAATACATAGTAAAGTTAATAAAAACAGACATGAGAAAGGAACAAGATCATGTTTCGTAGATTCTGGGCATAAAAGATGAATAGCATGAGTTGTGCACTCCTTCCTTACGCTCTCTTGATTATCCATAAGCTCTAAAAAATTTAGAGAAACGAATTCCCGACACTTGCAAGGAAAGTAGCAATTATTTAGTCAGTAGAAAACTCCTGAGGTGCACCCCAGTGAAAAGCCCGTGTAGAAAATGCAAGGAAATGTTCATATATTTAGAGAAACGAAAATGTGACATGTGCAAGGAATTTCCCTATTATGTTCTAAGTCTCTTCATAAGAAAAGACCCCAGATTTCTCCAGGATCAGAATGAATATATGATTTATGCAAGGAATTATGCTTTAAATGTTGAGTAGTAATTGTTTTCAAGAAGTTCTTTAAGTTGAGAAATGTTCAAGAATTGGAATGTATGAGATTTTGCTCTATGTTTCCGTATGGTGTAGGATTCCCGTTTACGTTTTTATATCATGTTTGGTGGTTTAGTTTCATTTCTTTAACAACCAATTTTGCTTCTTTTTTAGTTTTAAATCCAGTACCGTTATTTGTGTAGATAGTTTGTGATATATTAGAACCAGTGATTCCTTCAGCATATTGGTGAAAGTATGTATAAACGATAAAGTTACCTTTAGTAAGTGCAATGATGTCAGATTTGTTAATTTGATTTTCCATTTTGTGTGTTTTTAGTATGTTTTAGTGTTTGATACGATACAAATATAAACAAGTATTTGTGAATAGCAAAGGAATTAGTGTTATTTGTAGTACATTCCAGTGTTAAGAAATGTATTATATCCAAATCGTTTGATTTCTCTTTTAAGTTGGAGTTTTAAAGAGTGTTTATCAGTGCCTCTTCTTTTTGCTTCATTTTCTAGTAAAGTAGGAGATTGGATATCTATTAAGATTCCAAGAGGAGAAGGTTTAGCTGAAATTGTGCCAGTTTTCATTTCTGATGAATTCTTTTTCTTGCGAGTTATCAATTTTTGCTAAGAGCAGTAAGTCGAATGTTGTTAGTGTTTCCATATGTAAATATGGAACAAAAGTTGTGAATAGCAAAGGAATTAGTGTTAAACATGAAAAAAGCCTTAGAATGAGATCTAAGGCTTTTTTGGATTTTGTTGTATATTATATTATCTTTTTTCTAAAGAGAATTCTAAGATTCCTTCAGCTTTCTTATAAAGATCCAGAGTATCTAAGTGACCTAGATCAGGATTTACTTCAAGCAATTGGTTCATCAGACGGAATACTGGTGGAGAAGGAACTTGGTTCAATTCCATTGCAAGAGCAGAGATGATAGCTCTTTCAGTCATTTGGTCCATTTGCGGACGAATTTTATCTTTGATCTTATCAATTTCAGCATTTTGAGAATCAACAAATTCTTGCACTTTAGCAGAAAGTTTTGGCTGAGCAGGTTTTGCATTTGCTTCAAGAGTTTCTTTTACTTGGTTGAATGTAGTTTCAGTTACTCCAGAAGCAGGTGTTTCAACTAAATCTAAGTGAGAAGATTGGACATCGAAGATGTCTTCATTTGGTCCACAGATGATTCTGTATTTTCCTTCTCCTAGAGATCCAGAGACAGTGAAGATTTCACCATTTTCTTGTCTTTTTCTAAGATAGAGTGGAGCTTTTTTGTTAGCAGTTGCTTGGTCTCCATATTTGAATTTTGTTTTAATTGCCATGATGCAGGTTTTTATATTAGAGTGTAAATATACAATGAATTAGTGATAGAAAAAAGGAAATTCCCAAATTAATGAGAATTTCCTATGAGAATTATTTGTTAATTCCGTGGATGAAGTAGATTTTAAGGCCTTTTTTGCCTTTAAGACCTAGATCAGCTTTTGCTCGGCGAGCGGCTTTTCCAACGATTTGGAATCCTTCAGCAGAGTTTCTTTTCAATTCATGTAGACGAGTTTCCGTGATAGAGAACCATTTTTTAGATCCGTATTTCATTAGAGTTTCGTATTCAGCAGAATCTGCAGTGATTTCGGTGATATCCTTACAAGATTCGATTTGAGGAGTAACAGCTTCGATTGCTTCAACAGCAGGAACAGCAGGAGATTCGTCAGTTGCTTCAACAGCAGGTTGAGCTTCTACAGCAGAGATTCCGTTTTGTAGGATATCCAATCCAGCGGCAAATGATTCAGCAGCGAATACGATAGAGAAAGCACCTTCAATTGGTTCAAGTGGAGCAACTTCAAGAGTTTCAGCTTTTGGAGCTTTTTTGGCACGTTTTGCTGGTTTAGTAACAGTTGCGACAGTTTCAGGAGATTCAGTAACGACTTCCTTTACAGTTTTCTTTGCTTTTTTCAGTTTTACAGTTTTAGCAAGATTTGCTTCATGTTCCTCGATAGATGCAGCATCTGGAGTGTTAAGTAATTCCATTTCTAATTCTTCGATTGTTTGGATGTTTTCAGTTGAATTTTTCATTTTTGATAAAGATTAATTGTTTATAAATGTGTTTAATTATTAAGATATTCAAATATACAAATTTAGTTAGTAACTAAAAATGAATTAGCAAGTTATTTAGTTAATTTTTAGTTATTTTTATTTGAGCCCAACGAGAGCCAATCATTTGGTAACTTCCTTTTGGAATATTACGAAGAAGTTTAGTTAGATCTTCTTCAGTGTAAGATTCTGAGATTTCATCAAAGTAAAGAAGTTCCTCGATAGTGTCTTCTTCATCAAGATTTGCTATATTCCCGAATTGTTTAGGAAGACCGTCAGAGTAATGATTAATGTTAAATGATTCCATATGTATTAGTTTTTGATATAGTCAAATATACAACATTTATTTTGAATAGTGATGCTTTTAGTAAAAATAGTTAGAGTTTATTAGAGTCTCTATAGAATCTCTTATAAGACTCTTATCCTTTCAGGAGTGCTTACAATAGCTTAAATACGATCGCCCGAAAAATGTTTAACTTTTATGGGATTATTTAGAAATTATTTCTAATTCACGAGAGCGTAACACACACTAAGATGAGCTGTACGAATATACAGCTCATCTTAGTGTGATAAGTTAATATGAAACTCAGTTGCCATTTGAGCAATTTCAGTTTTTACAAGATTCTTTTCAGATTCTGAGAGATTGAATAGAAGGCGGTCTACAAGTTCATTGCTTCTCAAGCCTAGGATCATTTGTTGAGCTTTTGAATTGTTCTCAGACACCGCAACTGCGATCCAGTCTTGAGTTTTCAAATGCTTTGCTTGAGAGATAGAAGCAGCTTTCCAGTCTGATTCTTTTCTCATTATAACTTTTGTATGTCGAGTAACTCTAGCCATTATCCTTCATATGTTGCATCAAAGTCTCCAGTTTCGTGACATTCTGAACCGTATTCTTCGATAAGATTAGTAAGATTATCCATTTCAATAGATGTAAGTTTCTTCTTTATTAATTTCAAATATAAAAGAAGATTAGCTTCTGCTTTTAGCATTGTAGTTTCTAATCTTGTATTGTCATTATTAAGAAGAGTAACGTTAAATGCATCCCGATTAGGATATATTTTAGCAGAAGAATTAATTGATTTTAGGATAGTTTTATGCATTGTGTATGTTTTTGATATATTCAAATATACAAATAATTTAAAGAATACCAAAGGAATTAGTGACTAAATGCTAGTTTTATTTCTAATTCACGAGAGCGGGATGTGCACTATGAGCTGTATATTCTATTGACTAGATGAGTGTAGCTTAGTAGCTATGAGAGTAGAGAGAAGCGTAACATCTTAGCCTAAAGGTACAAAATATTCTCTTAAGATCAAAGGAAAATGTGAACTAAATAGTGAAATAAAAGATGGTTTAAATTTTCTAGAGTCTAGAATTAGTTGTATATTGTACTGATGCAGTTTCTAAGAGAAGCTAATTCACGAGAATGGGCTGTGCTCTTTTAGTTTATATTCTATACAACACATCTAATTCTGGCCCGTTATGGACCAGAATCAAATGGAATTAAGCAGGAATTAAATTGTTACTCCTTGCATTTTTAATTCTTTGGCATTTCCCAATTTGAAGTTTCTGTATTTAGAAGTTTTCAAATCCATTGCCTTAATAAGTTCCCTTTTTACAAGAGTCTTAGTTGAAGAATTTACAGTTTTGTAAGTTCCCTTTTCAAGAACAGTTTTTGTAATTGCGAATCCAGTTACGTGGATTTCGTTAGTATCAATATGTAATTTTAATCCTGGAGCAATATGTTTGTATGCTGCAGCTTGTCCTTCTTGATGAGCCTTAGACGGTTTTTCTAAAGAAGCAACAATTGTTTCCTTTGCAACAATTAAGTCCGCTTCAGAAAATGAAGATGTATGAGAAGCAAGATCGAAAGCTTTTGCAGTTTCAATGTCAGCAGCTTTTGCAGTTTCATAGGTTGCTCCTACAAGGATAGTTTGGTTTGATAGTTCTCCTTTAGAACTTAAATAATTTTGAATACCAACAAATGATGTTCCTTTGATAGTTTCAGCAACGACAGTTAAAATTTTTCCTTTTTCCATATGTTTATGTGTTTGATATGATACAAATATACAAATAAATGTAAGAATACCAAAGGAAAAAAATCAATTATTATGATTTCTGTTCTAATTCACGAGAGCGGGATGTGCACTTCTAGCTGTATAATATATTGTCTAGTCTTAGTGACTGAGAGAGAAGAGAGCTCTAAGATACCTCATCAGTACAATATACAACAATTTCTCGACATAGCAAAATTAGCACATAAAAAAATGCCTAAGATTTCTCCTAGGCATTTTTATTAATTTGTGATTTTATCTTCTAAATAAAAAGCAATTATTTCTTTAATCTTAAGTTAGGATTTCTTTTTAGTAATTCTAAAGGAACTCCAGTTTCAATTGAAAGCAATTCCAATTCAGCAGCTTTCGGATCGATAGTGTTTCTTTTTCTTTTAGTCCTCATTGGACGAGCAACAATTGCAGCAGTTAATGAAGCAGATTTAGCAGAAGCAGGTTTTTGAGTTACCGGAGTAGTTCTGTAATGTGAAAAGTTTTCTAAAGATTCTCCACGCTTTTCAGCAGCTTTGATTCTTTTAATTTGTCCTAAGACGTTATCGAATGCTTTGTCAGATGCAGATTTTCCAATTGTAGATTTTGCCATGATTTTAAGTTTTTAGTTTATGTTTGTTGTTTTGATATAGTCAAATATACAACAATAGTTGTGAATAGCAAAGGCTTTACTAAAATAAATAGCATATTTTTCTAATCTTAGTGCTTAAGATGAGCTGTATAATATATCAACTCGAAGTGCACATCCCGCTCTCGTGAATTAGAACTTAAGTACTGCTAAATTAGTATGATCTAAGTCAGCTATAGCCCACTTTCTATAGATGAATAAACATAAAAAAAGACCTAAGATTTCTCCTAAGTCTTTTAATAGTTAAGTTAGTTCTAATTAGAACGGTGATTTTACGATATTTGAAGTATCAGGAGTTTTAGACAATAGTCTTCCTGCTGTCATTTGTATTTTGTCATGGTTTTTAACTCCCATTCCAGAAACGTTTGACGAAATGTAAGTGATATCGTTTATCAAATCCCAGTAAGAAGTTGCTGATTTAGCATTTTTCTTTTGAGCAGGATTGAATAAATTAATATCTGTATTTTGTCTGGCGTAAGCAAGTTCAGTTTCTCTGATTGGCATATAAGATTCCAATGTTTCGTCAGTGAAAGCAGAATTAGCTTTTATCAAATTCCTTGCGTATTCAAGTTCAGCAATTGAAGCATTAGCTCCAATAGAATCTTGAACAGTTGCAGCAAACTCAGCAGGCTTGTACCCAATTTTATCAAGACTATTTACTGTTGAGAAGAAATTTTCCCAAGAATCTCTTGTGTTGATAAGATGAGTTGCTCCTAGCATATCTTGAGTTACCATTCCGTTAGTACAAACAAGCCTTTGGTTAAAAGGAGATAGACGAGTTCCTTTAATTGGATCATTTTCAAAGTTCAATCCGAATTTAAAAACTTCATCCTTAAGTCCTTTAAGTCCCCACTCAGAGTTTGGAGCCAAAGTTGAGATTGAGAATCCACCATTTCCTCTGTTATGCATATCAGTAATTTGAAGTCCAAATTGGTCAACAACATGTTCAATTTCAGAGAAGTAAGATTGGTTAGATACCATTGCAATATCTGAAGTCAAGAAGTTAAGGATAGTTTTCTTCCTTACGTCAACCATCATTACGATAGAAGATTTGTTTCCTTGAGTTTTAGCAGACATAATTTCGATTAATTTCTCAAAGAAGTTTGCTCCAAAGTCTTTGATTAATTTTGATCTTAATCCTTTTGAAATTCCTAAGATTCTCAATAGAGATTTAAAAGCAGCATCGTCAAGTTTAAAAGTAATGTCAGCATATCTTGCAACAGAATCAGAAATAATCTGAATTTCTCCTAACGAGATGTTTTTTCTTGCGATATGTCTTGACAAGACAGTATCTTTAAATTTTTCAAATTGATCACCTGTGTAGATCGATTTTGATGGATTCATCCATGATCCGTTCATTCTTTCATTTTCCATAATTTTTCCTTATTTTTAGGTTATGATTAATATTTAATACAGTTCAAATATACAACAAATTAATGTTTCTTAAAAGTATTTTGGGCTTTATTTATGATTTCTTTTTTAGGTTCATTTGGTAAAGTCCATGAATAAACTAAGAATGTAAGAGTAGTTGCAAATCCTAAATAGACTCCCAAGAAGTTAAGTGTAGGCAATCCATTAAAAAGATCAATATGATCCATTATTGTGATTGCTGTGAATGAGCTCATTACAAGGATTGTAAGCAATTTTCCTAATTTTGTTAATTTTTTCATTTGTTGTTGTTTTGATACATTACAAATATAACACAATTCTTAAGAATAGCAAAGGAATTACTAAATTATTTAGTGCTTTATTTTCCTTGCTAATGAAGAGAATATTTTGTACCTTTAGGCTAAGATGTCATTTTAGTCTCTATTTAGCTACTCAGCTACACTCGTCTAGATAATATATTATACAGCTCATAGTGCACATCCCGCTCTCGTGAATTACATAAGAAAAGGGACTCCGAAGAGTCCCAGTTCAGTTGTGTATCAAACAACAATCATTCATGGAAAAATGATATGTGACCGGATAGAGATTTGAACTCCTTTATTGCCAAAGTATTTCCGGTCAAAAGGAAGAAGCCTATGCGACTTCTTCCGCTTCAGTAATGCTTAAATCTTCTTCAACTTTTTCTTCTCCTAATCCGAAGATTTGGTCAAGTCTTCTTTCGTCGGCAAGTAATTGGTCTCTTTCCTTATTGATTCTTTTTTCCAATTCTTTTTCTCTTTCAAGTCTTGCAACATCAAATGTAATTCCTCCTTCTTCAGGAAAGTCAAAAACAAGATCTTGATATTCAAATCCACGACGGTTTTTAGTTACGTTAATTTTTCTTTCTCCTGAGCCGGTATATCTTAATTCCACCATTCCGGTAGTATTATGTTTAAGCTTATTTGAACCAACAAAGTTTCCTCCTTTTGTAACTTGTTGAATTAAGAGATGCGAAGTGAATTTCCCTTCCTCATTTTCTCCTAAGTTATTTCTAACCATTAGATCAATAAGCCATTTTTCAGCTCCTGTAGAAGACATTTTCCCATTTTGAAACATGTTAAAATCTTCTCGGACTCCATCAGCAATTTCAGCAAATGAATCTCCTACAATAAAATCCCAGCCTTGTGAAAATAATTGCTCGAATGATTCTTTATATCTTCCTTCAGTAAATTCAGATAAAAATACAGTATTCAATTCTTTCCATGATGGGAACCTAGTAAGGTAGTCATACATATCAACCCTTGTCATTTCACCGGAAATGAATAGAATCTTTTTGTCCGGATTAGCAATTTGCGTCTGAGCAGCAAGTTCAATAGACAATGTAGATTTCCCAATTCCTGGGTCTCCTATGATGATGAAATTCGTTGCAGGCATGATTCCTCCCTTTTTGCTAAAGACGTAGTCTAAGGGAGTTCCAGATTTCATGGGTATGAATATATTAGGATCATATTCAATTTTCCCTAGCTTAACGACATCCAAGTTAATTTCTCCTAGATCAGGGTTATTAGGTCCAACTTCTGTAGAATCAGTAATAACAGTAAAGAAGTGATCTCCTTCAGAATCTTGTACTAAGTAACGATTTTTTCCACGAGTTACTTTTCCAACAATTGTATGACCGTCAATTTCAAGTCCTTTCCATTCAGGATTTAGACGGTCAATTTCTTTTTCCATTTTTTCAAGAGTTTTAGCTCCTGGATTTTTAGAATGTAATTCTCCTAACGATAAATTTTGGGTATTTTCCATGATACAGATTTAAATAATTAATGTTTGATACGATACAAATATAATAAAACAATTATGATCTCCAAAGGAAATTATAATTTATTTAGCAAATCTTTTAGTTTTTCTTTATGTTCATTAATGAAATAATAAACAGTTTCTTGATAGTCTAAATAAGCAACGTTATCTTCAACAATTTTCTTAAGTTCAACTTTAGCAAAAACAGACTTTATACGATTATTCTATTCTTCTTCAGTGTCTACAAATCGAACTCTATCATTGGTCTTGTAATATCAAATGTTTCTTTATCGTGTTGTTGATTAAGTGTAATCTCAATCACATCGTGTTCCATACAAGCCCTACCTCTTTGGTCTAGGTTTATTTCAGCATCGAATTTATCAAGTAAAGCTTGTAATTCATTTCTAAATTCTTGTTCAATATTTTGTTCTTTAGTCATCTTATTTTGTTTTTAATTTATTCATATTCAAATATACAACATTTATTGGGAATAGTAATGCTTTTACTAAAATAAAAAGCTAATCTTAGTGACTGAAATGTGCTGTACAAATATACAGCTAGAAGTGCACATGACGCTCTCGTGAATTAGAACTCTCTAAAGTACTGCATCATTACTAAGGTACAACTTTTTTCTCTAACTCGCAAAGAGCTCATAAAAAAGAGGAAAGATTTCTCCCTCCTCTTTTAACAGTTATTCACGCTTATCTAATAGTACTTTGCAATTGGACTAAACCTATGTTGCTTCTGAGATCCTGATTTTACTACGGACTTAGACCAGTTTACCGTATTAGTTACTTAGATTAAGATGTGAATGAACAGTATTTTATCAATTGATATGATACAAATATAATCAATTTAGTAAGAACTCGCAAGGAAATGTTCACAAATAGTCTTTAACTCTTTGTACTTATTTTGAAACTTACTTGGAATTCCTTCTTTATACCATACTCTACTACAAGATCTCTTTTTACTACTCGGAACGTAATTCTCTCCACTGTAATATTCAAAAAGAGGAACTCTTGTATTAAGAGTAATAGAGACACATACCATCGTATCGTTATCTAGGGTTTCTTGAACTATCATACAATCTGGATTATGATGCTCTAGTCGATGTAACTTAATACTTGGATGAGTACTATCTTCTATTGACTTAATTAATTCTAAAGTTTTCATGTGTTGTGTTTTTAAGTATAATCAAATATAAACAATTTAGTAAGAACTGGCAAAATCTTTTTCATTTCTTTTCTCGATTAATTCTCTTAATTGCTTTAATTTCCCATATAGCTTTACTGAGAGAATATCATTAAGCCATTTGACAGGTGGATCGTCTTTCTCAAATCGAATAGAACCTCTAGAAGCATCAGCGTTTCCAGTCTTTGTATTGATATATCTTCCAAAATAACTTCCGTCTTCGTCATTCTCTGATACAACTGCAAACTGACCATTCTCTAGATCTTGAATATATACCGGAACTTTAGGTTTTCTTGTCATTACAATCTCTTTTTAATTTCTTCACTAATTTTGTTGAATTCTTCTTCGTATTCTAGAGTCTTAACTCTTCCTTGAAAAGCTTGAACTACGCCGTAAAGCCTAGTATCAAGCTCTTGTAAAGATAATGTACTCAATGGAGCATTGCATGGTGTTAAAGTCTTCATTATAAGAATCTTTTTAACATTACAGAATTCCATTCTGTAGTTCCAGCCATTCCATCTCCATTAGTAGAAATATTTCTAGTAACGATAGGATATTTGCGACTCCTTGGCTTGATTCCTACAATTTTATGAATATGACCTTTGTCATCTGTGAATCTTCTTCCAAAATCTTCTTTCTTTAATTGGAAATAGATACAGTTTTTATTAAATTGTAATTGGTCTTGAGATTCTACTTCAGCAGATAATACTGCAGCATCAATTTTAGTTGAAATAGAATTGGATGTGTATCTTAAAGTTCCAACTTTAATATCCATTCCGTATTTCTTTTCCAATGCTTCTAATGCTTTGCTAAGATCAGTTCGGAAATTTGCACAAGTGTTTGAGTTTACCATTGTGTTTATGTTTTTGATATAGTCAAATATACAACAATTATTTGGATTAGCAATGGCTTTACTAAATTATTTAGTAATTAAATCTCTTTTCTGTACTTCTGTCATTATATCTCAGAATCACAAATCCTTTAGTCTCTTCATCTACAATTTGCCCATTGAGATTATAACATCCTATGACTTCTTTCTCTTTTACTTCTAATACATCAGTCACTGAAGTTATCAATGGTTCTCCTCCCCATATCTGAAACTCGTAAAGCTGTGGTGGATTAGACCCATCTGTCATCGTGAATTGGAAATACAATCCATCTGTAGAATCAAAAGTCTTCTCGAATGTTACTGATGATGCTGAGCAATTTGTATAAAATGTTCCTAATGGTTTATAACCTGTCTCCCAAGTATAAGGACTCCTATTCGATAATTCAATGTAACTGACTTGGACAGGTCTTCCACAACTTCCATTAGAACTCTGGAAATGAATAGTTATACTGTCAACACGAAGAGTCTTAACGAATACTACTCCAAGATTAAACTCATTAAAGTAATAAATCGTACTTGTAAGCATGTTATCGTCAAATGAATTTCTAGCATTCGATGAAATGTCAAGAGAATCTTCTTGCATATAGAATTTCCCTTCTTCAACTCCAATATTCGTTTGAGCTGTGCTCCATAAGCTTGCTCCCAATAATAAAATAGATAATAATTTTTTCATGATTTTAGCTTTTATGTATAATCAAATATAAAACAATAAAATGACACTAACAAGGAATTAGTGACTAAATGCTCGCTTTTTGCTAAGGTTTAGACTCAACATATAATGTCTGTCGTAATAGTCTTGGTCATTTACTCTTGGACCAGATTCTCATGTATCATCTTTTGGACCGTTAAAGTAGAATCCATTGTAATTTCCAGTACTATGAAGAATTCCTTCCAAGTTAGTATAAAGAGCTTCTTTAGCTTCTCGGTTAAAATGTTTGTGAGTTAACATTTCATTTGTCTTTTCAATAAGTTTAGAAATGCAAATAGTAGTACGAATTGCCATAATGTTGTGGTTTAATGATATACAAATAATAAATGATACTCGCAAGGAATCTCTTCTAATAAACACTAAAAAGGGAGAAAGAATTTCTTCTCTCTCCCTCTCATATCAAAACACATCCACAACAATGTGAGCAAGCGGAAGAATCGAACTCCATATCCGGATTAATCGTCCGGTGCATTACCTTTATGCTACTTGCTAGATCTTCCCTATACAGCGTGTTACCTGTACTGCCTAGTATACAACATATGCTCTTTCAAACAAATAAGGAGAATGATCTACTCTCTATAAGATACATTGGCTCCCTAACCAATCTTGTATATCCGACTCTAATGATTCCCACTCTGAAGGACATACATCCCATTCAACTCCATCATCAGCCCATTCTTCGTTCTTTATAATAACTTCTCCTTCATGTTCTCTAAACCGTACATGAACTCTAGTTATATCCTTTTCTTCTCTTTTACCATTTACCTCTATATCAGGAATTGCTATTCCGAATAAGTCATGTGATATTCTTTCCATTGTGTTTATGTTTTTGATATAGAACAAATATACAACGAATTCTATCAACTACAAAGGCTTTTATGTAAAATAATAAAATAATGCCCACATTAAAGCTATTGCAATTCTCATCACTGGATGACTCTCCTTCTCTATAAAGATATTTGCTAGTTCACCAATAGTAAAGAATTATAAAAATACACTCATATCTAATTGAAACTTATATGATTCATTCTTAATATCTTCACATTCATTAATGTACTAGTCCTATCATGAACCATCTTGTCAACTTGACTAGACTCATTCTCTGTTATCGTACCATTAAAGGTAGCAACATGGTGAGTCAACATAGCCAAATCTTGTACTGCTTTTCTCTCGATACTCTCTAACCTAGTAGAGAAATTCCGTTTCATTTGTCTTAAACTCATTGTGTCTGTGTTTTATTGATATAGTCAAATATACAACATTTTAACGATAAACCCAAATCTATCGATAACTTTAACTCTGGAAGTTTTTGGGCTTTTCCTTGCACATCCCAAAAACTCACGAGAATGAAATAAATGAGGCTTTCCTTGCACATGTAGTGCACCGAGTCCTGGGCCTAAAAACGCTATAGGCGATGTGCATGAATTCTCGCACGGGCCCGGGCCCATGCTCTAGTCACTTATGAATTTTTCAGTTTCTGGAATGGACGTTCAAAATGCCTCCAAATCTTTCTAGAATTGCATGCACGATTTCATAAAAAGTTTCACTAGTTCTATTAGGAGCACCGGCATTAGAAAAGATTCCCGACCAGTGCAGAAATTTTTTTCCAGAGAAAATTTCAAATGTGCACCTTTTTGGAAGATTTACTTTACTTCATAGATAGTGATGTACTCTGGTTTTTCTTCTTGTACTTTCTTATATCGTCGGATGACTTCTACTGCTTCGTCAAATAAGAAAGTACGACAGTTACTCAGTTAAGAGATCATTAGCAGTACATGATGTTCCCGTAAAGTCTTTTCGTTTTATCATCACCCAGTACCCGAAGAAGTTCTTACGTTGAGCATAGTAAACTGTTGCTTTACCAGATGACTTGATTTCTTTAACTCTATATTTCATAAGATGTCAATTTCAGAGTAATGAATAGAGTTCAATAGAGTTATCTTCATTGTCTAGAGTGATTTCATTTGTTCTTTTCATTAGTCTATGATTTTATATCGTATTTTTTGAATCCAGATAAAACAGACGAATGCGAAGCCGAGCCCTAAGATGCCATAGATCCAGAGTTGAACTATCGGGTACCAGATCCAATCGAATTCTAGACTCAATAAGATCCATCCGTGCATAGATTTCATTCCTAAGAAGAGTGAAACTAAGATGTTAAGCCAAATTGGTATACTTTTCATTTTATTCAGTTTTTAATTTCTACTATATATGAAGACATTCCATCAGATGCTATCCAGCGTTTATAAGTCATGCTTAAACAGTGTAAAACTATTCTTTTATTTTTACCTCTTTCTTTGTCATATTTACTAAGAAATGGGTCGTAAGCAGTTTTCATTGGAATAAACGAAAGTCCATCATTATTGATTTTAGAGATCCATTTGATATGTTTGATATGTAAATCTAATCATTATTTTTGTAACATGAAAATTTTTGGGCATAAAAAGCACATTAATAGAGTTTCATATACATAAATGGGAGCAAAATGTCATGTGAATGTTCTAGATGATGCTCAGAGAGGTTTAGATATGGCTTGAATATGATTCCATGTCTAAAAGCCTTCTAAATGACTATACTGGCATCTAGCGTCTTTCTTTGTAGCTAAGAGTATCTGGTGTCTTCTAGGGCGATTAGCTAGTAGAGTCCGGTCTAAGTTCTAGGGCGAATTTGGTGAAAATAGTAGAGCTTTTAGTAGTTAATCCAAGATCCAGTGCAGTTCTAAGATATTGTTCCAGACTTCTTCAGGTGAAAAGTCAGCTTCAGCTCCAAGATGAGAAGATCTTATAATTATAGCATTTTCATTTGGAATAGGCCCGAAAATGTAAAGTCTATCTGGATCTTCTTTAAAATGAAAAGTTTTACCTTGAAGTTGAGCTTCGTATGCTTTCTTGTAATTCAATTTAGAGAGTCTATGAAATTTTGTACTTTATTTATTAAGCTAGTCTAAATGATTTAACCCAAGTTCTAAATTCTATTACATGTTCACCAATTTCTTGTTGCCAGATTTTGTAATCTTCTGAGAAAAGAGACTGTAATGGAAGAGTATTTCCGAAAGTTTTAGCACTTACAACTTCTTGTCCAATTCTTTCAACTTGCCACTTATAGAAATTTGGATATTTCTTTTCATCAAATACTTTCTCATCTACTAAAAATACAATAGCAGATAAAGCATCATTTAAATCTGGTTCATAAAAGCAAGCATGAATCTTATCAATAGACTTTAAATAATCTCTATGTTGATTAAGAGATCCGTAATGTGGTGAGCTATGTCTTTCGTTAGAAGTTCCACCATTTAGAATAATAAAAGTCTTATCATCTAATCTCCAATTATCGAATGCATCTACATCTTCTTCAGAGAATTTAATGTCTGGTTCAAACATCATGTTATTATACTCTTGTAAAGCATGACCATATTGGATTCCTTGTTGAATTGGACTAATATTATACATTACTAATCCATACATTCTTTGTTCAAGTTTCATAGTTAATATTTTAAATATTCTAAATCTCTTTCAATTTCCCATTTATCTATGACTTCTACTGGTGTAGCAGACTGTGATTGGATTTGCTTTTGTGCAGTACTGCAACCAGCACAAAGTATTAAGAGTAATATTAAGTTTTTCATTTTCAAATATAATTAAAATATGTGACTAGATAAATTTATTTTGACGTTAATTTATGATTATCGATAGAAGTAATAGCATCTTCTAACCAAGTATTAGCATCTTCGCATCTGTCTAGCTCCTTTTGATATTCTCTCTTATGATATTCAATATCTTCATTAAAGCGAGCAATAGATTCTTCTCTATATAGACTAACTGCTGAATCAGAAATGTCTGGGCTTTCTCCTAATCTTTCGAGATCATCTTGGTATTTATGTTCATTACAGTCCCATTCTATGCTTTTTTCTATCTGTTCAATCATGAATTTTTTAAAATCTTCATGTTCAGAAGTTGGTGGAATATATGCATTTGCTTCAGATAAAGCATCTTCATAATTCTTACGAACATTTTTATCTTTTTCTATGTACTCAAGAACTCTTTTAACTTCATTACCCCACTCATTTTTGATTATTGTTCTAATCTTGCTATCTGGAAATTTCTTAAACTTCTCCAGATTTTTAATTTCATCATTCAATTCATCTAAATGATATGAGCTAGGCTTTCTAGGTTCTGGTGGTTTATCACTCGGTTCATCTCTCATATGAATATATGCACCAAATGCTCTTAAACATCTTTTTGCAAAAGTTTTAAAGTCTTTACCTTCTTGTAGTAAATAAGTATATCCGCTTGGCATATTTTTAAATTAGTTTCTGTACATATTAGCAGCATCTTCTGATGCTTCTATTAATTTACAAGCAATATGCTGAGGTACTTTATCTCCGCATCTTGCTATAAAGTCGTAATCTTTGTCAATATGATGATAGTACATTGCCCAGTCATGAATTCCTCCACGAACAGCAACCCATTTAAACTCATGGCCGAAATAGTCTAAATCTGAACTTTGTCCAAATGAAAAAACTTTATTAGGGCTCATTCCCTTTAGTGATTCTATTGTAAGCATAATTATTCGCTTTCTAGTTTTAAATACTTAATTCTGTCTTCATCTATAGCACAATGCTGAAAGCTTCCCATTAATTCTTGGATTTTACCAGTATTTTGAGGATCTTGTGACATCAAAATTAGTGTACATTCCATATAAATGATTTTCATACTTCTTTTTGTTTATATGTAAATATAACATAAAATATAGACTCTTGCAAATTTAGTCTATTTTATATCTCCATAGAATAAATGAAGCATAGCTTGTTGTCTTATACCATATTCTCTAGTTAAAGCATTATGCTTTTCAAGTGAATATTCTTCACAATTTATTGCCATACTTTCAGCAGGAAATACTCTTCTTACACCTTGAATATTTCCATTTTCATCAGCAAAGCTTCTAATTACGTTAGCTAATTCTTTAAGAGATCTTGTCTGATTTACGCTTTCATATTTTTCTAACTCAGAAAAGATTTTCTGCTTCTCTTCTTTATCGTTAATTTCTACAGCAGTGCCATTAGGACCAGTAAATTTAATGACATATCTATCTTCTATGCTTTCACCTTGTGCTAATAATTCACCAGTAAAGCCAAATTCTGGATATAACTTTCTCATATTTCTAAGTATAAGATTAAGCTTATCTTTCATCTCATAACTTTTCTCTGAGCCATTCCATTCTATCCCTAAACCATCATCTGTAAAATCCAAATCAATCCAAGTCAATCCTCTATCAGAATCTCTTTCCCATTCTTTATGATCTCTGACATCTTCGCCTAGAAATTTATCTAGCTCTGTCATTTGTTCTTCTGTAAGAGGATTACTAAATCCAATCTTTCCAATATAGTCTGTGTTATATCCCATGTTTATTTGTTTAAGTAATCTTTAATTGCTTCTCTTATCATTTTATCTTGATGTTCTGTCATAAATGTAGATCTATCTACAGTTTCCTTTATTTCACCGGGAGTAAAAATAGTAAAAATATAAATGCTTCCACTAAGAGTTTCAAACTTTACTAAAGTGTCAGTCTTTTCTACAATTTTAGCAACGATATTGGTATTAAGATTACCACATCTAAATCTTACTCCAATTTCTGGCATAGTTAAGCATTTCCCTTCATAGTCATGAGTTGAATTAACGAATGGTGAATTAGGATTATGCTCAGCTCTTCTACAAGAACCAGTAAGCCTATCATAAGTATCTAAAGTTTTAGGTAATTCCATAATTATGTTTTTAGAAGTAGGGGAGGGAATCGAACCCTCATGCTTGTTCGTTTCAAGCAGACTATGGACTCTTCGTCCCGACCCAAATGCCGCTCCCTACTTATTCTTTAATATTCTACAGTTTCAAGATATACATCTTCAACAGAATAAGTTATTGTTATGCTATTAGGTACTCTGAAAGTATAATATTCAGACCAACCAAGTAAATCACCTGCTAAATCTTGAGCTTGGCTATAAGATGATATTCCTAATTCTTCACCATGCTCTTTTAGGTATTCTTCTACTTCTTCTGAGTGGTCATCTTCATCATTAGATATTGGATTGATGCAATCATCTAAGAATTTAGCAACAGCAATTGCTTTTTCTTTAGATTCATAAGTCTTTTCTGAAGTACTATTATGATCACCATCGTTTTCCCATGAATCAACTGAGAGCGTGTACCCTTTCTTTACTATTAATT
>Ga0307983_1000590_pt1 | contig 18295 bp, 10 predicted proteins | sample OrgLakmetagen991_FD_201845 | JGI IMG/M metagenome (GOLD analysis project Ga0307983, IMG submission 201845) | Saline water microbial communities from Organic Lake, Antarctica - #991 | ecosystem: Environmental > Aquatic > Non-marine Saline and Alkaline > Saline | place: Antarctica: Organic Lake...
TTGATTACCAAACACCGGATGAGGTGTACTACCAACAACCCATGACCCTGGCAGCTTGAGCTGGGAATACAATCGGATCAGAGCTTAACAGCACCTTCAGGCTGTCCAACTGATGGGGTCCACCTCACACACAGCCACAATGATTTAGACGACAAGTCCGATATTCACCTGCACCACGACGCTGGCAATCACAGCCACGAATCCGTGGATCACCCGACGATCCGCCCCATCTCAGACTGTTCGATCTCACTCCAGCAGCCTATTCCGTGCGCCGGAGATTCTCCCCGCAACTTTCGTTACCGGCTCGACCGCCCTCCAAAAGCCGCTCTGATTGTTTAAGCCTTGCTGCACCGCAGCTTTTTAAACGAAAAAAATTGGAGTCGTTATGTTGTCAACTTTGCTTGACGGCCATTGGCGTGCGCACACAGCCGCCGGCGGTCGCCGTCTGATCTGGATATTCCTGATACTCGGTTTGCTCGGAATGAGCACCGATGTGCTGGCCCATGCCATTGCCCAGGGAGACAAGGGGTACATCCAGGAAATAACCGGGGTAAACCTTATTGCGTTTATCTATCTTGGAGCCAAGCACATGGTCACCGGTTATGACCACCTGCTGTTCCTTCTGGGGGTCATCTTCTTCCTTTACCGTATGCAGCACATCGCAATCTACGTAAGCCTGTTTGCGCTGGGGCATTCCACCACCATGCTGCTGGGCGTGTACTTCAACGTCGGCATCAACAGCTACATCATCGACGCCATCATTGGATTATCGGTGGTTTACAAGGCACTGGATAACGTGGGCGCGTATCAGCGCTGGTTCGGCTTCCAACCCAACACCAAGGCCGCCACGCTGATCTTCGGCTTCTTCCACGGCTTTGGCCTGTCCACGAAAATCATTGAGTACGACATCTCCCCGGATGGACTGATACCGAATCTGCTCGCGTTCAACGTGGGTGTGGAAATCGGACAGCTTCTAGCCTTAGCGATGATTCTCATCGTCATGAGCTACTGGCGTAAAAACGACGGTTTTTTCCGCCATGCCTATACCGCCAACGTGGCCATGATGAGCGCCGGCTTCCTGCTCATCGGTTATCAGCTCACCGGCTATTTTGTCGCTTAATTTTGGAGATCTTTTATGTACAACACAGATATGCCCTCACGTAGCGAATTACCCAGCTCCGCGCAGCTGATTCGATCCACCATCATCGCCGCCATCGTAGCGCTTTTGCTGCTGGTAACCGTGGTAATGCCCTCCGAGTACGCTCTGGACCCTACAGGTGCTGGCCGCCTGCTTGGTTTGACAGAGATGGGTGAAATCAAGATACAACTCGTGGAAGAAGCAGCCGCCGACGAAGCCGCGCAGATGGTGGCGGTGCAACCCTCTATCGAGCAGACTCCTTCAGAACCCGTTGAGCCTGTTTTCGAGACGGCCGCAGTTGCTAAAGTTGAAGCTGAGCCTGAGGCCGCGCCAAAAGTGGAGCAACCTGCCTCGGCAATGGCCGCCGAACCCGAATGGCAGGACGAGGTCCGTGTTGTCCTCACCCCGGGTGAAGGCACAGAGTTCAAGCTCACTATGCAGGAAGGAGCCGTCGCCCGGTTCGCCTGGGTATCTGAAGGCGGCCCTCTCAACTTCGACACCCATGGTGATGGCGGCGGGCAGTCCATTTCCTACGAAAAAGGCCGGGATGTCCTTGAAGACGATGGCGAGCTGAAAGCTGCGTTTAACGGCAACCACGGTTGGTTCTTCCGCAATCGCAACGATAATGACATCACACTGGTGCTTCGCACCGATGGTGACTATGGTGAGCTGAAAAGAGCGATGTGATAACAGTAATCTGAATGATCGCTGTCACGGTCGGGCCTGTCGACTTTAGATGGGCTCGGTCGGGCACGACTCACACATGACCTGCTCTGACTGGATTACATCACATCATCGGACCCACGAGTGTCGTCAGCACTGTCGTGATGGAATATATTCCGGCACCGATAAATTTTTCGACAAGAAGCGATTTTTTTAACTGACTGGCATCTTGCGAAAATAACAACCGCGGTACAAGAACGAATTTGTGTAAGGCTGCCAGCCCTAGCAGCAGTAGAACCAAGATCAGTTTAGTGATCAAAAACAAACCATAACTGCTTGTAAACAAATTGTTCCAGGCTGTAAGTTGGTAAGATAAAAATAGACCTGCCAAAACCACTAATAAAACAGCAACAACCGCAAACTGTCCAAAGCGATGCAGCACCGCATGTGCTTCAGCAGAAGCTAAACGGTGGCACGCTAACCACAAAGGATACAAGGTACCCATCCACCAAGCTGTTAACGATAGATGCACCACAAGCACAAGTTGAAAAATCCACGACTGCGAAACCGCGTGACCCGCCTCGGTATACGAGGTTGCCGTGAGTAGTAGCCCAAAAAACCCCAGCCATGCGACCCCCGCACCCGGTTCAACCCAAGTGCCGGTCAATCTTCTTTTGCGCCACAAAAAAACCATTGCAACCAGCAGCAGAAGCAGTCCGATAACTCTTATCAGTAACGCTTCTCCGACCGCAGAGTTCCATATAATCGAAACGATATCTGGCTCAAACATGCCAGAAACGCCCTCTTCAAGCACAGCGCCCACTCGTACAAAAAAGTGCCCGAAAGCACTGGTAATAGCCAATAAAACCGCAAAGAGCGCGTATTTCAGCAAAGCGCCTTGCAGTCCTCTATGCGCTTTTAAAAGATAGAGGCTGCAAATCCCGCCAACAGACCCGGCCACACCGGCATACAAAAGCCAACGGGTTATCAGGGTCGAGAATTCCCAGGAGGTTAGTTCCAGTCCCATCTTAAACACCGTTGGCCCGAGTTAACGAATATATCCGCTATTAGTGCTGCATAAAGCCAAACGTTCCATCCATCATGTGGCCATCATCGCCCACCGCTTTCCAATGCACGGTGTAGTTGCCGGGCACTAATACGGGTGTCATCCCCTTGAAATGGGTGCCTGCTTCTTTAGCGCGTTCATAGTCGACGGCAACAGGCCTTCCATCAGCACCGATTACTTTTAGATTAAGCAATTTCATAGGCATGTCGAAATTCACTTCAACATGCCTGGTTGGCTCCATCACCATTGCTCCATCCTGCGGAAATGTGTCTTCCATCGTTGCATGTGCAAGGACTGAGGACGATGCTGCTAAAGCTACAATGGTTACTAATGTTTGGATCTTTTTCATTACAATTCACCTTTCATTTTAGTTTAAAAAATTTAAGATTTTTCGTCTGTAGGTGCTGTATTTTTTGCAAGCGAGCTCCGCTTCCACATGAAATAAATGGCCGGTAGCACCAACAGTGTGAGCACCACAGCACTCACCATACCGCCCACCATCGGCGCAGCTATCCGGCTCATTATTTCAGAGCCAGTGCCTGTGCCATACAAAATAGGTAAGAGACCAAAAATAATGGTCGCAGCTGTCATTAGCACGGGGCGTACCCGCATTCCCGCACCATGAAGCACCGCATGGCGTAACGTTTCCTCGCGCGGCGCAAATCCCTGAGCATGGCAACGCTCAATCGTCTGTTGCCATGACTGGTTGAGATACACCAGCATGATGACGCCGATTTCCACCGCTACTCCTGCCAGGGCAATAAACCCCACCCCCACGGCCACCGAAAAGTTAAAGCCTTCCCAATACATCAGCCAAATGCTGCCCACCAGGGCCAGCGGCAAAGTGCCCATAATCATGGCCACTTCCATAAAGTTACGAAAGTTAAGGAATAACAGCACAATAATAATGGCGAGGGTAAGAGGGACTACGTAGGTAAGCTTTTCTTTAGCGCGCAACATGTATTCGTACTGACCAGACCAGTTCAATGAATAGCCAGGAGGAAGCTTTACCTGTTCAGCAACCACTTGTTGGGCATTTTCGACATAGTGACCGAGATCGACACCTTCAATATCAATATAGGTCCAGCCATTGAGCCGCGCATTTTCACTTTTCAGCATAGGCGGACCGTTTTCGACGAAGATGTCAGCCACATCACCGAGCGCAATCCTCAGTCCCGCCGGGGTCACAATGGGCAATAACTCCAATTGTTCGGGGGAATCCCGGTAGTCCTGCGGATAGCGGACATTGATGGGGTAGCGCTCTAACCCCTCAACCGTGCTGGAGACATTCATTCCACCGACTGCTGACGCTAGAATTTCCTGAATATCAGCGATATTGAGACCATAACGGGCTGCTTTTTCTCGCTGAATATCAACTTTGATATACCGACCACCGGCAACGCGTTCGGAATATACCGATGCGGTACCCTCAACATCCTTCAGCACCTTCTCTAATTGTTGGCCGATCCCCTGAATTACATTCAGATCCGGCCCCGCTACTTTAATGCCCACGGGCGTTTTAATGCCCGTCGCGAGCATGTCGATACGTGTTTTGATTGGCATCACCCAAGCATTGGTTACGCCGGGTAACGTCACTAATTGATCCAGTTCCTGCTTGAGCTTGGCCGTGGTCATTCCCTCGCGCCATTCGCTCTTAGGCTTCAGCTGGATAAAGGTTTCAATCATGCTCAGTGGTGCCGGGTCCGTTGCCGTTTCTGCTCTACCGACTTTACCGAACACGGTGACAACTTCAGGTACTGTGCGAATCAGCTTGTTGGTTTGTTGCAAAATTTGGCGTGCTTCACCAATAGATACGCCCGGGTAGGTGGTAGGCATGTACATCAAGTCGCCTTCATCCAGATCCGGAATGAACTCACTACCGATTTTATCCAGCGGCCATGCGCCCAGAGCTAACACCAAAACGGCACCAACCAACGTCGCTTTTGGGAAGCGCAGCACGCCACGAAGCGCAGGCATGTAAATAGCCGCCAGCAATCGATTAAGTGGGTTCTTGTGTTCCGATATCACCTTGCCACGGATGAAGTAACCCATCAGTACGGGCACCAGAGTTATGGCCAATATAGCGGAGGCGGCCATGGCATAGGTTTTGGTAAAGGCCAGGGGTGAGAACATTCGACCTTCCTGTGCCTCTAACGCGAACACCGGCACAAAGCTGACCGTGATAATAAGCAGACTAAAGAAAAGTGCGGGACCAACCTCTGAAGCCGCAGCTGCAACAACCTGCCAGCGATTTTCATCGGTTAGCGGCGTCCTTTCCATATGCTTGTGCATGTTTTCAATCATAACGATCGCCCCATCAACCATGGCACCGATGGCGATCGCGATACCTGCGAGAGACATGATATTGGCGTTAATACCTTGCCAATGCATGATAATAAAAGCCGTCAGGATACCGACAGGCAAACTGATAATGGCGACCAGAGATGAGCGGACATGAAACAAAAACACGATACAGACCAGCGCTACTACAAGAAATTCTTCCAGCAGTTTTTGCCAGAGATTCTCAACGGCCCGATCAATCAGACCTGAGCGATCGTATACGGTGACGACCTCCACTCCATCAGGCAAACCTTTCTTTAACGACTCCAGCTTGGCTTTGACTCCATTGATGGTTGTCTGAGCGTTTTCGCCAAAGCGCATCACAACGACTCCCCCCACGACCTCGCCTTCACCGTCGAGCTCAGCAACACCCCGACGCATTTGGGGACCAATGCCAATATCAGCAACATCTCTGAGCAGTAGCGGAGTTCCGTTTTGGTTAACACCCAGGGGGATCACTTCCAGATCTTCTATGCCTTGAATGTAGCCTGTAGCCCGGACCATGTATTCAGCCTCAGCCATTTCCACGACTGACGCTCCGACTTCCTGATTGCCGCGGCGAATAGCATTTTGTACGTGACTGAGGGGTATATTGAATGCACGTAATTTTTCCGGATTCACCTGCACTTGATATTGCTTGACCATCCCCCCGATGGCCGCAACTTCAGACACGCCCGGAACGGTTTGTAGTTCATATTTAAGGAACCAGTCCTGTAAGGAACGCAATTGGCTAAGATCGTTCTGACCGGTGCGGTCGACCAATGCGTAGAGGTATACCCAACCTACGCCTGTTGCATCCGGTCCTAATTGCGGACGAGCATTTTCAGGCAATGAAGGCGCAACCTGACTCAGGTATTCCAGCACGCGGCTGCGCGCCCAGTAGATATCCGTCTTGTCGTCGAAAATAACGTAGACGTAGGAATCCCCAAAGAAGGAATAACCTCGCACCGTCTTGGACCCCGGTACCGACAACATGGCAGTGGTGAGCGGATAGGTGACCTGATCCTCCACCACCTGGGGCGCTTGACCGGGATAACTGGTTTTGATGATGACCTGCACATCAGACAGATCGGGAATGGCATCTACCGGCGTGTTTTTCAGGGAATAAAGCCCCAAACCAACCAGCATTAAGGTGGCCAGCAATACCATTCCACGGTTGCGGATAGACCAGCGAATAATAGCTTCTATCATAATCGCTACTCCTGTTCCGCTTCGGGTAGGTAGAAGTCAGTGACTTCATATTTGCCCGATTCCGTGCGGGTTATCTCCAGTTGCAACGACTGACCGGTAGGGATGTCGCCAGCGTCCATCCATTCGCTCAGCTTGAATTCCATCTGCATCAGCGGCCAACTCCACTCCGGAATAGGACCATGCTGAGCGTTCAGTTTCATGGCATTGATATCAACACTGTTAACAATGGCTTCAACCCATACGTTACTAGGAAGTTCAGCTGTGGCTTTTTGCGCATCCTGGCTGACCGAGGGCTTCTCAATTTGCTGGCGGTCAGTCGCATCAATACGGGTGAAGTCGGATGATTTACTGGACTCTGAATCGAGCAGGAACTGGGCGGAGGTAACAATCTCTTCGCCTTCCATCAGACCGTCAAGGATCTCGACTCTATGGTTGTCACTTTGTCCGGTTTTAACAGCAAGGGATTTAAAGCGCCCCTCACCGAGGACCAGCACTACGCGATTCTGCTGCCCACCACGGATTAAAGCCTCTTTAGGAATCAGCAACCGTTCATTTTGATCACTGGCAAGAATACGAAGCTCAGCAAACATGTTGGGTTTGAGAGCGTAATCGGAATTATCCAAGCGGACTCTGACCCTCAAGGTGCGGGTCTGGGCATCCAGACTCGGGTAGATATAATCCACCTTACCCTCGCGCACTTCGCCAGGCAGGAAATCGAGATCAACCTCCACAGGTAAACCGACTTTGACCAGACTGGCTTGACGCTCAAAGACTTCAGCTTCGATCCAGATCTGGTCAAGATTAGCGATCGACATCAGAGTCATGCCCGGCTTTACATAGAGGCCTTCACGAATATTGAGTTCTTCCACCACTCCCGATGCTGGTGCATAGAAAGTGACTGTCTGTGACACTTGACGGTCTTTTTTAAGTTGACGGATAACCCTGTCGCTTATTTGAAGAGCAAGCAGGCGCTGTTCTGCCGCTTGAATCAAACGCTGATCACCACGCTTTAAACCAAACAGCAGTTCTTCCTGTGCATTAACCAATGCAGGCGAGTACAGAGTATACAAACGCTGACCTTGCTCAACCGGCGCACCTACGGTGTTAACGTAGCTATTTTCCACCCAACCCTCTACGCGGGGGTGAATATGGACAATGCTGTCCTGGTTATATTGCAAATATCCAACCGTTCTTATCTCTGGCTCTAGATGATCCAGAACAACCTTGCCAGTTCTGACGCCCAGATTGTTAACGACCTCCGGCGATATTTCGATAGTGCCCGGGCTATCTTCACCGCCGTTTTGATCCTTCGCATAGACGGGGACCAGGTCCATGCCCATGGGCGATTTGCCTGCCCCATCACGGCGATAATTTGGGTCCATAGGCGCGACCCAATACAAAGGTTTGTCGGCATCACTCGTGGCTGATGTCGCTTGCATATCTGTTGCGTGCCTGAACAGATCAGGTTGCCAAACGTACAAAGCCGCGAGCATAAGCAGAGCACCAGAAAGTAATAATGCCAGGTTCTTGAACAGGTTCACTATTTCGTCCCCCGCTGATGACCAACCAGTAAATATTGCATTTCAGCGACCTTCTTTGAGTGTTCAAGTTCGATAGATAACAGCGACAACTTGGCATTGAGTTCGCCAATCCGGGCCTTTACCACGTCTGAAAAATCACCAACATCAACGGTGTACGCATTGATCGCAGCTTCAGCGCTCTGCTGGAGGCCAGGCAGTAACTTGTTTCGATACAGTTCTCGCCGTTGATCGAGGCGTTGCAGCTCTGCTTCCAGGGTGCGGTAATTTGCCAATAGATTGCGGAGTTTCAAGAGTCGCTCGGTGCGCAGGGACTCTTTCTCATACGTCTCCGCCTGCACCTGGCTGTCTTGACGTTTGCTGGAGAAAATCGGCATGTCGACACTGACACCAACACTTAACAGGTCAGGACGGTCAGTACCCCTGGCGTCGTCACCACGGAAGCCGTAACTGACATTGAGCCCCCATTCAGGTTCATATTGCTGCTCGGCAATATGAATTTCGGACTGCGCCACTTTTGTCATTTGATCAATCAAGCGGAGGCTGGGGTGCTGCAGGAGTCGTTGCGTTAAATCATCTTGCGGTAGAACGATTGGCGTAGGCCATTCAGGCATGGATTGACCTGGTGTTGAGGTCAGCATCGAGACATCGGGCGACGTGCCTGCAAGCCACTCGCCTAACTGCTGTACAGCACGTGTTTGCTGTTGCTGCACTTCCGTTAGACGCTCATCTAGCTGGTCCAATTCCACCTGTGCCCTGACTAAATCGAGCTGACGGGTCTGGCCAAGGGCGCTGCTGTAACTACTGCTGACAATGTCCGTGAGTTGCTCGAATAATATTCGATTTTCCTCAATTAACCTTATGCTGTGACTGGCTTTCAAAGCGTCTAGCCAGAGTTGCGTGACTACCAAGCCTACCCTGGCTTTTCTGTCTTCTCGGAGCAAAGGCATTTGATGACTCTGTAAGCGCAGTCTCTGACTGTTTAGTGCCAAGGTGTCGCCCCTTGGCAACATTTGCGACACCCCAACGGATATCTGAGTCATTGGCTCTTGTGCGTAATTAAAGGTGTCTGTCGGGAAGTTCATTAACCCGACATTAAACCTCGGATCTGGCAACACCTCAGCAGCCACACTCCTTGCCAGGATAGCGGCTTCATTCTGCTGATTCGCTATCAACCAAGGATCATTAGCGATGGCTTGCTGCACAGCCTCGTCCAGCGTTAAACGACCGGCAGCTGCAAGCGTCCTGTTCGTTGTTACAGACAGCAGCAACAGAGCGATGCAAACAATAAAAAAATTGCGTAGTACAAACATAGGGCAATACCAGCGGATGCAGCATTCTATATGACTGCACAGGAACTTCAGGGACAAACTGCCCCCACCAAACTACGAAGGTCTAGTGGGAAATTGGAGGATAATACGGAGGAAAGGTGTCAACACTATCAGCACTGACATCGCCGGACGCGACCTCAGGTAGTGAGCCAGATAGCTCTATCGTAAAAGCACTTACGGTAACCGCTGAGCTCATCAGGCAATGGTCAGCAATGCAATCTTCACCACATGCATGAGCACTGTGACTCACATCGGGTGACTCAACCATTTGGGACGTTAGCACTGAACTTGCTTGTGCGTGTTCACCAGAACAATCCTGTTGCGCGGCTGTGACCGGATTAAGGTCTATGGCTATCGGCATAGTCATCGCAAACACCTGCATAGCGCTGAAGCTAAGCAAAAGAGCCAAGACCAGTGCTTGGTGTGTTTGAAACGCTATGGATCGCATATTTTTCAAGATATTCCGCGCAGTTAATCTCAAACTATTCGGCACATTAAGCCATCAGCAGAGCAAGCGCAACTTAAAAACAAGGTGTAGTGGTCAATTAATTTCAGACCGTACGTTAAGTTTTTCTTCAACCACAACCAACGATTCCCCTCCGTTGAACGAGTGAGGCCGTTGTCGGTTTTAGTAGTCCATCAGATAGCTCCAAACTTCTTCAGGTAGGTGGGCACAACCTATCAGCCGACTATCGTGCTGTTCTAGGTTGCGGCGTTGCTTGCACTGGCTTTTGCCTGGGTTCCGCTACCATCGGTGTTCGCATAGCAGACGCTGGGTTGGTTCATCTCGATCTCCTAGCGAAGCGCTGGGCTTCGTCTTCCTGACCGAAAATCTTATGATGGCCGGCATGGCGCAGCGCGAGCTGCTCGATGTCGGCAATACCGAACTGGTGCATTGCGCTCCATACCCCATCATGTGTCGCTAGACTCGGGTAAAGCGGAAAGGCGCTCTTTCATCCAGCTGATCAACCCCCCGCGAAGCAAGAACCGCACTTGTCGCGGCGACATGGAGTGACGCATCTGAAGTTTGTACTGGCGTGTGACGTTTTCGACCACCAGTTCGTCGCCCTCTGTCAGCACGTGACGCAGATTGCTCAGGCGCAGCACGTCTCCGGCTTGAATGCCGTCGTAGTCCTCAGGATCAACGAAGGTCAGCGGTAGCACGCCGAAGTTGATCAGATTCTGCGCGTGGATCCGCGCAAAACCCTTGGCTAGAACCGCGCGCAGCCCAAGATACTGAGGGCCTAGTGCAGCGTGCTCTCGGCTTGATCCTTGGCCATAATTGCTGCCACCCACCACCACGTGGCCGGGCACCTGCTTGGCTCGCGTGGCGTAGGTGGGATCGATTCGATCGAAGGAGAACTCGGCGATCTTGGGAATGTTGCTGCGAAACGGCAGCACCCGCAAACCGGGTGGCATGATCTCATCGGTGGAAACATCGTCCGCTGCCTTGAGCAGAACCGGCACTTCGATTTCATCAGGCAGCGGCTCGAAGTTCGGCAGCGAAGCGATGTTCGGGCCCTTCACAAGGTCCACGTGCAGCGCCTCCTCAAGCGGTAACGGCGGCATGAACATCGCGCGGTTGATAATCGGGTGGTCTGGGTCCGCGATGCGTGGATAGGAGATGCCAAGCGTGCGCGGGTCGGTGATCACGCCGGTGAGCGCGGACGCCGTGGCGGTCTCCGGACTGACTAGGCACACCTTGTCCTCGCGGGTGCCTGAACGGCCTGGAAAGTTACGCGGCACCGTGCGCAGAGAAATCTCGTTTGTGGCTGGCGCTTGACCCATGCCAATGCAGCCGTTGCAGCCAGCCTGGTGCAGCCGCGCGCCAGCGTGCAATAAGTGGGCTACGTGGCCGTCGCGCACCAAGGTTTCGAGCTGCGCTCGGGACGTGGGGTTGATGTCGAACGACACGCGGTCGTTTACTTTGCGATCCTGCACCATCAGCGCGGAAACGGCGAAGTCACGGTAGCCGGGATTGGCCGACGAGCCGATGTAGGTCTGATAGATCCGCTCGCCGGCGACCTCGCTGACCGGGCGCACGTTCCCAGGGCTGGACGGCATGGCGATCAGCGGCACCAGGCTGGACAAATCAATCTCTTCATTCACATCGTAGGTTGCGTCTGCATCCGCGGTCAGCTCCACCCAATCCTCTTCCCGCTGCCAGGCGCGCAGGAAACGGTGCACCTCCAGATCGGAAGGGAAAACGGTGGTGGTCGCGCCAAGCTCGGCGCCCATGTTGGCGATCACGTGCCGATCCATCGCGCTCAATGTGGCCAGCCCCGGCCCGTAATACTCAATAATCCGGCCCACTCCGCCGTCGACGCCGTGGCGGCGCAACATCTCCAGGATTAGATCCTTGGCGCTTACCCAGTCCGGCAAGCTGCCGGTGAGCTTTACGCCCCAGATCAGCGGCATACGTGTGAAGAACGGTTCGCCCGCCATTGCCAGCGCCACTTCCAGCCCACCAGCGCCGATGGCCAGCATGCCAATTGCCCCGGCGGCCGGCGTGTGGCTGTCAGAGCCGAGCAGCGTTTTACCCGGTTTGCCGAAATTTTCCTGGTGGCACGGATGACTCACCCCGTTACCCGGTCGCGAGTACCACACGCCGAAGCGCTGGCAGGCGCTGCGCAGAAAAAGATGGTCGTCGGGGTTTTTGAAGTCTTCCTGAATGATGTTGTGGTCAACGTACTGGACGCTCACCTCAGTCTTCACCCGGTCCAGGCCCATCGCCTCTAGCTCCAGCATCACCAGCGTGCCGGTGGCGTCTTGGGTGAGTGTCTGGTCAATGCGAATCCCGATCTCCTCGCCGGGCGTCATGTCGCCGTGCATCAGATGCGACTGGATCAATTTCTGCGTAACGTTCATGCTCATGATCTTTCTCCCAACTTTGATAAGATTACGGAATCACACAAAGTTAATGTAGCAATCCTATTTTCAGCGCGGCAAATTAGAGGCACCCATCAAAAACTCATCCGCCGCACGCGCGGCCTGACGACCCTCACGGATTGCCCACACCACCAGAGACTGGCCACGCCGCATGTCCCCCGCGGCAAATACTTTGTCGACCGAGGTCTGGTAGCAACCGTCGCCATCGGTGGTTGCCTTAACGTTGCCGCGCGTATCTTTTTCGACAGCGAACGATTCCAGCACTTGCGTCACTGGCGACACAAAACCCATCGCCAGCAATACCAAATCCGCTTTCATTTCGAATTCGGAATTTGGCACCTCCTGCATCTTGCCGTCTATCCATTCGACGCGGGCTGCAATCAGCTTCTCGACCTTGCCGCCCTTCCCTTCGAAACGCTTGGTTGCAACCGCCCAATCCCGGTCGCAACCCTCTTCTTGTGACGAGGAGGTACGCAACTTGATCGGCCAGTACGGCCATACCAACGGCTTATCCTCTTGTTCCGGCGGTTGCGGCATCAGCTCAAATTGCGCCAAGCTGGCTGCGCTATGGCGGTTGCATGTGCCTACGCAGTCTGAACCGGTATCGCCACCACCGATAACGACGACGTGCTTACCGCTAGCCATGATCTGGTTATTGACTTTGTCACCTGCATCCACCTGATTTTGCTGCGGCAGGAAATCCATCGCAAAATGGACGCCTTTTAGCTCACGACCAGGCACCGGAAGGTCGCGCGGCAATTCAGCACCGCCCGCAAGGATGATGGCATCGAAATTTTGATTGAGTTGCTTAGGCGAGATGGTTTCTTTGGTCCAGTTGATGATGTTTGACGGAAAATCTTCGCCGATCAACACACTGGTACGGAACTGCACGCCTTCGGCTTGCATCTGCTCAATGCGGCGGTCGATATGCGACTTTTCCATCTTGAAGCCCGGAATGCCGTAACGCAGCAAACCACCAATCCGATCGTTTTTTTCGAACACCGTCACATCGTGACCGACACGCGCGAGTTGCTGGGCTGCAGCCAGACCAGCAGGGCCGGATCCAACCACGGCAATTTTTTTACCTGTTTTGAAGGCTGCTGGTTGCGGCATAACCCAACCGTTTTTCCAGCCCTTATCGATGATGAAATGCTCGATAGATTTGATGCCAACCGCATCGTTGTTGATGGCAAGCACACAGGCAGATTCGCACGGTGCGGGGCAGATGCGGCCGGTGAATTCGGGGAAGTTGTTCGTCGAATGCAGTGTCTCTAACGCTTCGCGATAATTGCCGCTATAAACCAGCTGGTTCCAGTCGGGGATGATGTTGTTAACCGGGCAACCGGTCATGCAAAACGGGGTACCGCAGTCCATACAGCGCGCACCCTCTGTTTTCGCTTGTACGTCTTTCAACGGCAGGATGAACTCTTTATAGTTCTTGACGCGTGAATCGGCTGGTAAATACGATTCTTTCTGACGCTGAAATTCCATAAAGCCGGTTATTTTACCCATTGCCTACCTCTGTCTTATCTAACTCTCCTTGCCAGGGAGAGGGTTCGGGGTCGAATCCCCATCCTGACCTTCCCCCACAGGAGGAAGGTACTGGCGAAGCAAACTTATGTTGCGTTTTTTTCTTTCTGCCGAATAGCCACTCGCGCCGTATTCATCTCACCCAGTGCGCGCTTGTAGTCATTCGGGAACACTTTGATAAATTTGTTGCGGCCATTGGACCAGTCATCCAGCAAGTTACGTGCACGCGTGCTGCCGGTGACCTTGAAATGGCGCTCAATCAGGCGCTTTAGAATCACCTCGTCAGTCTCACTTTGGTCACCGCGCAGCTGGCTATGCCAGATCGCGCGATCGACGTTCGCTTCTTGCTCGGCGTGGGCGAGGACAGGTTCCAGCGTGACCATCGCCATATTGCATTTGTTGGCGAAATCACCGTCAGGGTCCCACACGTAAGCAATACCGCCCGACATGCCGGCGGCAAAGTTACGACCGGTTTCTCCGAACACCACCACTGTGCCGCCCGTCATGTATTCGCAGCCATGGTCGCCGACGCCTTCAACCACTGTGATGGCGCCGGAATTGCGCACCGCGAAACGCTCGCCGGCGACGCCGTTAAAAAATGCCTCGCCGGCAATCGCGCCGTATAACACGGTATTGCCGATGATAATGTTGTCGTCTGCCGAACCGGGAAACTCTGTATTCGGACGGACGATAATGCGCCCGCCCGACAAACCTTTGCCGACGTAATCATTGCCTTCGCCGACTAGATCTAGGGTGATGCCATGCGCCAGAAACGCGCCCGCCGATTGGCCTGCGGTCCCTAACAACTGGATGTGGATAGTGTCGTCGGGCAAGCCTTCGTGACCGTATTTTTTTGCAACGACGCCAGACAGCATGGTGCCGACCGTGCGGTTGAGGTTTCTGACCGGCAAACTGAACGAGACTTTTTTGCCATGTTCTATCGCTGCTTGCGCTTGGGCAATCAGCGTATGATCGAGGGCTTTTTCCAGCCCGTGGTCTTGTTCCTCGACGTGATAACACGGTGAGCTCGTAGGCATGACCGGCTGATAGAAAATCTTGCTGAAATCAAGTCCCTTGGCTTTCCAGTGGGTAATCGCTTGTGACTTGTCGAGCAAGTCGACGCGACCGATCAATTCATCAAACGTGCGGATACCGAGTTGCGCCATTAACTGCCGTGCTTCCTCGGCGACGAAGAAGAAATAGTTGACCACGTGTTCCGGCTTGCCGGAGAACTTGGCGCGTAGCACCGGGTCTTGTGTCGCGATGCCGACCGAGCACGTATTAAGGTGGCATTTGCGCAACATAATGCAGCCTTCAACCACCAGCGGCGCAGTCGCAAAACCGATCTCGTCGGCGCCTAACATGGCGGCGATCACGACATCTCGGCCGGTTTTCATTTGGCCATCGGCTTGTACCCGGATGCGGCTTCGCAAACCGTTCAGTACCAGTGTTTGCTGGGTTTCGGCCAAACCCAGTTCCCACGCTGTTCCCGCATGTTTGAGTGAAGACAACGGTGTGGCGCCGGTGCCGCCATCATGACCGGCGATCACCACATGATCGGCCTTGGCCTTGGTGACGCCGACCGCGACCGTGCCAACCCCGACTTCGGACACCAACTTGATGGAGATCGACGCGCTTGGGTTTACATTTTTCAAATCGTGAATCAGCTGCGCCAAGTCTTCGATCGAATAAATATCATGATGCGGCGGTGGCGAAATCAAGCCCACGCCCGGCACTGAGAAACGCAATCTTGCGATATATTCAGACACTTTGTAGCCTGCCAGCTGCCCACCTTCTCCCGGCTTGGCGCCTTGCGCCATCTTGACCTGGATTTGATCAGCGGAATCCAAATACGCTGCTGTCACGCCAAAGCGACCCGCCGCGACCTGCTTGATCCTGGAACGCACCGAATCGCCATCTTGCAAGACAATATCGGCTTCAATCTGGTCATGGCCGATGACGGATGCCATGGTCTCGGTCTCGCCCTGCTTGATCGGGATGCCTTTCATCTCCTGGCGATAACGGCTCGGATCTTCACCGCCTTCGCCAGTGTTGGACTTGCCGCCGATGCGGTTCATTGCGACCGCCAACGTGGCGTGCGCTTCGGTGCTGATCGATCCAAGCGACATTGCGCCGGTGGTAAAGCGCTTGACGATTTCTTTCGCCGGCTCGACGTCATCCAGCGCAATCGCCTTGGACGGGTCCAGCTTGAATTCAAACAAACCGCGCAGGGTCATGTGCCGCTTGCTTTGGTCGTTGATGATCTGCGCATATTCTTGGTAGGTACTGAAATTGTTGGATCGGGTCGAATGCTGCAGCTTGGCAATCGCATCCGGCGTCCACATGTGCTCTTCGCCGCGCACGCGAAACGCGTATTCACCACCGGCATCAAGCGCATGCGCCAATACCGGGTCGTTGCCGAAGGCTTGCTGATGCAGACGCAACGCCTCTTCAGCCACCTCGACGACGCCGATGCCTTCAATATTGGATGCAGTGCCTTTGAAATATTTGTCGATAAGCGACTTATTCAAGCCGATCGCTTCGAAAACCTGCGCTCCGCAGTACGACATATAAGTCGATATGCCCATTTTCGACATCACCTTCAACAAACCCTTGGCGAGCGCTTTCTGGAAATTCTGAATGGCTTTTTCTGCCGACAAATCACCGGATAATCTGTTGGCCATTTCCGCTAGCGTGTCCATTGCCAGATACGGATGGATGGCTTCTGCGCCAAAACCGGCAAGCAGCGCGAAATGATGCGTTTCACGGGCAGAACCGGTTTCCACCACCAAGCCGGTCGACGTGCGAAAACCTGTGCTAACCAAATGCAAATGGATTGCCGACGTCGCGAGCAAGGCCGGGATCGCCACGTGCTCTGCGTCCACCTTGCGGTCGGACACGATCAGGATGTTGTGGCCCGATTTGACCGCATCCACCGCTTGCGCACACACCGATGCCAGGCGCACTTCCATGCCTTCTTTACCCAAGGCCACCGGATAGCAAATGTTCAGTTCGTGGGATTTGAAATTACCGCTGGTGTGGGCGCTGATGTTGCGCAGCTTGGCGATGTCTGAATAGTCCAGAATCGGCTCCGATACTTCCAAGCGCATCGGCGGATTGTTGTTATTGACGTCGAGCAGGTTTGGCCTGGGGCCTATAAAGGACACCAGTGACATCACCATCGCCTCGCGGATCGGATCGATCGGCGGATTCGTCACTTGCGCGAACATTTGCTTGAAGTAGTGATACAGCGGTTTGAGCTTGTCAGACATCACGGCCGGCGGCGAGTCGTTGCCCATTGAGCCCGTCGCTTCTTCGGCATTCAGCGCCATCGGCGACATCAATACCCTGACATCTTCTTGGGTGTAGCCAAATGCCTGCTGACAGTCGAGCAAGGATGCGCTGGTGTTTGCTGCCGATGTTTGCGTCTTGATGTCGTCGAGCGTGGTTTCGTGAAGCTTAATGTCATCCAGATTAATACGCACAGAATTGATCCACGCCTCGTAAGGCTTGGCGTTGGCGTAGGTATCTTTGATTTCCTGGTCATCGATGATGCGCCCGGCTTCGAGGTCGATCAGCAACATCTTGCCAGGCTGCAGGCGCCATTTCTGGATGATTCTGGATTCGGGAATCGGCAGCACGCCGGATTCGGATGCCATCACCACCAGGTCGTCATCGGTTATGATATAACGCGCGGGACGCAAACCGTTGCGGTCCAGCGTGCCACCGATGTAACGACCATCGGTGAACGCCATCGCGGCGGGGCCATCCCACGGCTCCATCATCGCGGCGTGATATTCGTAAAAGGCGCGGCGGTTGTCGTCCATCAATGGGTGATTTTCCCAGGCTTCGGGGATCATCATCATCATTGCTTGCGCGATCGGATAGCCTGCCATCAGCAACAGTTCAAGCGCGTCATCGAAGCACGCGGTGTCGGACTGCACGTCGTCAATCAGCGGGAACAATTTTTGCAAATCGTCGCCTAGCACGGTGGATTTCATCACGCCTTCACGCGCGCGCATCCAGTTGACATTGCCCTTAACAGTATTGATCTCGCCGTTGTGGGCAATCAGGCGAAAGGGATGGGCCAGCGGCCATTCCGGGAAGGTATTGGTTGAAAAACGTTGATGCACCAGCGCCAATGCGGAAACGCAGCGCTCATCCTGTAAATCTTTGTAATAGAGACCGACTTGATCTGCCAGCAGTAAACCCTTGTAGACAATGGTACGGGCCGACATCGAAGGGACGAAAAACTCTTTGCCGTGGGGCAAATCCAGCGCTTGGATCGCGTGACTGGAAGACTTACGAATCACGTACAGTTTACGTTCCAGCGCGTCGCTCACCGTGATGTCTGGCCCGCGACCTATGAAGATCTGGCGGATCACCGGCTCTTTTTCACGCACGGTAGGCGACATCGGCATCTCGGTGTCGACTGGCACGTTGCGCCAACCCAGCACGACCTGTCCTTCGGCGCGCACCACACTTTCTATCTCTTGCTCGCATGCGATACGGGATGTCGTTTCTTTCGGCAAGAAAATCATGCCTACGCCGTATTCTTCGGGCGGCGGCAGTTCGACACCCTGCTTGGCCATCTCTTCGCGATAGTACT
>Ga0307983_1000593_pt1 | contig 18214 bp, 11 predicted proteins | sample OrgLakmetagen991_FD_201845 | JGI IMG/M metagenome (GOLD analysis project Ga0307983, IMG submission 201845) | Saline water microbial communities from Organic Lake, Antarctica - #991 | ecosystem: Environmental > Aquatic > Non-marine Saline and Alkaline > Saline | place: Antarctica: Organic Lake...
CCATGGGACCGTTCTCTATAATTACATACCTAAACATGGCTACACCGAGTACGCAATTGTCCCACCGTCCCCTACTGCCACAGATGAGTTTTCCAGTAAAGCAATATCTTTTACTGTTTTATTTTCAAAAGTGGAGTCTCTCTGAATCCAACTAACTCCTGCAGAGGATGTAGCAATTTTTCCTAAAGAACCTCCGGCCACCAGAAGTTCCCCGTTGCTACTGACTGTTCGGATAGCTGAGCTGCCAAAAGAGCTGTCGGGGAACACTTGAGCCCACGAAATTCCGTCAGAAGATATCGCTGTTTTCCCCAGGTCTCCAACCGCAAGATACCCAGAGCCACCTGAGCTTGACGATACGTCATAAATTATATCAAAAACAAAAGATGATGTTCTTTGTGTCCAAGAAATTCCGTTGGTTGATGTTGCTAATTTGCCGTCGTATCCAACCGCAATTGTTAGATTACCACTGCTGTATACGTCATTGATAAAAGATACCCCAAAAGAGGAATTACGTAGAACCCATGATACTGCGTCTGAAGATGTAGCAAGCTTACCCGAGCCACCCACCGCGACCCACAGTCCCTGATTGACTATGTATGAAAGACCAAGCACTGGGCTAGCTCCGAAACCTACAGTACGTATAGTCCAGGACACCCCATCTGTAGATGTAGCAATTTTTCCGGTGCTACCGCCGGCAACAAATAAATTATTTGCGTAGTGTGCTGCAAAGATATTACTGCCCAAAAAAGGAGAATCTACCTGTGACCAAGTAAACCCGGAGTTAGAGGACAGTCCTATTTTTCCTTCGTCCCCAACAGCAACATAGCTTAGGTCTCCGTCCGCCATGACGGCATTAATATCTGTCGTCCCAAAGCTAGAATCGGCAGGCTGCTGCCACCCCGCTGCGCTAAACAACGCCGGTAGAGTGGCAAAAAACGCGTGAGAGGCAATAAGCACTAAGCCACCAGGTTTCCACTAAGAAGCCAAGAGTTTGCACTAAGCTTAATAAGTGACGCAACTGCGTACCTAGCTTTAGTAATTACTCGTGCCCCTTCGCTAAGGATGCTGACTCCTGAGCCGGCGACAATATTCACTTGACCAAGTCCCAACTGGGTAATTAAAATTTGGGCACCAACGTCAAAAGTAAACCCGGAGAACCCGTCAGGGGGGACTGTCAATGTAGTGGACAAAGAGCTGTTAATCTTAACAATTTTTGACACATCTGCACTGGACAGAGTTTTACTTTCGAGGTACTGAGGGCCCACAACGTTGAAAGTCGCTGGTCCTGTTGGCCCAACGGCGCCTGTAGGTCCAGTACCCTGGGGGCCCGTTGCACCGGTCGGGCCAATTATTGTTGAGGCTGGGCCCGTGGGGCCTACCGGCCCAGTAACACTGGGGCCTGCTGCCCCTGTGGGTCCAACAATTTGGCCAACATTGTTCCAAGTAGAGCCGTCCCATACGTAAAGGTCACCCTCATCATCGACGATATAGGCATCATTTACCACATTGCCAGAGCTAGGCAGGTTTGAGGAGGTAGGCACTGACCCCTTAAGCTGAATTGCCGTACCTTGCGGACCTGTGGGCCCTATCAACCCCGCTGCTCCAGCAACTACTAAGTTCCATGCAGAATAAGTGTTACCAGCGCCAAAAATCCTGTCCACGTTCATAGTTATGGACGTGCCAGAAATGTTAGACAAGGAGCCTTCAATGAAGTTAGTAGGCACCGAGGTGCTCACCAACCGTGCCCTAGTCCCCTGAGCGTAAGCTCCAACTTGATTTACAATAAAACTTTTTGTTCCTAAGGAAATCTCTATGTTACTAGAAGACGTGATTCCTGCAAAGCTTACGCCTGTAGGTCCTCCGGGTCCTGTGGCTCCTGTGACCGAAGGGCCAGTGGGTCCTGTGGGCCCAAGCACTGTGCTATCAGGGCCAGTTGCACCAATAGCACCCGTAGCACCTGTAGGTCCCTGAATTGTGGATGCCGAACCCGTTGCTCCCGTTGCACCCGTAGCGCCTCGGAGGCCAGCGTCGCCTGTAGGACCACTAACACCAGTTGCACCAGTAGAGCCCGTAGCTCCCGTTGGCCCATCTGATGGCCCCGTGGGGCCAGAAACCCCTGTTGGCCCGGTGACCGAAGCACCAGTTGCACCAACCAAACCTTGAGGGCCAGTAGCACCCACAAAACCACGGGGGCCTGTCTGCCCAACGGGGCCAGCCGGACCGGACTGTCCCACTAAACCATCTGGTCCCGTGGGTCCATCAGTTCCGGTTGGCCCTATAGGCCCATCTTGTCCAATTACTCCGCGGGGTCCTGTAGCCCCCTCGGCACCCTCTGCACCGGTTGGTCCATAAGGACCAGTGGGTCCAGTAGTGTCTAAACCATTGGCACCGGTTGGCCCAGTGTTGCCCTGAGCTCCAGTTGCGCCCGTTGGCCCGCTGGGCCCTGGCGTAGTGGATACAGCACTCTCAGGTCCAGTTGGCCCTGTAGGTCCGGGGTCCCCGGCGGGTCCTACGTTGCTGGAAGCCGATTCTACCCAGTAAGAGTCATAGTAGACGTATATTTGACCGGTTTCTGAGTTGAACCATGCGTCCCCTGGGTCTGCGCTTGCAGGGGGAGTGGCGCTAGAAATTGTGAAGGCTCCGGTCGCACCCGTGGGGCCAATAACAGAGCTATCCCCACCCGAAGCTCCCGTAGGTCCGGTAGGCCCAACCACCGGGGACACAACTAGATTCCAAGCAACGCCTGTCCACATCCAAGTAGAGGTGCCGTCAGTGAACGTGTCATTCACGCTGGGGGTATTTGGGAAATCTATGGCTGCCATAGTTTAGTCCTAGCTCAAGTCGGATTCGTAGGTAAACTGGATTAAAATTTTATCGTTTGCACTGAAGAGAAAAGGCGTGGTGTGGGTAGTCGCAACACCCTCATCGAATTGAGAGACTTGGGAGTGCATGTACAATTCGATAACGTTGTCTACGTTGTTATTAAAAATTGCAGTCCCAAAATAGTTTGTGCCAGGCCCCTCATCGCGCATAACAACTTGACCGACTGGTTGGAAATTCTCAACAATTCCAGCTGCGGGCAATCCAATTCTGTAAATGCCCTCACCCCTAGTAAACCCTGTGGTGCCCGCAGCAATTCTAATTTCACCAAAGATAGTTGCCCCAACATTCATGTATCGCCCTGAAATAGTGCCATTCCCAATTTCGGGGTCGGTCACGCTCCCAGTGAAGGCCGGAACATAGGTGGCCCAGGGAGAGATTGCAAAAGACCCAGTGGGGCCTGTTGGCCCAGCGGGTCCAGTCACTGTAGAGGCTGGACCAGTGGGACCAGTAACTTCGGGACCTGTAGGTCCAGCAGGCCCAGTGGCCCCCTCTGCTGTTGAGTCGAGCCCCGCGGGACCTGTAGGTCCTGTGGGTCCCACGGCGCTCGTGCGGACAAGGCGCCAAGCGGTGCCACTCCACTCGTATGTGTTTATACCGTTGGTATATTCATCCCCCATTCCTGGGCCAACTGGGAAATCAATTACCGCCACGGCCTACTCCTCACTCGCAATATATGAACCCACAATAGATAGTGTACTTGATGTGGTAATGGAATCTGGTGCACTCCCGGTTAGGGCAGTCAACCTGCCGTCGGCACCCAAGTAGAACAGACCAAGAGTTGCGGACCCTGGAGATTCTGGGACTCCCACAATTTTGTACAAGATTGTCCCATCAATGTCCAAATAGCCGTTGAAAACATAATCAGCCCCAGAGGAAGATGACGGCAAAATCGGCAATGTTAGACCATATTGTCCTGTCCCAAAGTTGCTAAAAGTCGAGAAAGAGATAAAAGATTCGAAGTTTACAAGGTACCCATATTTTGTATACACACCGTTTGCTGGGGTCCCGCCAAACGCAATTCCTGTCCCAGCGATTACGGGTGAGTACACTACCAGCGCAGGTGTGCCCTCAGGGCCTGCCACACCAGTAGGCCCCGTGGGTCCAATCTTGTCAACTACATCAATAACTCCTGCAATAAACAAATCCGTGACGTCTTGGTAGATAATTTGCCCAGGTGCGTTCAACGGCACATCGTACACAATAACAGTGTCAGTGCTTGTCAAATTTCGCCCGGCTGATGTGCTGTTATTTGTTGTGCCGGGGACTGCTGATGTGCTGCCTGAAAAGAGCCTAAGAGCTAGAGAGTTTGTAAATTCTACACCGCTTACGTCGATGAACGCAGTTTCGCCGCGAACTACTGTGAGGTTTGGGTTGTTCCCGATAATCCCTTCTACGGTAAAGCTTCCACCCTCTCCTGTAGACGAAAGTTCGTAAGTTACTCCGCCCTTTGGTCCCGTGGGGCCAACCCCTCCCTGGGGACCAGGGATTGTCGAAGCGGGGCCCTGCACTCCTGTTGCGCCGGTGGGACCAGTTACCGAGGGACCAGTTGCGCCCGTTGGCCCGACAATCTGCCCCACTGTGTTCCAGTTGGACCCATCCCAAATGTATAAGTCTCCGTTGTCATCGACAATGTACGCATCGTTAGCAGTGTTCCCACTGAGAGGGAGGTCAGCCGCTGTTGTCACACTCCCAATAACATTGATAGATGTTCCCTGTGGGCCTATGGGCCCTGTGGGGCCCGTTACTGCGGGACCAGTAGGGCCAAATGGGCCACTAGGTCCTGTAGGCCCAAGCGGGCCAATAAGAGCCCCGGCTTCCGCCCACCCATTATCCTCAGTGTAGATATAAATGGTGTCTTCTTCGTAAATAACGTAGAAGTCCCCAATTGTCCCCGGGGAGGCACCAGCAGCAGCATTGAACTCGGCAAAGGTGTTGTAAAATCCTTGAGCCTGGGACCCAAATCCTTGAGGACCGGCGGGTCCTGTAACTATAGGCCCTGTTGCGCCTGTCACACCTACTGGCCCAACGGGGCCCTCGTCTCCAGTTGCCCCTGTGGGCCCTGTCGGACCGTCAGACCCTGTGAGGCCAGTTGGGCCTGTTGCTCCACCAAATTCTGAAGTACCAACCTCAACCCAAAAGTCGTCGTAGTAGGTAAATACAGCACCGTTGTTTGTGTCAAACCACACTTGGCCGTCTACGGGGTTGAGTGGTGGGGTGTCAAACTGGGGTATAAATTCCCCATCTGCACCGGTAGGCCCTGTGACCTGGGAATCTGCACCAGTTGGTCCAGTAGGACCTGTCTCCCCTATGGGGCCGGTAACTGTGGAGTCTTGGCCTGTGCTCCCCGTGGCTCCCGTGGGTCCTGTTTGCCCTATTGGTCCCTCGACAACGGAATCTGCTCCAGTAGGACCTGTGGGTCCTGTGGAACCTGTTGGTCCAGTTACACCTCTATAGCCCGTAGGACCAGTGAGCCCGGTGGGTCCGGTAACTTGTGAGTCTGCGCCAGTAGGGCCCAATTCCCCAGTTGCACCAGTTGGCCCAATTGGAGCCGCAGAAGTTTCCACCCAAAAACCGTCATAGTACACGTAAACTCGACCGGTCTCACTGTTATACCAAGCGTCTCCTTCGTCTGGGCTGGACGGAGGAGTTACATTAGCTACGGCAAATGCGCCTAGCTCGCCTTGTGTGCCAGTTGGCCCGGTGGGTCCTGTGGCTCCTGCCCCTGTGGAGCCTGTTGGGCCCTGGATATTACCAACATTTAGCCAACCCTCGGATACAGCGTCCCAGACATACAAGTCTGCTTCTACCAGGTAGCCATCGCCAACCGAGCCCGTAGGCTGGGCATCGTTTAGTTCCGCAAGTGTGTCGTACGAGCCCAGGATTTGGATACCGACACCGGTCTCACCGGTGGAGCCCGTTACACCAATAGGACCAGTTGGTCCTTCGACAGTGGAATCTGCACCTGTAGGACCAATTGCTCCGATAGCCCCTGTGGGTCCTGTTGGTCCAATGTCACCGGTCTGCCCGGTGGGTCCTGAGACACCAGTAGGTCCGACTACTGTACTGTCAGCGCCGGTTGCGCCTGTGGGTCCTGTAAGACCAATTGACCCAGTGGAGCCTGTGGGTCCAACAACTGTGGAGTTAGCCCCTGTTGCCCCTGTGGGACCAACAATTCCTTGCGCCCCTGTAGAGCCTGTAGGTCCAGTGTTCCCCAAGTTACCCGGGTCACCAGTGGGACCAGAACGACCTTCGGGACCAGGGACTGTGCTAGTCGGTCCTGTCGAGCCAGTCGCGCCAGTTGCACCGATAGCTCCCGTGGGGCCAACAATACCAGTGGGACCAGTGGGACCCTGGATTCCTGCGCCAGTTGCACCGGTTGCCCCGGTGGGTCCTACCTCAGTGGAGGCGGAACCCGTGGGACCAGTAACTGCGGGGCCCGTGGAACCAGTAGGCCCTGTGGGACCAAGATTGCCCTGTTCACCCTGAATACCCTGGGGACCAACATCACCCGTGCGGGCGAAAGTGAGGATTACGTCTGCGTTGTTAGAGTAAGCGCTAGCCAGACCACTAATATAGGAGACAGGGACTTTAAAGTAGCCCGAGGCTTCGACAATGTCGCCGGTGATGGCCAAGATGGCAAAGTTGTTTGTGTCTGACTTCTGGTAAATTCTTACATGTCCCTTTAGCGGACTAGTAGAGTCGTCAATTGTCCTAAGGAACTGTTGGATGTCCGTGGAGCCATCGGCTTCGTCGTCGATGTACATAAAGGTTGCACTGCTAAAGGGATTTGTGTTGAATCGCACCTTGCCAACCCCGGGGTCGGCTTCTGTGGTGCCAGTATTGAAGGTGTAGTCGAAGCTTGCGCCACCAAACCCACCCTGAGCACCTGTGGCTCCGGTCGCACCCGTGGGGCCAGCAATTCCTGTAGTTCCTGTGGGTCCGGTTGGGCCCTCTACAGTTGAGTCTTCTCCGGTTGCCCCCGTGGGGCCTTCGTCACCGACTGCGCCAGTCGCACCAGTTGCGCCTGTAGGTCCAGAAACTCCCGTGGGTCCGAGGTCTCCTTGAGCTCCGGTGACACCTTGGGAGCCAGTTGCCCCTGTGTCCCCGGTGGAGCCTGTGGGTCCAACAACTGTGGACGTGGCACCAGTAGCCCCAGCCGCACCTGTAGGTCCTGCAACCCCTGTGGCACCTGAGGGCCCCGACACACCCTGAGTACCTTGAGCACCGGTTGAGCCCGTAGGCCCAAGCAGCCCTGTTGCGCCAGTTGCACCTGCGGGACCTGAAACCCCTGTGGGGCCCGCTGACCCAGTTGCGCCCGGTCCGCCCGTAGAGCCCGTTGCGCCCGTAGCGCCGACCGCGCCCGTAGCGCCAACACCCGTAGCACCTGTGGCACCTGGTGTGCCGGCCAAACCTGTGGAGCCGGTCGCGCCTGTTGCGCCGATTGCGCCTGTTGCGCCTAAAGTTCCTGTTGCCCCCTGAAGTCCTTGCGAGCCTGTTACACCCGCAGAGCCTGTAGCCCCTGTTGCGCCGACAGCTCCGGTGGGTCCTGTTACTGAGGCCCCCGTGGGTCCGATTGCTCCGGTTGTGCCTACGCCGGTCGCTCCGGTCGCACCAAATGCCCCAGTGGGGCCAATTAGCCCAGTCGGGCCTGTGACTCCAGCTACACCAGATGCGCCCGTAGAGCCTGCAGTACCCGAAGGGCCTGTTGCGCCCGCTGGTCCCTGGATTGTGCCAACGTTATCCCACTCGGAGTTGACATCATCCCACACAAAAAGGTCACCGTTAATGAGGTAACCGTCGCCAATGCTCCCGCTGGCTGGGAGTGCCCCGGTGTTGGGGAGAGAGCCAATAATGGTTACGGAAGTGCCTGCTACACCGGTTGCGCCAGTAGGACCTTCATCTCCATCGGGGCCTGTAGGACCTGTGGGCCCTCCCGAGGGTCCTGTTGGTCCAATTGGACCAGTCTCTCCGGCCCCTGTCGGTCCTGTCGAGCCCTGGGGACCAACAACTCCGCGCAAGACATCAGTGCCAGCAGGGGAAGTCGTGACTCGGTCAACTGTGTCAAGTTTTGTGATGTCGATGTCGCTATTGTCACCAATAGGAAGGTAGAACCTAAACTCTTTGGGACGGCGTCCGGAAATTCTTATTTTTGCAGTCCAATACCAGCCTCGAGGGCTGATATCGAGGTCGTCTGTGCAAGGGAGCTCGACAGTGAACGACCCAGTGCTATCTAGGGTAACAACCAGGGGGTTTGCAACAATTGTGGCGTCGCCGTCGTCAATAAGGCGACTAGACGCAGTAAAAACAACCGTGCCTGAAGCAGCGGCCCCAGTACCATTTAGATACTGTCCGACAATGGTTCTAGTGTTTACGTCAGGGGAAAAGCTCATACGCAGCACTCCAGGTCATAAAACTGTAGGGAAAAACTTGCCAGGAAACAAGTTTCTCTATCGCTTTATATTCTACGCGACTTTGGGGGGGTATGATTATGGAATTTAGATGTTTCTTACGTTAGTAGTGGCTAGGCTCTTCTTGCCACGCATCCATTTTCCACAGTCTTGGCAGTGCAATCGGGGGTAAGATGTTGTGGCTGTCTTTTCTGTGCCCCGCTTTTGCAATTTCAGTGAGCCGCAGGCGGTGCACCCGTCTTCGGAGTAATTATGGAGAGGAACGCTGGGGTGATTTTTAATCCAAGGACGAAGTATTACATAGAGGTCGACAAGAAGGTCTACGTCCTGGATTTGATAGACCTTCATTTCTTTCCAAGCTTTCGGGTCCCCAGCCATGCACTTAATCCACAACTCAAACCCGCTGTGCTTTACTTTGGCTCCGACATTGAGTCTTTGAGCAACGTAGTCCAGTTTATTCGAAGGAAATCTGAACTGAGCTTTGACAACTCTCATCAAATCTAAATCTTTGGTGGGGGACGGAGGCAGCATGCCAGCCTCAAGAAACTCTCTGCGGATGTGTTTGTGGTCAAACCCAGCGGAGTTCCACCCGCAGACAACATCAGCTTCGTCCATGAGAGCGTGCAGGTCCTCAAGCATCTTGGCTTTGCCGTGGTGGTGTGTTGACCTGAAGATAACTTTAGATTGCCCAAACCATCTGGCCCCAAAGCACATCATTTGAGTGGAGTCAAGTATCTGGCCGAGAGAGATGTTCTGGTCCCAGAGCCCCCAGGTGTGTGCGGTCATAGGGGTGGTTTCCAAATCAAGAAATAAAATTTTCATTTTTGTACACCTTCAATTACAGAACCGGATATCAAGGTCATGTACTAAAAGGTACACTAGTGATGATTAGAAGACCGGCGTGCACTGTCGGCGTGTCACACTATTAAAAGTGCTCGAAAACTCCTAGAATGCAGAGCAAAACCTATTTTTTTGGTTTAATATTTTTTTTAGTTTCAACTGTTTTTGGGTCTTCCTGTACGGGAATGCTCCCAGTGCCCAACAATTCCACAAGCAAAGACTTGACATCCGACATCGCCTTCTCAAGCTTAATGAGGCGGTTCTCTGAGCTAAGGCTTCTTCGAGCTACATCTGGTAGACTAGTCCCACCATTCGCATCCGGGTGGATTGGCTTAGTGGCTTCTGTTATTTCTTCATTAATAATTTTGCGAAGTTGCTTAGTCCACCACCGGGCTACCATAGCAGCGACAGTGCTCAAAGCAATGAGCGCGGCCAAGAAAACAGAAATATCTCCAATATCGAGAATACCAACTGTTCCGGGCTCCCACCAAAGAGGGGTGGGCGGGGTGACAGAGAGAAAAAATAGCAACAGTTTTACCAATCAAAAAACGTTGTAGTGGGTGAGTCGTTATCTATAGTTTAGAGTATAAACTATACCCCTAAGTAGGGTGCTGTGTCCCCCAAGAGTAATTTTAGGGTGTATAGTCTTACTACAGGGCAGAATATTTTTACCAACCAGCTATACTAAAAGACAACAAAAATGGGAAAAGAGACTTAAGTGAGCGAAAACAGGCTCCCGGGGGGAGCAGCATATTACGCAGGGCTGGGATGGAAGATACTCCCTTGCCACGGCATCGTCAACGGCAGATGCACGTGTAGTCGGGCCCACGGAGAGCCAAAGGAAGTTGGAAAGCATCCTGCCCTAAACCAGTGGAACGCAGCCTCTACGTCAGACATAGACACTGTCACCGCCTGGTGGAGAACCAACCCCAACTACAATATTGGAGTACACTGCTCTAAATCTGGATTTTTTGTTATAGACATCGACCCCCGCTCTGGGGGTCCAGACTCTTTTGTAGAATTTCAAAAACTGCTTCCAGGGGGGCTCCCCCCAACAGTTGAGGCAATAACGGGGACATACACAGGAGCCGGTGGTGTGGGGCAACGTGGCCGTCACATCTTCTATCGTTGCTCTCCCGAAGAGGGATTAATTGGAAACCTGGGCAATCTCGGCCTCGAGGGTGTTGACATCAAGCACAACGGATACGTGCTCATAAACCCGAGTAATCACTTCTCCGGAGTTGAATACGGGTGGGCCCCTGGGCATGCGCCCTACGAGATTGAAATGGCAGACGCCCCCGAAGAGCTTTTAGAGATTCTGAGAAAAAGAGCAAAAAGAAGCTCACGCAGCCTCACTGCTGGGAATTGGGACAGTACTGGCTACGAAAAAGTAGACATAAGCGATATGCTTAAAAACGGCATTAAAGAGGGCTCCAGAGCTACCAGCATTTACCAGATTGCATGTGTCCATGCCAACAAATATGGGACAGACGACGACGCACGTCGAATGATTGAATCAGATTTAGTTAGATTTAACACATTTATGGTGAGCCCGCCTCTAGAAACGGAAGAACTTCTGCAGCACATCCACAATGCTATCGACCACATAGCGGCTAACCCTAAAAAAACAATAGTTCCCCCGAATGTTGCCAAGTGGGAGAAAGCTCAAGCAGATAGGATTGTTGCTAAAGGAGTTGCTTCCACTGAAGTCGCTATACAGAAGGTTGTCAGCTCCCTAGGCGTTACAGAGCTAATGACAGGCTTAGGCGACGATTTTACCGAAACGGGGAGGTCTTGGGGAATCGGAGAGTCTGTTCGGAAATCAATCGAGGCTGGAAACTCCATATCCGAAGCTACAAGCCTCACAAACATTGATGTTCCCCAAGACACAGACGCTCTTGATGAGCGAGACGGTGCAGTGGAGGGCGGACGGTCACTTTCCGATGTGGGTAATGGCCGTAGGCTTGTCGACAGCTTCGGTGCCGGCGCTCGGTACACAACCGGACTCGGGTGGTTTGTCTGGAAAAACGGGTACTGGAAACCAGACCGAGAAGACTTAGAAATATCTGAATTGGCAAAGAGAATTGCACCAATTGTTAGCTCCGAGGGGACAGGTCTTTCCGAAACTGAAAGAGCAAAGATAACAAACTGGGCAAACCTCAGCAGAGGTAACTCCCGTATCCGAAACGCAATAGACAGCGCAAAAAGTGACCCCAGGGTTGCCGTAGAAGTGGACGAGTGGGACAAAGACCCAAACCTCTTAGGTGTGCTCAATGGGGTAATTAATTTAAAAACGGGGGACCTCTACAAAGGGCGTCCAGACCTACACATTACTCGGAGAGCACCGGTCACATACACCAAGGGGCACCGGAATGTGCGCTGGGAAAAATTTCTCGACGAGGCAACTCATGGAGACAAAGAGTACCAAGAGTGGCTACAAAAAGCTGCAGGGTACACCCTGAGTGGCTCAAACATGTACGACATTATGTTCCTGGTCTACGGGCCCTCTGGTACTGGTAAGAATACTTTTGTTGAGGCTTTGGTAAAGTGCCTAGGGACTAACGAGTACGCATGGCCTCTAGACTCCTCAATTCTTGCTCAGGGTGACGGAACATCCAACAGCACCGACCTCTACCACTGGGCACAGCTCCGTGGGCGTCGAATGGTGTGGGTAGATGAGCTCCCAGAGTCTGAGCGTATAAAAGAGAACGCGGTCAAGAAGCTGACAGGCTCCTCTGAAATTTCAGCGCGGTCTCCAGGGGAACAGCCCTTCACGTTCCAATCCCAAGCAAAACTGTGGATTTCAACAAACAACCGGCCCATCATCACAGACGACGCCATGTGGAGGAGAATTCGCCCCATACCCTTCGATTTTAGGCCCCTCGAGCTTGACCCTGGTCTTAAAGAGTACATTTTTGACCCTGAGGGTGGGCTGCCCGCCGTTCTTTCGTGGGCAGTCGAAGGAGCCATAAAGCTCTTCAACTCCACCGAAAAAGATGCTCTGGGATGGTGCAAGAGAGTACGTGACGCTGCTGAGATTTACCGGCAGAACGAGGACCGCATCGGCCTGTTCCTTGGGGAAGAGACTGAGAAGATTGACAGTGAAGAAGTTCACGTTAAGAGCCTGTTCAACAGGTATCGCAACTGGACGATGGACAGAGGCGAGCGCCCAATGGGAACACTGACGTTCCAGAGAAAACTTGGCGACCGTGGATTGACTATCAATGGCTCGGGCTCAAGAGCAGTTATCCCCGGCTACAGGTTGGTAACCCACCTCCACGGGGCACCAGGGGAAAACTTTGCTTCTATGGCAGAGAGAGTTGGGTTCTAGCGAGTAAAGATTCTCGCCCCAGGGCCCTTTGGCTGGGGGAGTCGTTTTGCTGCGGGAGACTTTGCGACAAGTTTTCCACCCATAAACCCGGGAGGCGGCTTGATGAGCAGGGCTGTCATAGCGTGCACCATGGCGTCGACGCGGTCAGGGGACTTCCTAGTCTCACCAGGAATCCACGAGTACATCTGGGACTCGAGCTCAGGGAGATAGTTGACGTGGTGGATTCGACTCTGTTCGTACGCTAAAACGATAGGTTCTGCACGTAAGGCTTTACCTTGTTTTGAGTGGACCTCTAGGACCTCGATTGAGGGGTCGATAGAGTTGATAGCGTTCCTCACCAAAGCGCCACCCTGGTTGACCTCCGCGACAACGGGACAGCCCCACTTGCGAGCCATCTCAACGACTTTGTTTGCCCAAACCTCGGGGGAGCCGTGGATAGACGCATCTTCCATGACCCAGGCGTGCCTCTTGTACAGGTCACGGTCTGCAGAGGACGCACACACGACAATCCCACATTCGTCACGAGGGTTCTCGGCAACCGAGGGGTCAACCCCAATGACTCGCAAGGGGGCGTAAGGGGGTAGCAACATTTCCCTTGCCTGGTCAACCAGGTCACTAGTCCACAGTGCGCCCTCAACATCGTCAAGCATTTCGCCGTAGAGCTCCTGGCGAGCCAAAGCGGTCCCCTCATAAACACCCGTAATTGTGTCTAGATAAGCTGCGGAAAGATTTCCAGCGTTGTCCAACGTGGAGCCTCGAGCGATGATAACTTTGGAACCTTGAATTTTGGTTGCTTTGGACTCCTCAATAAGCTTGTAAAGAACAGGAACTTTTTTAGGCGTTGTAGTGACAATCATTTGAGGATTGGCACCTAGACGTGTACCAACTCGAAGGTTATCGAAAGCTGTCATGCCCGCAGCGTCAGGGTTCTGTCTCCAGGCCGCGATTTCGTCGCCCCATGAGTAATCAAATTGTGGTCCACGCAAACCATCAGGTTCGTCTGCAGTATTTCCAGTAAAAAATACCTTGCCGTCGTGACGTGCCAACCATGTTTTGTTTTTTGCGGTTGGGCACCATACAATCCCTGTGTAGTTCTCTAAAGTGTAAGTACTTCTGCCGTCACCCCACGCTCGGCCTTTGCTGCTCTGCAGGTTTGCTGCCCGAGGAAGAGTTGTGTAGGCGCTCCCGCGGTAGTGTGCTCCATACAAAGTCACTGGCTCGCCTTTATACTTAGGATGACGAGTGGTGTACGAGTGGCTGTATCCAAGCAAAGCAAGTGCATAACCAAAAGCATCTCTTCGCCCCTCACTCTTTTGTTCAAAAGAGCCGCTACTTCCTCTCCTGTGCCCGTCGCCATCCATACATGCGGTAACAAATATCTCTAATTGACTGACCGTCAGCGAATTCATAAATTCTATAGTGGGTATTTTTTCTACAGGGTCGATGAAATGCTCTAAAATTTTAGCGGAAGAATCGTTGTCTAGGTAGTAGTTAAGCACCCCCTTTCCTGAAAAGTCTGGTCTGACTATCCAAGATTCTCCTTTTATTTTTTGGCCAGGAGCCTCTGTTTTTTCCCGTTCTGGTCCAAATAGGTCTGTAAGAGCTTTACGTATAGATGCGCACTTATCTGGGTTCACCCTCATAGATTGGGCTATAGACAGTGAAACTGACCTAGGTCTCTGATGATAGAAAACTAGAGCATCTTCTATGTCTTCACCTAATTTATCGCATATATCTATGAGATTAGTCATCCCCCAAGCGCCGTTATTTTTTGTGGACGTAGGTTTAATAATTTTAGGTTTGCCATCTTTTTTATGACACCTTAGTGGAGCAATTCTGTCACTAAGCCATTTTTCCCAGCCAGGCTGGTCTATAAGAACTAGAGACCCAGTTTTGGATTCAAAGTCTTTGGACTTAACGGAGCCTTCAGTCATATACCAGGCGCAGAGCTCCACTAGAGCATCAGAGTGTGTGCTGGCTGTGGGTATGTCAGAGCACGGTGCAGAAGTGATAAGCCTGACTTTTGTGTGCGACTCTCCTTTAATAATGGAGTCTGTAGTGGTCAATTTTATCTCACCATTTCGAAGCTTAACTGGCCATTTATGAGTCAAGGTCGAAACCGATGAATGGTGCCTACCAGAAAATCTTGCTACTGTTTCGTCAACTACATCAAATGTGTGAACACCTTTTACTGGATTCCACTCTGAAGAACCAGTATCAGTGTTCAGAGTGAGTATTTCGTCTCCCTTACTCAAGTTGTCGTGCGTCACCCAGCCTCTATCTTTTGTAAGGGCTTCAGTGTCAGGGGTTACGCAAAAGAGGCTCGCAGTGTTGCCGTTCGGCCAAGTCAGTCTTCGCTTGGACGGTTCGTAATGGGGCGTCTCAGAAGGTGCGGAGACATTTATAATACCGCTCTCGCCTTCAACCAAAACATCTCGAACGTCAGCAGCAGTACGAGCAACAAGAGCAAAACGTAGTTTCCCCTCGTTGGTTACCTTGGCTTTCTCTCTGACCCACTCGGCAGCAAGGCGAGTGTTGTGAGTTGGGATTAAAGCTTCACCGGCAAGGTACATGGAGTTAGGAGAATCAACGGTGAGGCAACGGCTTAAGACCGGTGTGATTTCTTCATAGGACACAATCATGCGGTGAAAGTTTCTTGATGCCTGGCTACCCAGAGGACGGAACCGAGTAGCCTTACGAGGAAGTTTGAAAAAATTACGAGTGGGCCTCCACGTAATACGGTAGGCCAGCTTCCCAGGAGTACGCGTGCCGTCTTTAGCGGTTGCGTGGGATTTCTTCTCCACCATGGAGGGCTTTTGCCCGAGTGAGCGGGCAAGGAACATAACGCCGTCCGCGATGTTTTTGTTCGTGTTAACAAATTCTATGTGACCTGATTTAGCGTCAATAAATCCATCAGAATCTAGTAGACCAGCTAGAAGCTCCCAGCGTTGCTCGGCTGCGGCGTATAAGTACTCAGCTGGGATGTGCTTGTTCCCTAGAACCCCTATTTTACGTAAGGAGGTACTCATGCCTTTAGCGGTCACGGAGCCTGTGTTCGGGTGAAGCGGTTTTGGGTATTTTGCTTCTGTTGTGGTGTAACCTCCCGCTGAGATTGCATCGGTAAGGTGAGTCATGTCGTCCCGGTGTTGGGTAAACTGCCCCGAGGCAGAAGACCCATCGCCGAGCCACATTCCAAAAAGGTGGGGGGCAATCAGTAAGTCAGCAATTGGAGTTGAGATATTCCCTGCCACGGGGATTGAGTGGTTTAAGTCACCTCTTTTGCCTTGGGTTAGAGAGTTCACAATTTCTTGTGTGTTGCGTATTTTTGGGCCCACGTTTGTTTCTTCTCTGCGGTAACTTAGAGTTGACTGTAGATTTTTGCCAGCTTGAACATGCGGGGCAAGAGTTGCTCTATTAACTCCGAGCTTGGTCGCAGCTTTTCTAACTGACATACCAGCGCCTACAAGCTCAAGTGCATGGTCAATTACAGCCACATCAATGCGGGAGTCTAGTCTCATACGTGAAATTGTTGACTTCCATTGTGGCCAGTTTTCCGGTAGCCCCTTAGCCCCGCCCACGTTTCGGTTGTAGGCTTTCCTATCCGCATGAGTCCATGTCACCCATTGGTGCTCTTCACCAGCGTCTAGGGTAGAACCATCCGAGAAGGTCAGACGAAACATTCTTTTGGGGGTGTCAGGCACGTGGGCTTGCAGTACTCGAGTGGGGAGCCCATTTTCATCAAATATGGTGTCCCCCGTTTGGATATCTCCAATATCCTTGAAGTATGTCGACCTACCGTCGGTGTACAGTATCTGGGTTTCCATGCTGAACAACTTCCCAAATCCGCGGCCAGCAAGAACGAGCCAAATCGCCCAGTCCTTCCCCTCGGGAGCAATTTGTTCTGGGCGTGCCCAAGAGGCCCAGTCCCAGACAAGCTGGTCTAAGTCCATGTCAGCGAGTACAGCTTTTTGCTCTTCTGGGGATAGAAGAGCAATGTGCTCCATAAGACTCTTGCCCACGTGTTTACCTATCTGTTTCGTTGAATACTTCTCTGTACTCCATAGTACAGGGGAGCAGCGGAGCTGAGTCCCATGGTTCGGGCCAAAACAGAGATAGCTACCCCTGAGCGGTATTCTTTGTAAAGCTGGTCGTGATACGCATCTGTGCCAATAAGTTTGGCCTGAAAAACTCTTTCAGATGCAGCTTCGACTTCTTCAGCTGTCTTCAGGGTAACCGAGGGCTTGACGGCAGTGGCGGAAATTCCGCGCATCGCCACTCTACGCCGTACTCCGGTATAGGCAACGCTAAGCTCCCTAGCTAGAAGCGGTAGGCTCCCGCCCTTCTCTTGGAACTCCGCTAAGAGGTTCGTGTACTCCCGGCTTGCGTCATGCTCAGCGCTAGCTCTTGTTCGGGCCCCGTAAGCTTTTTGGGCGAGAGATAGCAAAGGCTGAATTTTCTCTGCGTACTCTTTTACCAAATCTTGACTGCTAATGATAATGCTCATATGTATCTTTCTGTCTTTGTTGAGGTTACTAATTACTAGTATAGCTCCCCACTGCTGTGAAATCAATTAAGTTACCCCCCAGGCAATAAGTGCTACTGCCCAGGGGGTACCTCACAAAACTTCCGCTGTTGCTTCAGCGGGTTCCTCCTCCTCAGCAGCCGATTGCGTATCGACCTCGGAATTGGATTCCTGAATCACCTCCGACGACGCATTTTCAGTTTGGGAACCGGGGGTTTCAAATCCGTGGCCTCCTCTCCTGAGTCGGTAGCGCATGCAATTGTGGAAAGTAACTGTCCACTAATACAAAGTATACCAACAACATGAGTCACCGAAGGTGCCTAGTATGTTGAGTCAAAGGGCAATATTGCCCCTAGAATGCTGTAATTAGGCTACGTTTGGCTGGCAGAAAGTGCCATAAAAACATGACGAACAGTGGATGGATACCACTCTTTTCCACCGTTTGTTGTGGGGACTCCGTCGCTGTTGAGGGACTTAGCAATCTCTCCATAAGAAACTCCAGCATGGCGGGACGCAAAGATAAATGTTTTGTAGTCCTCATCCAGGGCCGACTTGGGGCCGAGGTCAACACCCCACACTTTACCTTGAGTTCTCCGGTCCTCGTGGACCTCCTTCTGCCGAGCAGAAATCATGCCGCGCTCCATCTCTGCCATAGCAGACATGATGGTAACCACAAAGCGCCCGTTAGCGGTAGTGGTGTCGAGCCCCAGGTCGAGCATGACCAGTCGCCAGCCATACTGATTGGAACGGTCTATGATGCTCAGGAAGTCCCGAGTGGAGCGAGCCAGTCGGTCCAATCTCGTTACGTAGAGGGCCTGGGCTTTACCAGCGTCCAGGTCCTCCAAGGCCTGCCTAAGAATCGGACGACCTTGAATACTTTTCCCCGAGCGGCCCTCCTCCCGAAGGAGCTCGGCTGTGTACCCAGAGCCACTAGCAGAGGCGATGAGCTGGCGCTCTTGTGCGCCAAGACTCATGCCGTCCTCTACTTGCATCTGGGTGGATACCCGTGCGTAGCAGTACGCTACTCCCGAAGTCATCCCTTGGGGAAGGAGATGGTGGCGACTCCTTCGGGAGCAGACGCAATCTCTGCAGCTAGCTTCTTTTTTTTACTCTTCCTGTTAGCGCCCCTAATTGTGGCCACAGTTGCGTTTATAAGTCCCCACGCCAGAAGCAGGAAAAAAATTACGATAACAGTGATTAGTGCCCACCCGAGGGCAAACATCCCAACCT
>Ga0307983_1000594_pt1 | contig 18179 bp, 17 predicted proteins | sample OrgLakmetagen991_FD_201845 | JGI IMG/M metagenome (GOLD analysis project Ga0307983, IMG submission 201845) | Saline water microbial communities from Organic Lake, Antarctica - #991 | ecosystem: Environmental > Aquatic > Non-marine Saline and Alkaline > Saline | place: Antarctica: Organic Lake...
CTTAACCGTAATTCATTTAATTCAAGAAATATAATGCTATCATTAGTAGAGCAAATTGATAACTAAATCCACCATTCATACTATTAAAACCTTTGTCTAAATGCACAATAAAAATAGCATAAAGTAAAATTATAATTGACACAATTGATGCCATTGTAGTTATATTCATATTCATACCTAAACTAAAAAGGTCTGGCACAAAGGGATCTAATAAATAACCTAATCCAGCACCTATTTCTCCTAAAATAACTAATACACCTATAAAATATGGAAGATTAAAACTATCTGCAAATTTTTGAGGCCCTCCCATTGCTTTGTTTATTCCATAATAAAGGAATGTTATTCCCATCGTAACTCTAAGAAACCATTCTTTTTTTATGACTTTATCCATCATTATTTATTTATATATATTAGAACTATAAATTAATTGTGTTTTATATGGTCTTTTGTGGTCTTATGTGGTCTTTTATGCGTCTACTAAAACTTTTGTTCCGATCGCATAGTATTTGCGTTTAACTTCTATACCATTATTAAGTAAATCGTCGTCATATAATGTCAAGATTTGATGATATACTTTACCTTCATATGTAATGAATGGTGGATCTAAAATTGGACGACCATTCGAACTAACTTTATAACCATATACCTGATCACCCATTTTAAGTTGACCAACTGAATAGGTATCATATTTAATATCTTTCATAAAGACTTGATCTTCAACATCTTGACTAATATCTGGAACATATAAATATCTTCCTATATCATTTGGAAGATCTAAACACCCCAAATTAGCATCCTTCTTTACATTCAACAGAAAATTTAACCCACAATCAACTGATCCTTCCTTCATCATCTTCAAAAATTGAGAATTAATAATATCCTTCATCATAGCCAAATTATGAACATGCTCATCTGTCGTATTAGCTTCCTTCGGATTATCCAAATACTCAACTATTTCAGCTTCTTGATCAGCCGTTAAAGTCATTTGATAAGTATACATATGCACAAATCTCTCATCCTCAGGTAAATCAACATGTGATAGATACCGCACACCACGACCCTCAACTTGATCATTACGCACCATATTCCAATATGGTTCCATAATATGAATTTGTTGAACTCTCTTTAAAGAAATTCCCTCAGATGACGCAGATGTTCCAAGAACAACTTTAACATATTCACCATGAGCATTTTCAGCATGATTATAGATTTCCATCAATAATCTTCTCTGCTTTGAATCTTCATCGCTACTAATAATACCATAACGTAGAACTCCAGCAGGATATCTTTCCTTAAAATCATCAAATGAATTAATACCACTATAATTAATTTTCTCATAACCATTATATTGCAAAATTGAACCCATAATTCTGACTCCCTCCAGTATCCGAAATTCAGTATAAATGTAGATGAGACCACCATTTCCTCCTCCAATTTTAATATTTTGCATTATCTTCCATAATTTTGGTCCGTATTTTGGTAAATTCTCATCAGAAAATACTTCATCTTTCATTGATTCAAGTGTAATTAATGCCTCGTGCAAAAGCTTAACATACGTTTCTTCTCTCTGTTTCTTACTTAATAAACGTTCTTTACCTTCAAAAATATCATCTGTAGCTTCTGTATCTTCTGTATCTTTTTTAATCTTAAAACCTTCAAGTTGCTCTTTTCCTGCCCCAATTTCATCTACGATATCTTCTAAATCAAGACTACTTGTATCAATTTGAACATTCTTATATTTTTGATACAATCTAATATTCTCAGATGATACTGGTTTTGGTCTAATAATTCCAGGTGGAAATGAAAAATTGCACACCATACGTGAATATGTTCTAAAAGCTGATCCGGTAGACTCAGAAGGAGCATTCAGTTTTTTATTTTTACTTTTACTACTCTCTTTACGACTCTCATTATTTCTCTCTTGTAAATATAATTGATATTGATGATCACTCATCTTTAGTTTTTCTGTTGGATGTCTGACAACTCCTGGCATACCTTTCTTATCTGTCGTTCCGGCATAATAACTAACTAAACCAGAAATTCTTCTCATAAATAATTGTTTATTAATTACACTTTTATCATAAATATTGACAAATTTCTCATTAAACTCCTCTAGATTTTCTGGAAAAAGAGTAAATAATCCACGTGGTGTCTTAAATTTTCCTCTTAGAATATTGAATAAAATACTGAGTTCATAAGCATTATTTAATAATGGTGTCCCAGACAAAAATAAAAATTTACAATTAGATGTTCTCTCCATCAAGAAATGATAAACCATTCGTGATAAATTAGAAGATTTAGACATCCTGGAAACTAAATTATGAATCTCATCTATAATAATTAATCTATTCTCTAAATATCCAGAAACTGGATTAACTAATTCCTTCAACTTATCATAAACACCTTTCTCGTTATACGTTAAAATATCATAATAATGACTTATCACTTTATTAACACTCTTTTCACGGACAACTCTATCTTCATCCTTCAAACTTTTATAGTTTGGAATACCAACTCCATGTTCAACTGAACCCCAGCTGTATAATTCACCCAAAAAATTAGACCTAAGAGCACCTGGTAAAAGAACTAATACTTTCTTATTATCCTTTAAAAATTTAGTAGAAACATTAACCGCTGTTCTAGTTTTACCAGATCCTAAACCATGATAAACTAATAAACCACGATATGGTGTTTTAGGCTCCATTAAACGTTCTATCAATTTTTGATATTTTAACACACTTTGTGGATCTTCAGGATAAATCTTATTTAAATTCATATCCTTATCAGTTAAACTATATTCACTAAATCTGGCCATAATCTCTGATTTGAAATCAGGACTATGTGGCAATATCCATGTTTTACCACGAAAAATTACATTTTTTTCCTGACGCCAATTAAAACTATCATATGTATTCATATACTCAGCCGAGCCTATATTTTTCTTAGATACACCAGATGGAAATTCTTTCTTATAAACCAATAACGCTTGACATTTATCCCTCTTTGTTGCTTTCTGGGGCACCTTAACATAATCTATCAATTCAATCATTAAAGAATTTAAATGCTTATCAAGTGTCCATTCTTGACAATAGTTTGCCACTTCTTCCATTGTCATACGATCCAAATTCTCTCTATTTGCTACAGGTAACCCATCCTTACCAAACTGAATTGGAAGATTTTTTTTAGGTGGTGCTAACTTCTTTTTAAATTTAATAATTTGATCCCCTTGATTTGAATCATTTGAATCATTTGAAATTTCTGTAGTTTCTATAGTTTCTATAGTTTGTGTAGTTTTTTTTGGTCGTGATTTAAATTTTATTTCTGGTTCATCTACTCCTCCAACCATTCTTTTAAATTTCATTTTTCTAACAGCCGGAGTATAACTGTTTGATTGCCTCATTTTCTGAGAACGCAACATATATTATTATTGGAGACTTTTTCTTTTTTAGACAAAAAGGAAAAAGTCCTATGTTAAAATTATTTATATTTTCAATTTTTTTATCTTCAAACCAGTTGCTAAATAACCAATCTATCATCCTTTCTCAACTTTTTTGATTTATTATATCCTTGATATTATATAATTGATATTATATAATTGATGATATATCATCCTATACTGGAAATTGAACATATAATTAAAATATATTTTACTAGTTTTTTGAGTCAAAAAATTATTCAATATTTCCTAGATGATTATAAACAAATTAGATTAAAATCTTGGAACAGTATAAATCAACAAATTATAGAAGAAAATATAGAAAAAAATATAGAAAAATACAAAAAAATATAGAAAAAACTTATTTGCCAAGGTCATTTATGTATGGTAGCTCTCTTAGGTTATTTAATCAGACGGCAGGGCTTGGGAATGTAAGATATTCTAATTAGTTTTTAGCACGACGATTGTAATTACTATGTCTGGAAAGAGATACAATTTCAAATGTTAAGGTATGATCACGTCCACGGAAATTAAATGGATTTCCTTGATCATTTAAAATCTCTATTTGAAAACGATCTAACTCTCCTAAAGGAGGATTAAAATCCTTTTGATATACTTCATTATCTAAATCATCGCAATTATTTGCTCTCATGAAATTATTCATTGTTTGATCTAATTGTAAAATACAAAAAGAATCTTGAACTGCATGATGATTACTATCAACACGCTCCATCCCACGAATTCTAATAACAATATATCTACTAGAATGTAGATTATACACATACTCTCCAGTATATGTAGTTTCACCTACATGATCAAATGCTTTAAACCCTAAAATAGTTCCTATATGATTTGGTAATTCAGCCTCACCAGATGATTCATTTCCAGAACATTTTTTCACCTTAAATAAAATATTAAAAATACCAGATCCACTTGTTTGAGTAATCGTAAAAAGTTGGTTGTTAGGGTCCGCGTCTACTTGATAAACATTCCCAACTTCAACTAAATTAAGTGCTTGTTCTAATAAACTTCTAATACTATCTAAAACATTGTCATCTACTGGATAATTTCCTAAAGGCATTTTAATACAATGATATGTTCCTGCATCAATTTGATCTTGTGAATCTTGAAAATAAAATATGTTATTATATTCATTAATAATGTAATCCGAATTTGGAATATTCGCATTTTTCAATTCAACTGAAACTACATCCTTATATGATCTGTTTAATTTAATCGTATAATTATTTGGTTCTGAATCCTTATTTGGATTCATCAAATTACGTTTTCTATCATTGCTATCTATGACCAAAATTACTCTATTTTGGTCACGTAATCCTTGATCACATTCCATATTAACATCATATAAGCTTTCTTTTACTGGATCATCTGGTGCAAATTGACGATAAGCTATTGGACTCTTTGAGAATTGTGTATAATGTGGGTCTTTTTGAGGAAATGACATTACAACAACTATATATAATTAAGTAGTAGAAAAATATATATAATTTTCGCAAAAATATTTGATTCTATTACCTAAATATATATACGTTTGATCTAATGAAAAAACTTAATACTCACTTTTATGATGGACAATTAACTCAAAGATATAATGAAATTAAGAAAATGCTTGATAAAGAATGTTTAACATTAAATCAATGTTTTAATGAAATAGAAGAATTAATTGAAAAATCAAATTTACCTCTAAATCAAATTAAAATTGCTAATTTTATGTTAAATTTATTGAAAAATAAAAATGGTAATTATGATAGTGCTAATAAAATTCATGTACATGATTTACTTCCTTATGTTTGGACTAAGGTTAGAGATTATGATGATAGTGGTAAACAATTATTTTTAGAACAATTAATTGATATTCGTGGTGGAACATGTCCACAAGGAAGAGTTGCTAGACTAATTCAACTAGTTGAAGATTAAACATTTAATTTTAATGTTTAATTATATAAATATATATTTGTTAAAATGAATAATTATTACTATACCATTTTATAAAAGGCATGACATTACAGCATTATGTTTCACTAACTATAAAATGATATGTGATCAAATCATGAATGAGTTTACTAATGTTAATATGAATATGGTATTATGTGGATCAGAAAAAGATATTTCAAGAGATTTTGCAATCAAGTTTGTTGATCAAATATATTATGTAGAATGTGATCAACCTTATACAACATATGTAGAAAATCTAAGGAAAAAATTTATAGATTGTATATTAGCCGTTAAAAATTTTCCACATGATCTAATATGTCAATCTGGTAGTGACGATTTTGTGGATATAGATTTTTTTAGAGAAGTTATCAAATTATATATATCTGGAAAAGATTATGCCATATTTTGTAATGGAATATATGATGATAAGATAAAAAGGGGTGGTATTCGATATGTCGCATATGATAAAAAACTTGGACAAATAATGCCATTCATACACAACGATCCTGAAAGAAGACCGTCTTTTTCAAATAGTATGGGTCCTTATATTTTTACAAAAAAAGCCATGATTTCTATGGGATATACAACTGGTTGCAATGAAAAAATTATAGAAAAACGTGCTTATGATTTAAAAATCCCCAAATTTATTATTCCTCAGAAATATTATTCTATTAAAAATACATTTGAAAAAAATGTATTTTCTTCTACAATTCATCCTGAACTTAGATTATTTTCTGATTCAGAAAATAAAGAGTATTTAGAATTCATAACTAAAATAGAATCAAACCTTCCACCAGATTTGAAATATTTAATTAATAAATAATAATTACTATTTATTAATTTCATATAGTTCGTATTTTCTATTAAGACCATCAAAGTTTTTAATAAAATTATATCCTTTTTCATACAGAAACTTTATTTCTTCATCATGTATGTTTAAAAATAAAATTTTATGTTTCTTATTGATTTTTACTATTTTTTTTATTATTTTCTTAAATGTTTCAAATGAAAATGGATTATACATATAGAATATATTTATTTCATCATAATTTTCATAATCTAATGCGTTGTTGTTGCTACCCAATCGAAAATAGCCATATCAAAAATCTTTGGAGCACGTAATTTATCAATAAATGAACACTCAGTCATTTATTATATATAATAAATGATTATTTTTAATGATTTTTCTTATACTAAATAGAAGCATATTTTTACTCAAATATTGATTAAATATTTGATTAAATTTATCTACTATTATAGTCAATCATCAATCATCAAATGACCGCTTATCAATTATATTGTTCTGCCAATGATAGATGGTTTAACAGAACTGGAAAATGTGATTCTAAGAAATATTTGTCAAAATTACCTTCTATTAAACAGTTTGGCATCTCATCTATCAATAAAATGCTTCTTATGATTAATCAAAATGACCTTATCTCCATAGTAGAATATAGTCAAACTGATAGATGGCTTGAAAGCACCACACCAGATCTTTTACTCTTTTATCGTCGATATGCAATTAATCGTAATCGTGAAGAAATCTCTGAATTATTATTCAATACATATATACAATGGTATTATTTACATCATCCTATCGGGAAAAATCTTAAGCCAGATAATTATTATTTATCCAAACCCGCACTTAAAATAGGCTTTCCTGAAGAGTACGCACAAACTATCAAAGCTCATGATCATAAATCTGTGTTTGAAAACGGTAAACTTGATAACGGTAAACTTGATAACGGTAAACTTGATAGCGGTAAACTTGATAGCGGTAAACTTGATAGCGGTAAACTTGATAGCGGTAACAAAGATGATAATAAGAAACTTGAAAAACAGTCTAAATTAACAAGCAAAGAATGTAAAATTTGTAAAAAAGAATTTAAACTTGATGTTTCTGTCATGGCATTGCCATGTTTACATATATTTCATTCTACATGTTATCAAATGATGGTTTGTCTTAATATGGGTGTTCAAGAATGCCCGTTATGTGATCGTGTATTTGAGCTTTCTGAGTTATTAGAACCAATCAATCCTAATTTACAAAGTTAAAAATCACTTCTAATCTATGGCTGATATTATTTGTTCTTTGTTTGTACACTTAAAAATAACCTTACAAATTATTTATATAAAAATGTTGAGAAACTTATGTTATCATCAATTGAGACGAAGAATGATGTCTACAAATAATATTGGTCAAACTGAAATTAAAGAAATATCTAAAGTTGGTAATGATGGCAAAACAACTTATCTCAAAGAAACTATCACTACACTTAAAAATTCTTGGTCTCATACCTCACCACTCAAGAAAAAAATAGTATATGGTTATCTTCTTGGATCTATCGTTGATAATGGATATGGATCTTATCAAAGTGGACGCAATGCTCTTGAAGAATTCAGAAATGACCCTACTAAATATCCAGATCGAAGAGTTAAAACTGATTGGCAAGCAGCGTATTATGGATGTAGCAGTGAAATTTGTAGTAGATTTTTTGAAAGCCTTGTATGGCCAATCAGTATCGCATCAAGAGTAATGCCATCTATGATTATTTGGCTCAATCCTCCAAAATCATCTGAGCCCACAATTTGAAGTGATTTACTTTGCCTTACTTTTTTTGATTCATTTTTTGATTCATTTTTTTAGATAATAAAAAATGAACCAACATTCTTCATCTTCGCCGGTTGGATTAGATTATTATCCAAATTTGATTGACGATGATTTATCTAATAGACTAACTGATTTTTTGCAATCAGAACAATTTAATAAGGAATTATTTCCTGTTACCAAGCTTAGAACAGGAGAAATTAGTCCTAAATCTAGAATGGTCGCACAATATGGATATCGATATGATTATACCTCGGGTTCAACTAATCAAAAAACTACACCAATTCCTCAATTATTACTAGAATTACGCAATTTAATTAAAGTAGATGATTCAATCGATTTCGATCAGTGTATCATCAATAGATATTTGCCTGGACAAGGAATTGGTGGGCATTTTGATCGATTAACTTACGGACCAGTTATTGCGTGTTTTACTCTAGGATCAGGTGCGGAAATGGAATTTATCAATGAAGGGGAGTCTTATAAATTATATACAGAAGCAAATTTACTCTACATTATGTCTTGTGAAGCACGTTATAAATGGTTACATCTGATGCGTAGTCGCAAATCTGATCCAGGTCATGGAAAAAGAGGAATAAGATGGTCTATTACATATAGATCAGTAACTAGCAAATCATAAATTGAAAACAAACACAAAAAGGTTATTTGCCCCACCAATATTGATTTATCATACCCCCTACTTTCTTACTAATTTGATTAGTAGCATCAATAACTGTTTTAGTTGCTTGTTGTGTAGTATTAAGAACACTTTGTGCGGTATGTTCTTTGTTGTGATAATGAAAGAAATCGATCATCTGCTCTCCCATATTTTGTTGAGTACTTCTGAAAATTTCTTTCTCTAATTGAACTACCGCTGTTTTATGAGTCTCTCCTGGCATGAATCTTGATGTTAATAAGTTAACAATTTGTTGATATTCTTTATCGTCATTACTAACCATCGAAAGTAAACAAATAAATAGATTGAGATGACTTCGTAATCCTTGAAATATTCTATTAGAAAGTTCTAAAAATTCACGATAATATATACTTTCAAAACCACCTAAGGCATCAATCATATCATGAGTAATTCTAATTTTTGGTTGACTAATTGGTTTTGGATCAGTCCCAAGAATATAACTATAATCAATATGAAATAGTTTTCCATCACTTGTAATCATAATATTATCTAAATGACGATCACCTACACCCAATAAATAAGTAATCACACAATATGTAGCACAACTCTTGACAAACTTTTTTCGTAAATTTTCTACAGTTTCATGAGGATTTTTTTCCACAATATAATTCCAAATACTAAATTTACGTTTCTCCTTAATTTCATAAGCACTCAAACAATCTGGAACTATTTGAATTAAACCTGTCTTTGTATCTAAAGGACAAACTGAATAATCTACAATTTCTATATCCAAATTTTCAAACCTTTTCAAAAAATACTTCATCAATCTAATTGTTTTTAAAATTAAATAATCTTGTCTAACATTCTCAAACTTATACAAAATTGTGTAATTTACTCTTTCTTTACCTGAATTACGTGAGCATAAAAATGGCACCATCAATGGATTCGTAGCACTCTTTTTTATAGCAATTTGAGGTATATATGGAGAAATTACTCTCAATCTTGAATCAAATGGTAAAACATCATCTTTAAATATCTGCTTTCTGAAATAATCCTTAATCACAAACAAATTATAGTTTTCTAATGGAATTCCTTCTAATTTACGAACAAATTGATAACTCGAATTAATCATTCGAACAGTTGATGGAGATAATCCATCAAGAAGTTTATTTAAATGATAAGTGTAAATCGCATGTCTAGTTTCCTTTTTCTTATAAACTAAATTCCAATATAATTCCATAATTAACTCAGAATTCTTTGAACAACGCCTAATTAGAAAATCTCCCCATGAATGACTAGTTTCAATATTCTGAAATGTTAGCTTATCTACTACATACGGTAAATAAAATTGAAGCTCTATATCATTTGATGTTTCTAAAATAGATAGCATATAATGATTTAAAGCTTGACAAACACCAGCACGACAGCTAAATTCCATTAATACAATTGCGTGATGTGGTAGAATTGTTGCACAACAATTCTTAGTACACATTAAATTCATGCAACTGAATTTTGGTTTTTTTACACTTTTAATTTCTTTTATAAAATTCAAAAGATGGTGATGTTGATTAATTTGATATTCATAAGATTGATAATCTAAACTTTTCAGAAAAAGAATTGTATAATGACTATGACCGATAAAATAATTCCTATTAGTCCACAAAATCTTTTTTTCTAAATCACTAAACTTCTTATTCAATTGTTTATATTGAATATTTCGTAGCTTTCCAAGGAAAAAATAACTAATATTATTCCATAAATGAGATACTTGTGCCATCACAGATAAAGTTTTGATATCAGGCATTATTAAACTAAATATTTTAATATAATCATCTAAATAAGTTAAAACGTCAATTTGTTTACTACATTCTCTACAAACTCTGTGTTTTTTATCTTGATGTTTATCAAACTCTTCGTCTTTCCAAGTTTGAGGAATTTTTTTTCTAAATGGAGTACACTCGTCACAGAAACAAGAAAAACATTGTCTGCAATGATGTTTTCTTAGCCAGAAAGTAAACTCATTACCACAGCCAGGACAATGAGTTACAGTTTCATCTGGTGTCCAGGTTTTACCTTTTTTATTTTTTAACATATTAGAAATATAGTTCTCATTTTTCTTATTATCTTTCTTATCTTTCTCATACTCATGGATGACAGAAAATCCTAAAGGATTATTTACTCTATCTTTAGTCATCTATATTATTGCACAAGACGATATACCTATATATATTTTTTGTCATTAATTTTTTCAACTTTTATCTCTAAGTAAAAGTTGAAAAAAATAATTAGATCATATCATAAGGATAAAAAATTTTGATTTTATGTCTCTAAATATATATATGAAAAAAACATTAACTTTAAAGTTAGCTGGCGCACCTACTAAATCAATCGCATCTGGTATAGTTAAGAAGACAACCGCACCCTCTTTATCTCCAAAAACAGATGTAGGTAGTTCCGATCGCCAACGAATCAGAACAAAGTTTTCTGATATTCTCACTAAAAAGTTAGGCATCGAATGTGAAATTGCTATCTATGATAAGGTTAAAAGTGATACCAATTCTGATTTTCCTAACGATAAGTTTCGTCAATGCTATCTAGAAAAATCTTTCAATTTAATTGAAAATCTAGATTCAGAAGGTTGTGTCAAAAATACTTATCTTCTACCCTTAGTGCGATCAGGAGAAATAAAACCTGAAGACTTAGTCAATATGAGTAATCAAGAACTATTTCCACCTAAATGGGATGAATATGTTGAAAAACGTCTTCAAGAAATTAAACACGAAAATGAAGATAATACTCAAATCGCAACTGATATTTTCAAATGTGGTAATTGTAAACAAAAACAATGCACATATTATCAACTACAAACAAGAAGTTCAGATGAACCCATGACTTGTTTTATTACTTGTATGAATTGTGGTAATAAATGGAGACAATAAACTCTATAATTTTTAATCATTAAAATTTAATGATTAAATATGATGAAAATATTTGAAAATACTAATCTTCATCTAGATTTAGATAAGAAACACTATTTGTTTTTACTTCTGACTTTTTTTTGTCCTCAAACCCATCCCAAGATGATCTACAATATACACAATTCTTATTTCTCATAGATATCCACTTTCGAATACATTTAGTATGAACCGCATTATGACATGTTGGACATTCAGAAGAATTATCTGATTCTAATTGATCAAAACATATAGGACAATCAACCTCATCAAGGTCACGTGTAATCTGAAATTTAGATGATAATTTATCTTTTGTATCTTCTGTATCTTCTGTATCTTTTGTATCTTCTTTGGTTGGTAATATTTCTTTTTTCATTTGATATTTTTTTATATAATCTTCATTTACTAATTCACGTCGAATAATTATATTCTGGCATTTAGTATTTACTTTTTCTTGTTGTGTAATTGTCAATTCATTCCATAATAAACCATCATCTGTCAAACGTAATACTTTAATCCAAACAAAACAACAGTGCTTACATTTTACATTCTTTGCCCTAGCATGTGAAAAAGAATCAGGACAATTACATGTAATCATTTCTTCCAATGTTTTCTTTGATAAGTCAACTTTGACATGATATAAATTTGCGGTAGAGCCAGCAATTTTAAATGCAAATATAGATTCTTCTACATTATCTTTTTCTTGATCGATTAGATAAAGTGGTTGTTGATGCATACGGGAAATACGACTACTTTGCGCATAATTCATTATTTATTACTTAATCTAGATTAATTTTATATTTTTATGTTTGAATAATCAATAAAAAAATTGATCATTATTTTATTAATACAAAAATTTCTTGATTTGAGTTTTTATACATCATGCCTCCAAAAAGGACAAATAATAAAGATAATAAAAATAATAACAAAAAGAAAAAGATAGATGATCAATCATCTGATAAATCGTCATCTGATGATGATTTGTCATCTTCTAATTCATCAGAAGATGGAGAATTAAGTGATGATGAATTGTTTAAACTTTTAATGGAAGAAGATGATGATTATGAACCTAACAATTCAGATGATGAAGATGAAGATGAAGATGATGGTGATGGTGATTTTGAACCTATCAATTCAGATGATGATCTAGATGATTTTATTGTTAATGATAATCCTAAAAATAATAAGATTGTGATTCCATTAGAGCAAATGTTAAAGCTTTTATTTAATAGTGGAGCCAATAGACCACCTCCTCCACCATGTGAAGACGATATATTTGATTCTGGAAATGATGGTCAAACTAGAACACCACGAAAAGATACTTTACGCAAAAAACGTTTTAGAGAAAATCCAAATGAAACTAAAAAGAAAAATATTAAACGTCGTAAAGTTGACATTATTGAAAATATTAACACTATTGATGACTTTCTTGCCATTGCTGATAAATACGAGGATAAACCAGATCTTCATTATTCTGTCAATATCAAACATTTGAAAGCTCTCAAAGAACCTTTATTGGAATTGAAAAATATGGTCGGTTTAGATGATATCAAAACACAAATTATCGCACAAATTAAATATCTCTTATCTCATTTAGAAGATGAGGACTTAATGTTACATACAGCACTTTTTGGACCTCCTGGAGTAGGTAAAACCTCATTAGCACACGTGCTTTCAAAAATATATTGTGCTTTAGGTTTTTCTAATGGTAAAATGAGACCAGTTAAAAGATCTGAATTAGTTGCTGGATACTTAGGACAAACAGCTAAACTGACTCAAAAAGTAATAGATGAATCTAAAGGAGGTGTACTATTTATTGATGAAGCATACAGTTTAGGAAATCCTGAAAATAGAGATAGTTTTAGTAAAGAAGCGATTGATACAATTTGTCAAAATTTAACAGAACTAAAAAGTAAGATTATTTGCATTATTGCCGGATATAAAGATGAAGTAGAAAAATGCTTTTTTTCAGTCAATCCTGGACTAGCTAGAAGATTTCCATTTAGATATGAAATTAAAGATTATACCGCACCGCAATTAGCAGAAATCTTTAAATCACGAATAACATTAACAGGATGGACTATTGATGACATTCCCAATAGTTTTTTCGAATCTAATATGATACACTTTACTGAAAATGGAGGAGATATGGAAAATTTATCACAAAAAGTTAAAATGACCTATTCAGACAGAATTTTCGGAAAACATCAAGAAATTACGAAACATTTAACTTTAGTTGATGTAGAGAAAGCTATGAAAGTATTTATAGCTAATAAACCTAATAAAAATGATGATCATTTTGATAAGAATATTAAACCAAGAATGTATTTATAAAGTTAAAAAATAATAAAGAATTTTTTATTTCTTTGTTGAAAATACATAATTTAACCTAAATTTTATCAAATTACGTTTATTTGATAAAATTTGATCTTTTGACTTAAAAATATACAACATAACATTTAATAAGTTGGTTGTTTGTCATGTCATATCTATGGACAGACAAATATCGTCCACATAAATTAAATGAAATTATTGGACAAAAGGAATGTGTTAATAAACTAGAAAAATGGTTACAACGCTTTCAAGATGGTGATGAAGATATAGAACGATGTGTTATTTTAACAGGAGCAAGTGGGCTTGGAAAATCTAGCACGGCCGCATGTATTCTTCAAAATTATGGTTATGCTATTAAAGAATTCAATGCTTCAGATGTTAGAACTAAAGCTCAAGTCGAAGAATCATTATATAATTTGATTGATGTCAAACAAGTTTTACGTGGTAGACCAATTGCTATTATCATGGACGAAATTGATGGTATGTCTGGAGGTGATAAAGGTGGACTTAGTGAATTAATCAAATACATTAATCCTAATCGTGGCAAAGGTAATCGAAGAAAAGAAGATCAAGATAAATTAATAAAATTACCTCCAATCATCTGTATTTGTAATAACATTTCTGATAAAAAATTACAAGATTTTCGTAAAGATTGTCTCGAATTAACATTTGATATGCCTGGAAAAAAAGAAATGCAAATCTTACTAGAACGTATATGTAGAAATGAAAATCTTCATCTAAATGATGATGCGGTTGATTTAGTAATTGAATATGCACAAAAAGATTATAGACGTTTAACAGCATATCTTCAAAGTGTTGATAGTCTATTAGTTGATAATAATGTTGAGCTTGGTCCAGAAGAAATTGAACAATGTAATTTCATTATTGGAGAAAAAAGTATGGATATGGATTTAACTGAAGGAGTAAAGCATTTAATCACCGACAAAGACTTAACACCACGTGAAAGTCTAAAAGTATATAATAGCCATAAAAGTCAATTTATTTGCTCGATTTATGAAAATTATGTCCAACTAATCGCAACAGGTAAAGTTGATGGTGGTATTATGGGAAAATTAGATAAAATGGAAAACGTAATTGATGATATCACTTGGTCTGATATGGTAGATAAAATCATGCACAAAAATCAGTTGTGGTATCTACATAAAGTTCATGGACTATTATCATGTCATTTGCCTGTAACAGAACTTCATGCCGATAATATTTATCGGCTAAATTATTCATCATCATGGAGTAAATTTAATCTTCAAAAATGCAATGAAAAAGATATATATAATCTTTCGTCAAAGATTAAGACCGCTACTGGAACTACTGATGTTCAGATACTTAGTCAAATTATCTTGACAAAGCTATTAGATAGCAATGATCAAGACCAATTTTTAGAAGCAGTTGAAATGTTGAAAAGTTATGGGTTAGATCATAATAATATTAAAACTCTTATTAAAATTGATAGATTAAGTGAACATAAAAAATATACAGCCAAAGTTGAAAGAATTTTAAAACAATATTTTCCAAAAAAAATTGGAGGAGAAGTAGTGCGTAAAAAATAATAAAAATATATCTTGTTTAAGTTTAAGTTAGTATGATGAAATTTCATATTTACCGATCAAAGTTATTAACTTTGATCGGTTTGATGATGTAATCGGTAGCATTTCCTGTCTTCTAAACAGGGTGTCTGGGTTCGAGTCCCAGTCAGACCTAAAAATCACAAAGAATTATTTTATATTTCTTTGTAAAAATATAAAATAAAAAAATGAAAACTAATACAAAGTAGAGATTAGTATATACATCTACTAAATAAATGGTGTTTTTTTAGTAGATAAACTAAATAAATGGTGTTTTTTTAGTAGATAAACTAAATACGTGTTAAAACTTTGGATAAATGTACAACTTTGGATAAATGTCATAAATGTCGTTTTACTAAATGCAAATTTTTTTCTTAATTATTTTTTGTACTTTTTTATTTTGTTAAAAAAAAGTACAAAATCATTTTGATCTTTTTATAGTTTATCAAAGTTTTCAAAAAACTTTGATAAAATTAATGACAATAAGTTATTATCAGCCAAAGATGGAATATTTTGAGGAGGACACTGTGAATTCTTTAGAAAGAAGTTTAATGTATCGTAAAATTAGTCGTTATATTAAGCTATTTATTCTGCTACTCTCAATTATTATTATCATACAAATTATTCAATCGATTGGAGCTATATGGTATTTCAATACCAATCTCAAAGAAGTGGGAACGATTGGACCATTTGTCAAAAAAAAAATGAACAACCTAACAATTAGATTTGATAACAGATTGCATAGAATGGATCGAATTATGGACTGGATTGAGAAAATAGCACATTTACCAAAGGAAAATAAAACTATGTAATACTCCATGATATAATGATAAATTGATTGTTTATCATTATAAATATTATCACCACTCAGATAAAACCACACAAAAATTGCTAAAAATGAATTCCATTTGGATTCCAAAAGAATTTTTCATGATAGAACCAAACAATATTTACAGCCAGTGGAAGAGGGTGTGGATGTGCTCAAAGTGTCAAACAAAGACTTTTGATAAAACTTATTCTGGAATGTGTGTGCCAGACCATTACGTAGCACATCCATTCGAAGATCCTCCGGCTAAACCATGTAAAAAATGTTCTCCATCATAATAATGCTTTTATTACTTTGATTACATTTGAGATCGATCTTTGTTTGTTGTTTGTGCAGTAATAGCCTTTTGTTTAAGTTCTAGAAAGAATAATTGTGTTTCTCTATCCCACATATTAAAGAAATTATCATGATTTTGATTATGGTTTTGTTGTTGATTGGTTCGAAGTGTTCCAGTATAGTTCTGACCATGTGTTAGAGCTATGAAATTGAAGTAATATGGCATATCAATTACTTGAAAATCACGACCGTGAATGAAAGCATAACCTTCACCCATTTCTAAATTATTGCCACTGAAATTACGTTTTTCCCAGAATTTACGTGTATATGCCATACTAGCTTCAGACATATATTTTGTATTAGCTAAATAACTATAATTATCGATTAAATGATAGATTCCTAATTCATGACTACACCCAACACAATAAATACCTTCTTTTCTATGTTTATTAAGCAATTTAACTTTGGCCCAGATACTATTTGGCAAATAATAGTCATCATCATCTAAATGAATAATGATTGTTCCAGTAGCACGCTGTACCAACATATTCCTCTTTTTCCATAATGGAATATCATCAGAAACTACTTCATATTTGATTCTTGGATCAGCCGGTAAATGAACTGGTTCTGTCGGATTACTGTCTAGGATAATCCACTCCAATTTATCAGGTGGATAGGCAAAACGGTAAAAATTACGTAAAGCCATAGATGTTAGTGCCCAGGTTCTTCCTGAGGTTGGTGTTACTAATGAGACAGTGGGACAATTTTCATCATGTAGATAATTGCCTAAATTTTTCAAAATAGCCCCTCCATCAGAAGTAATTTCCACATCAGCTTTCCTAAATTTAGGTCTAATTTGACCCTTTCTTTCATTTGATTTTAATTCTTTTTTTCGATTGACCACCCTCCAGGATTTAATATCTTCAATCTTGGTTGAAGATGATGGTAGAACCTCTTTTTGGGATTCTGAATGATCATCAAATGAAGTTAGAATAGGCATTCTTTGATTATTTTCTGAAATTTGTATGTTTTCTTTGTAGATTTCGATCAATTGTTTGATTGGAATTACACGTGAAAAATCCTTCTGTTTAAAAAGTAATTCTGCTTTTTTGGCAAAATTAACACGTTTCTCATCATTTTCTAGATAACGTTTACATGTATCAACAATTTGATCGAACTCGGAAAAAACTACCATATCTTTATACTCTTTATCCAAAATTGGATCTAAACTGGGTTCAGATATGACAAAAACACCATTTGCTAATAAATAACTGAGCCGACTGACTTCTAAAATAGGTCTTGAATAATAATGAACATTCAAAACAATCTTTGATTCCATAATTAAACGATTACGTTCATCCCCCCATAAGGAGAATTCTCCATAATATACTCTTAATCCTACATCACGTAACAATCTAATAATTTTATCTCTTCTTGGACAAGCAGAACCGTAAAATAATACATCATATTTTTTCTTAATTTTCATTGAATCCATATCTGTTTCATCGATGGTAGACATAGCTGGCATATAGCCCAGAGGAACATATCTAGTTATAGGTAAACCAGGAT
>Ga0307983_1000598_pt1 | contig 18087 bp, 7 predicted proteins | sample OrgLakmetagen991_FD_201845 | JGI IMG/M metagenome (GOLD analysis project Ga0307983, IMG submission 201845) | Saline water microbial communities from Organic Lake, Antarctica - #991 | ecosystem: Environmental > Aquatic > Non-marine Saline and Alkaline > Saline | place: Antarctica: Organic Lake...
TGACCAATGGTTATCATCTAGCGGTAATGTTTTAATATACATTATGTATAGTTGGTATGTTGTATAGGTATAGGTATAGTATGTTGTATAGGTATAGGTATAGTATGTTGTATAGGTATAGGTATAGTATGTTGTATAGGTATAGGTATGTTGTATAGGTATAGGTATAGTATGTTGTATAGGTATAGGTATAGTATGTTGTATAGGTATAGGTATAGTATGTTGTATAGGTATAGGTATAGGTATAGTATGTTGTATAGGTATAGGTATAGGTATAGGTATAGATATAGGTATAGGTATAGGTATAGGTATAGGTATAGGTATAGGTATAGGTATAGGTATAGGTATAGGTATAGGTATAGGTATAGGTATAGTATGTTGCTAGATGCTAGATGCTAGATGCTAGATGCTAGATATTATTATAGATAATATAGGTTTGTTATTTTAATAATTTATTTTTTAAAGTTATATTTATATAATTATAATATAAAAAGATAATTATATAAATATAACATTTAAAATATAATTATAATAGCAATTAACATATAGCAGCTAGCAACTGGCATATAGTATATAGGATAGTATAAATATATAGGTATAATCATGCCGTATAAAAATTTAATAATAATAACCCATTCTGAAGAAGCCAAAAAGTGTTGGGAAAAATATTTTAGTTATAAAATTAAAAATATATTGGTAGATAAATATAGTGACCGTGATGTTGCAGAGAAAAATAAAATAAAGACATATTTAGAGTCATTTATTATTATATTTGATATTACGAAAAAACAAGATTGGGTTTTTTATTTACATTACCCTATCCTATACTATACAATATTACACGGTATTGATAATATATCTCTATTAAATGAAACTAAAATAAAAACACTTGTACCAACTATCAAAAATGCACAAAAAATAACAGCAAAATCTACTAACCCAACTGATGTAGTACTAAGAATTTTAGATATAAATACTTACATTAAAAAAGAGAATGTTGAGGATAATGTTATGGAATGTATAACTTCAAATTCAAATAACATACAAATTATGACTAACGATTTTGGTACTACTAGTGAAAATGATAGAAAAATTTTAGGTGAATACCTTAAAAATGGTGGTCATCTGATTATATTAACAGACTCTATAAAAGCTATGCAAATATATACATATAAAAAAACGCTTATTGAATGTATATATAAAGTGGAAACTGGCAAATCAACTACTAATTTTAATATTGATATAACAGTATCCCAAAATATACTTAAAACTTTATTGGAGGCTAGCGATTTTTATATATCATTATTAATTAATGCACGCATAACTGATACATATTTATTATCTATACTTGAAAATCAAAAAAACACAATTGGAACAGCTAGTTTCTTTACTATAGATTATAGTGATAAAACTTCATATAAAAAAGCGGTAGGTAATAAGGCTAAAAATGAGTTTAATGATAACTATAGACGATCAATAAATAATCTGCACTTATTCATATATGATGGTGTTGAATATATTAAATATATACCAAATGATATTACTATGATCGTTGGAAATACAAATATATGCGATACATATTTTAATGAACTTTATAAATTTATACAAAAAAATATGCCGGATAGTAATAAAACTTATATGGAATTATATGAATTAAATAAAAATATAATACATATGTTTATAACACAATGGTTAAATAGTATAATATTAGGAATGTTAATGAAATACAATGAAGATCCAACAATAAATTTTCATACTCATTGTTCTTTTATGGAATCTAAAAATATATATATATTAGATTTAAAAAAGTACACATTTAGTTGCATTATGTATGTTCGTATGTACGATATGTCACCCGATTATGAAAAAACTTTAGAGAAATATTTCAATAATACTGATATAGGTTGTGATATTTTTAATACAGGACAAAAAAATATAAAATATAGCACATATATGATTATATCATATCTAATTAACCCCAATACACAACGTATAGATCAAGGTTATGGGTCAGCGACTAATTCAAATGCTAACTCAAACAATAATTCAAATGCTAACTCAAAAAATAATTCAGATATAAAAACACAATTTAATACAAATAATAACCCAATACATGAAATTACAGGCAATAAAAAACTACCTGATACATATATGACTTATTCACTATTTAAAATAGGTAAGCCAACAGATAAAGATTTATTAAATTCAATCAAACCTCCAAATCCAGGTAAAAATACAAATAATACGTATAGTGATGGACAACAACAAGTTATTGATATACTAGATAGTATAAATTCTAAACATCACAATCAATATGCAGCCGGATATAACATGGTACATAAAAAAGAATTTCAAACACCCTCTATGCTTTCTAGATCCAAACCAACTCATAAAAAATCCTATGTTATTCATAAAAGTAAATTGAGCCCAAAAACAAAACGTAAGAGTAATACTAATAAAATACATAAGCAACCGACTGTATTTAAAAATAAAAAAAATAATACATTTAACACATCTAAAAAAACCAAGAAATCTAAGACATCTAAAAAACCAAATAATTAATTTTTTTAAATATATCCTAAATAATAAATATATCCCAAATATATCCCAAATATATCCTAAATATATCCTAAATTGACCATAATTAATAGTATAATTTTTTAGCATTATGAAAAAACTAATAATAATAACACATAATAAGGAGGCAAAGACTAAATTGCAAAAAATAATAAAATATAACATAGATATAATTACAATTTCTATTATAAGTAAACTTACACATACAACAATTAATTTAACAGGTATAGATAACACTACTATAAAGCCTATAAATAATATAGCAATATCTGATTCTATAAATAAATATTGGACAGATTTAGTTAAAAAAAATAAAAACCCTGATGATAAACAACTTATAGTAGATATCATAACACAACTTATAAATAAATATTTATTATCATATTATGAGATATATACTATAAAAGAAATAAATAAATGGATCTATTATTTATATGTAGATAATTTATATTACGTCATATTATATGGTGTTGATAATATTAAATTACTTAATTATAATGTTGTAGGTATCGATACTCCACAAGATGCAATAAACACTTACTTAAAAAATATTAATCCTGTAGAAAATTTCCAAACCAAACCTATAATATTTGATTTTAAAGATACATTAAGTAATATAGATAATGGATTAAAAGAGCAACTAACACAACAAACCACTATAAAAGTCGGGGATTATGATGAAATTAAACAACCAATTATAGATGCTATAAAAAATGGTATACAATCTATATTTATTAGAGATTGTAAAGAAGGAATACAAACAGTTGTACATAAAAATATAGATGATAAACTAGAACTTTCGAAAAATATATTTAACACGTTATTGGATGCTATAAATCAATATTTTGTATTACTAGTAGCTGCAAAGACAGTAGGGGATATTATTGAGAATAAACAAACTAGCCAAAACCAATTAGTGATAAATACACGTGTATTTTATACAGACAAAGAGTTGCCTTCAGAGAATTATGAAAATAATAGTAGTATTAATAACTTATATGATACAAAAAAAAAATATAAATCAATAGTATCTGATAAAATTAATAAGTATTTTAGTATAGAATATAAACGTCTTATAATAAGGCGAAATGTATTTATATATATTCATGGTACATACTTTAAATTTGTGCCTGATGATAATGCCATTATAAATGCTAAAAATACTAACTCATTACACAATATTAATGATACATATATTAAATTATTAAAAGAATTTATTACACAATGTATGTTATATATGAAAAGTATTAAAACTACTACAACTACTAATACAACTATAAATAGTATTATTGGTCCTGTTGAATATTACCATAAAATAATTGACGATTATGCAAATACTATATCTTTTAGTTTAACACAATGGTTAGATGCTGAACCATCATCTTTATTACATAATAAAATACCACATGATCCATGTTCCTTTATAAAATCTAAAGATATGTATATATTAGACTTAGACAAACTTATATTAACTAGGATTATGAATGCACGTTATTTTGATATGGGTGCAACATATATACAATCTAGTACAGAATATGATATTGATAAAAATTGTAATGTATTTGATAATCCTACAGTTAAACCATATAATATATATGCAATAATTATATATTTAAATACTAATAATTCTTATTCAAATAATGAAAATACTATTTCTCACACATTTTCATATGAATCCGGGTATGCAACTAATAATTCTAAAACTTCTAAAAATGATACTAAAACATCACGTACCATACCAATACGTACACCAGATACTTATATAAACTATTCACTACTTGAAATACAACCAATGGCTAAAACAACCAACCCGGTCGTTACAGATATTCTAGCTTTACATAAATCTTTACAAAGTGGACAAGGATATACTAATATTTCACGAAATAATACACTCAAAAAACATAAAAAATCCCCAATATCTAGGACATCTCTTAAAAATAAACGGAAAGTTTCTAGTACAACTAAATCACATAAATACAAGAATAACACTCAAAAGCAATCTCAATATAGTAAACCAATCCGTAAATTAACACATCGCAAACATAAGTAGTTCTAGCTATAACACTACACGTCATAGTTTGTATAGTTAATATTAAAACATGATACTCTAGATGCTATAACACTACATACTAACTTGCCATTATTTAAATCTTATCTAGACTATTAAACAATGCTTGTGTAAATATTTTAATTTCATTTCTAGTCCGTATTACAGTCGTTAATTTATTTATTTCTAAATTTTCTTTTTTAGTTACATATTGATAATTATAATTTATATAAAATATCAGATCATACTCAGTAAATTCATATTTTTTGGTTTCTAATTTATTAATACTCCAATTGTGTTTTTTATACATTAATAAATATTTATCAATACTATTTATCATGCTAGGACTACACATCAATAACAACTTACCACCATATATAGATTTAGGTAACCTAAAATTAACACTTTCTAATCCTCGTAAATAACATTTTAACCATGATTTAGAAAATACACCTATCATACCAGTACTTTTCATAGTTACCGATAAATTTTGGTCCATTTCTGAAAATCCATGAAAACTAAACATTGGGAACTTAATACCCACCGTTTGTATTTTATTTTTTTTCAAACTAGTTAATTCCCTAGGTATATTAATTACATCCAATCTCTTGTTAAAATCATATTGATTGTTCAATTTAGAATATGAATCCAATATTATATCTGTTGCTAAATATATATAATTATACTTATATAATGTTGATATAAATGGAATTGTTCTGCTAGATCTCAAATTGCATTCTATAACCTTTATATCATCATTTGATGTTAACAGTTGACAATTAAATGGACCACTTACCTCTAAATTTATAGACAATGTATGCATTATCGATTTAATCTTTTTTAATGTCTCCAAATTAAGTGTCTGTGCCGGACTTATTAATATATCATCTCCCGAATGTACACCATGGTTTACATGCTCACTAATACTCATTGCCAAAATATTACCCTCATCACTAATACAATCTACGTCAATTTCCTTGGCTTTTTCAATAAATTTAGATACCGTTATATTTGTATCATTATATTGCTTAACTGTCTCTAGCTTTTTAATACATTCATCTCTAGAATTAACAATATACATATATGCCCCACTCAATACATAACTTGGACGCACAATACATGGGTATTTTACCCTTTCGCAAAATTCTAATACCTCTGTTAAATTCCTTGCATTAATCCACTCTGGTTGGTCAATTTTTAATTTATCCAATAATGCCGAAAATTTATTACGGTCTTCCGCCATATCAATCATATGTGGCGTAGTGCCTAATATATTTATACCCTCTTTAACACATTCATTTACTAGATTATTTGACTTTTGACCACCCATTGAAATTATAACACCCAACATATTTATACCTTGTTCTCTACTTAGTCTAGTCTCAATTTTGTATATATTTTTTAAATTTTCAATATTGGGATCTTCCATATATAAACAATCACACTCCGTAAAATCCGTTGATACCGTCTCCGGATTAGAATTAATCATTACTACATAATAACCCAACTCCATTGCCCTTTTTGCTGCCGATACACAACACCAATCAAATTCTACACTACTACCTATACAATATGCCCCACTCCCTATAATTATAACCTTACCATTATATTTTTTATCTTGTTTTATATTATCAATTTCATCATTATATTTGATTTTTGTAATATCATTAAATATGCTATGGGCTATGCTATTATCACACGCATTGTCTATAGATACTTTATAAAATGTATTGTCATAAATCGGTGTTAAATATCGATAGTTAGATTTAGTTGGTATTTCACCTGCAAAGCTATCAATTGTTGTAAAATCTATATGTTTATTTTGGTAATTTTGGTCATTTTGTTCATGGGTTTGTTGTTGCATATCATCTATACTATTGAACCAATCACTTATTACATTTATAAAATATCCATTAATTTTAATATCAATATGTTCTGCTAGATTATTTTTAATTAAATTATAAATAGCAATCCATCGTCTAGTTGTGTTCTTTTTGTCTGCATAATATGTTAAATACGAACTTGTATCTTTGTCTGTGTTTATATTAAAAGATATTTCATCCTTGTTGAAATTTCCACTTGCTATCATTGCATTAATAATAGCTGTTGATAACTTGCGACTAATTGTTAACACTTCACCAACCGATTTCATAGCGGTTCCTATTTCATCCTGTAGACCTGGTAATTTATCAATATCCCATCGCGGCATTTTTACTGCGAAATAATCCAATACTGGTTCATAAAAGGCAGATATGTTTTCATGACCTTCTACATTTTCATTTTGTATTTCTAATAGTGAATAGCCTAGCTGTAGTTTTGCTGCAATATATGCTATCGGATATGCTGTTGCCTTACTAGCTAATGCTGATGAACGTGATAAACGTGGGTTCATTTCTATAATCTTAATCTCATCTGTTTGTGGATGAATTGCAAATTGTACATTACCCTCACCAATTAGATTAAATGCCTTAGCACACTGTATAGCGGCTGTTCTACATTCTTGTAATATGCGATTATTTAATGTTTGGCATGGGGCTACAACTAGACTTTCTCCGGTATGAAACCCAACAGGGTCTATATTTTCCATTCCGCACATAACACATGTATTACCATAGTAATCACGCATAACTTCTAATTCTATTTCTTTCCAACCTAGTATACTTTTACAAAGTTCAATACCGGTTTTGTTAGTATTATTAGCTAGATAATTTAATAGTTCATAATCTGATTTAATAATACATGATCCAGCACCTCCTAATGCCATTGAATTTCTCAAAAGTAATGGATATCCAATGTTATTAGATATATTATTTATTATATCATTGTTAGCCAAATCATTAGTTAATGTAATGCTAGGGATCACATATTTAGATAATCCATTATATGATATTGTATTAATAAAACATTGTCTATCCTCACAATTAATACAATCTTTAAGTGTTGAACCTAATATATGAATGTTATTCAATAAACCATTATTATAAGCATTAATACATAGATTTAATGATGTCTGGCCACCAAATGCATATGATATTGCATCTGGTTGTTGTTTTTCAATAACCTCCATCAAATATTTTTCAGTGAGAGGCAAATAATATGTTTGATCCGCTAGTATTGTTTGTATAGTTGCCACATTTGGATTAAGTAATATAACTTTAATACCTAATGATTGATATGCTTTAATTGCCTGTGAACATGAATAATCAAATTCACCCGCTTGCCCTATTTGTAAACCACCACTACCAATTAATAGAATTTTATTTATTTGTTTAATATTATCTAGCTTCACATTATCTAGCTTCACATTATCTAGCTTCACATTATCTAGCTTCACATTATCTAGCTTCACATTATCTAGCTTCACATTATCTAGCTTCACATTATCTAGCTTCACATTATCTAGCTTCACATTATCTATATAATTAATAATATAATTACATACATTACCAATGTTCATATATTTATATGTTAAAACCATACTATAATAGTCAAATAACCACAAAGTATCCGTAGGCCCTGGGCATGCTTCAGGATGAAATTGAACAGAATATATAGGATAGTAAACAGAATATAGGCCCTGATTAGTGTTGTCAAATCCATGTATAAATAATGATTTAATATGTGATGTTTCATCTAACTTTAAATAATAGCCATGATTTTGGCTAGTAATATAACCTTTGTTTGAATTATTGGATAATTTAACAGGATGATGAATACCACGGTGCCCATAAGGTAATTTAGCTATTTCATATCCCATAGATTGTCCTAAAATTTGATGACCAAAGCAGACACCAAATATTGGAAAATCTACAATATTTAATGTTTTTATTTCAGTTATTAATTTATTTAGTTTTTGAATAACAGGTTTTATATATGGTGCATTAGGGTTACCAGGACCACTACTAAGAAATAGCCCAGAATATAATTCAATAATTTCGCTAGCTGTTAATTCATCACTAACTATATAATTCCATGGGACACGATATACTGTAATACCTCTAGCTATAAATTCTCTAATTTGTGAGTATTTACATCCAAAGTCAATAAACAATAATGGTTTGCTAGCTTTGTTGGCACTAGAATTATTGGCATTATTTGAATTATATTTATCATTTAGTATAAATCCCTGATATATATTAGATGATTTAACACTTACATTGGCTTGATAATTAATAGAGTCAAAGTTTATCCATTTGAAATCATTAGGTATATGTATATGTTCATGTTCATTATATGTTAAGCATACATGTTGGGAACCATTATCCCGGATGAATTTAACAATGGGTTTAACGTTTGATATTTCTAATATTGGTACTTTATGTTTTTTAAACCAATTGTTTAAGGTACTATTTGCGGTATTGTTAACAAATTTCTCAACAATAATAAATTTAGGTTGTATTTTATTAGATTCAAAATTAAATTCTAAGTATGGTAAATATGTTGATTTACATTGCCCATTATCTAGTAATAACTTATGTTGTTTTGGTGTATAAAAATTTTGCGCATTTGGCATACCATAATTACCTATACTAGGATATGTAAATACAATTGCTTGATTATAATATGATGGATCCGTGAATGATTCAATATAACCATTCATAGCTGTGTTAAACACTAGCTCAGCTTGTATAATATTTTCAGGCACATAGCCATATATGTTATTTATATTCAATCTATAATCGGGATATTCAGCAAAATGTATCGTATAACTCATTTTGTGATATTATCTATATGTTATATGCTAAAGTACGTTAATTAATATATTTAAATGTATATTGTATAATGTATAATGTTACATACTATTTATATAATAATATAAAAAACACTTTTATTAAAATATAAAATATAAATATAAAAAATACAAATGCAAAAAATATAAAATAAATAAATATAAAAAATACAAATGCAAAAAATACAAATGCAAAAAATACAAATGCAAAAAATACAAATGCAAAAAATATAAAATAAATAAATATAAAAAATACAAATACAAAAAATACAAATGCAAAAAATATAAAATAAATAAATATAAAAAATACAAATGCAAAAAATATAAATGCAAAAAATACAAATGCAAAAAATATAAATGCAAAAAATACAAATATAAAAAATACAAATGCAAAAAATACAAATGCAAAAAATATAAAAATATAAAATACAATGTCTAGGTTTACATATACAACAAAATACAAATGTTATATATAGATTTGTGCTAGAACGAATTATTCTACCTCTACTTGTGGAATATATGCCAAACTCAACCCATCTGATTCCACCGGACCCAATCTAATACGCTCATCATCCGTCACGCATATATCACTTCGGAATTGTTCCATAACCTCTCCTTCATTTATTGATCGTCCTCCCGTTTCTGTAGCGGTTGATTGCTTTTTACCCATCAATCCTAATTCTTCCAAACCTTCCTCTAGGGCTTCTTCATCTATATACAATTTAATACTACCAGTTCCGCAACTAGGTATTTGACCCATAATAATATTTGCACTAACACTGTGTAGGCGGTCAATATCACCAAACATTGCTGCCTGCCTCAATTGCCTATCTGTCTCCTCAAAACTACACTTGGCTAGCGGTCCAATATCCTCCTTATTAATACCATGACTATTGATAGACATAAACGATCCATTGTGAGTAATTTTGTTGACCAATAGTGAAATATGGCGTGGGTTAGTTGGGTTATCCATAATACCATAAAACTCGTGCTCAATAGTATATTTACCAGCTTCAATACCAAATATCATGGTCATTTCATTTGGATCATTGCAATAACTACGAGTGTCATCAATATCATCACGTACTAGCAAATCAAACAAATTACTACCTTGGGTAGTCAACCTATATTCTTCTTTGGATTCATAAACTTCACCAATTTTACTGTGTCCCCGTGATATTTTGCCTTGAATAACAAAATCTAATATATTGTTCTCAGTACCGACAGGGCTAACAAAGACCCGGTCTATATTATCGACCCCTTTAATTATAATATTTTTAATATCTTCAGCCTTGTGGTGTAATTCCTTATAATCATCCTCGACATTATCTCGGCGCTCAAATGGTACCCGAACCCTAAATACTAACTTGGCAGCATTATCATCACTATACATCAAACTAGCATCCGGATATGCTAGAGATAATATTTGCTGAATATCACCCATACTCACACTTCTTTCTATCATTTCTTTACGGTTGAATTCCATTCTAATCAACCATGGATTTTTAAGTGCCTCCTCTTTATTGGATGTATCATCTAGCTCCTGAAATATATCATAGAACCTCATAAATGCCTTATCCTCTTCTAGCGCACCTTGAACACTACTACCTGTTGGCTCTAGATAAAATGCCGGATCACCCCTCAATATATCGCGGATTTTAGTTTGCTCAATGTTGTTTTTAACCAATGTGGCCCTAGTCCTGTCAAATCTATCATTGTCGTATAAATATAATATACAACTTGGAGTTTTTGGATCCTTTGTAATTGTCAATAATTCATTCAAACGTGGCACTCCCTGCGTCACGCTAGAGGCTGAACCAACTCCCGCTAAATGGAACGTATCCAACATAGGGCAATTTGACTTGTTTATAAAGGTAAATGGACCAGGCACTGTTAAATCATATACATATTGTGTGGACGCGGGCACGTCCTCAATTTTAACAATTGTATCTAAAAACAGGTCATGCAATGTCTTAAAATTATGTATTATAGGTTCTCTATTTAACACGTTATTAAGTCGTTCTTGTTTAAAGCTTGATGTAAGAGTGAATGTTTGCGCGAATATTTTAGTATATGCTGGTTTAATATTCATAAGATACGCCGTACGAATATTTTTAGATCCTACATTATTTTTCTTTTGATTAACAATACTAATTTTAGTAGGAATATTAAACAATGACATAACTTTACACATCTCTGTCGTTAAATTTTCAGAAACCGAAGATGACGTTAATTGTCCTGTTATAGAAACACTACCATCTTCGCTAATATATCCATCTACCAAACCCTTTAGATATTCATAATTTGCCTGATATGTCCAATCCGGTAGTTTCTTAAGATGGCTTCCTTTTCCAAATACTACCGTAAACAATCTAGCTATTAATACGGAATGAATTTTTAAGTCTGATGATTTGGATCCGGGAAATCGCTTATTAGTCGATATAGCCATATGATGTGTAATATTCATTTTATCTAACCAATCGGTTATTTTCTTAATAATAACTGGATCATTATTACTAATACCGGTAAATGTCTTAGTTGCCCAACCATCAGCTAGATACGATCCTACAACAAATCCAAACTCACGATCCAATATAAATTTATCTGGAAAATGACCACATCTCATTAGCTTCTTATGATATACACAATGTTTTTTAACACTATCACGTATATATATGTTTTTGCGTTTTTGTTTCCATGCATCTTGGAATGAATCACACCGACTATATGGTATCGTAATTTTCTTTTTAATGTTATCCCAAAAACCCTTTTTACGTGGTCTAAGGTCAGAATCATGCTCCTCACCACATGTATGGAAATCGGTACCATATAAGTATTCAGTTGGAGATAAATATTGGCGTAAACATATTTCGGTTAATGTGTTAGGCGGTCTAGGATACTTATAACATATAGGTACTAGATCACCAACTTTAAGAGATGTACCCTCAACAGGCTCAATAGTCTTGCTATCTTCTTGATATTTTAGGAAGCTTTTTTGTCGAGTTGCTTTTATCACACGTCCACTATCAGTTGTTATTTTAATCAAATCACCAACTGGTAAATGCCTTGTAATTGCCGTCATTTTATACCAATCAACCTTGCCATCTTTCATGTTGGCCGGAACTTGTATATCCATATCTGTTGGAAGTTCTAGGTATTCGGTACGATTTTCTTTAATATGTGCAATATTTTCGGGATATTTGGTAAGTAGCTCATCAATAAATTCACCAATCTTAACAATTTGAAATGCCCCATTTTTCATAATATCAATTTCCTCGTTAAAATCAACGCTATTAAGAGTGAGCTGGGTAGCACCTTCTCCAATACTCTGTGCCGCTAAAGGTCCAACCATTTCACCGGGCACCATCTTTCCTTTTTCGAAACCGCGACGAATTTGAGCTAGGAGATAGTCAAGGGCTTTTTGGTGAAATTTATAGTCACGAATGAGCACTTTAGGTGACATGTAGCTATATACCATCATTTCAAAGGTTTTATTTTTATAGCCTTGGGCAGCGCATTCATTATCAACTAATGAAGCAATAGCATCAATAACAACTAATGGTGAAAGGGTACTTTTAGTGGTGGGGCTAATTTGGTCTAGTTTGAATATTTCGCGAACTGATTTAATTAGTTTGGGTATATTTACGGGGAAGAATAGGCGACGATTAAGCTTGCTATCATATCGGTTTAATAGGGTATGTATCATATCAACAACTTTCTGAACCCTAGAATTATAGTGATCTAATTTTTTCTGCCAATCACCATCTTTGCAGGTATCTAATTTAGTGCTAGAATTGTTAGAAGTAGATGAGTCATTGTGGTCAGAGGCCTTATTTATACTCTTTTTCATGGCAGAAATGGTTTGAGCAGACATATAATCGCTAAATTTCTCATCACGGCGAAATAGATAATTATTATATAGGGCTTCTTGTGTAATAAGTCGCAAAGGTAGTTTATCCATACCATATATTTCTAGCTTGGAGCTTTCAAACATATCACCGCCATATAGGAATTCAATAATTTCGCCGGTACTATCCCGAATAGTGCCATCACCATAAGTCTTTAAATCTTCCATACTCTTAACTAACTTACGTTGCAAATATCCTGAGCTAGCAGTTTTAACAGCTGTATCAATCAAACCAACACGACCAGACATAGCATGAAAATAGAAAGGGATAGGATGCAAACCTTCACGGTAATTGTCGCTAATAAATCCACGGCTTTCCATACCATTTTCATAGCGGGGATAAGCGGGATGTGTTCGATCAGTAAAATTGATGGGTACACGACCACCATCAATAGTTTGTTGGCCAAGAGATACCATCATTTGTTTAATATTGGTATCTTTACCTTTGGCACCACTAGCAACCATAAAGGCAACACGATTATCGCGATAGTCTAGGTTTTTGATAACTTGTTTTTCTAGTTTTTTATCTAAATCGCTATTAAGCATTGAAATTTCGCTGTCATAAACGGAGGATAGGTCGCCAGCAATATCTTCTAGAATATTAAGATGTATTTTTTTAGTCAAATCGACTTCTTTGTTACGCGCATCAATAATAGTTTGACGGTTCATTTTAACAATATCAGGGTGTACAACTAAATCACTGACACCGACACTAAACCCACTTTTAACTAAATAGCGGCTAATAATACGTTGAAGATCATTCATATAGCGTTCAGTTATCTTGGATCCAAATTCACTATGAATAGCTTTGACAATTTTGCCGCTAACACCTTTATCAATACGCCCAGATTTCATAATACCATTTTCGATAACAACTAATTCAATGGCATCATTTTTGGGTTTGGCGGTCAAATTAATAGGTGGTAATATGACACTATAAATTTGGCGTCCGGTCCATCTAATAAATCGCCCTTCTCTAACGGTGGGTTCGGGTAGGGCACCATTAAAGGCTTCGGTACCAGAAAGTAGGTGTTGGGCTTCAATTTGGGATAATAGGACATCATCGCCGGTAATTTTAAAGACGCCAAGTAAGTTATCTTGGCTAGGTTTAATAATGGGATCATTGCTACTAGGGCTAATGAAGTGATGGGGTACAGCAGCTAGGTACTCTAATTCCATCCAGGCTTGTAAACTTTGGGGAACGTGCATATTCATCTCGTCACCATCGAAATCAGCATTATATGGTTCACAAACATCAGTATTAAGGCGAAAGGTTTTGCCAGCCATGACTTTTATTTTGTGTCCCATCATACTCATTCGGTGTAAAGTAGGTTGCCTATTAAATAATACATAATCGCCGTCGACTAGGTGACGATGGACAACATCGCCGTATTCTAGGACAATATCATCAAGGTTACTTTCTAGAAGAACACGAAGTTGGCCAGTTTTCTTTTGTTCAACACTTTTAGCACCAGGGTAAACTAGGCTACCATTTTTAACCAATTTATACATTTTATCTATATTGTATCGGTTAACGGTTTCAGGAAATGTTAAATTCATAGCGATTTCACGTGGAACCCCTAGTTCTCCAATATCTAAATTAGCATCCGGACTAATAACACTACGTGCACTAAAATCCACACGTTTTCCCATTAAATTACCCCTAAACCGGCCTTCTTTACCTTTAAGGCGTTCATTGATACCTTTAATGGGGCGACCATTACGAGTATTAGAGGGTGCCATAATAGATTTATCTTCATTATCGATAAGAGTGATGACATGGTATAGAAGGGTAATAGTTTTATTTTGGATACTTTTGGTGTCTGTTTCGCTACGTGCTTCACCGGTGTCACGTTCTTTACGTTTAATGCCTTCTAATAGGTCTTTAATTTCATTATTAAATTTGATAACATCTAGATATTTAATAGTAATATCATCTTCACTACGGTTACCATTACCTTGGCGGACACTAGGTCTGCTACATGGTGGTATAACGGGTAATGAGTGAAATATGAGATAATGAGGAAGACAATAAACGCGACCAAATCCCAAAGCGGTGGCATCTTCTTCGCTAATACGGCGGAATAAGTTATATATAAATGCGGCAGATTGTTGTTGAATAAGTTTATTGGTGGTAGTTTCGCCGCCTTCGGTATTTTCGGTTTGTCGCCATTCCATGGTAATTAGATTTTCGCGGATAAAATTACGAAATACCATAGGTTGAATAGCGCCACAACCGCCGTTGTCTAGAAGACTAGCGTTAGCATTTTTTTTATCTTCTTCGGTGATACCACAACGTAGGTCTTTTTTGGGTTTAATATTACTAGTAATTAGTTTATACATTTTATCGAAACGTTCGGCATTTTTACCGTTAGCTGTTTCTAGCAATATATTTTTTACCATGGGATGATCTTTATTAACTAGTAGGCGACTACATTTGACACAAATACATTTACAGATAGCAATAATCTTTTTATCAAATTGAAAGTTAAACAACGGTACGGCTAAGTCAATCCGACCCATATGCCCGGGACATAAAATATAATCTTGTTCACACGTTTTACAACGGCGGCCACGTTCGGTAACGCCCATTCTAGGATCAGCTAGACCATTAAGTTTGGGATGTTGATTATTATCGTATAGGGTGGGGTCGGTAACTTCAAGAACAGACATACGTTGTATTTGTTCGTCACTAAGTACGCCAAATTGGACACCAGTAATAGTACTTAATTCATGTTGTACTATATTAGACACTTTGGATGTAAGAGCCATTATTGTATTAAACTAACTATACTAATATAGATTTATTATGTATCACACTAGATTTATAATAAATTATGGTTATAATGGTTATAATGGTTATAATGGTTATAATGGTTATAATGGTTATAATGGTTATAATGGTTATAATGGTTATAATGGTTATAATGGTTATAATAATATATTATGTTATATTTAACGTTTATTATTTAATATTATTTTATAATGCCTATGTATACTTACCGATGTATACTTACTGATGTATATACAAAATAAGAATATGCGAAATGTATTTAAATATATAGTATTTAAATATGTAGTATTTAATATGCAGTATTTAATGTATAGTATTCAAATACAAATATATTACTATAATATTACCAAAAACAATTTTATTAAATAGTGTTTAAATATTTGTAGTATTTAAGGTATTTGGAAATATTTGGCAGTATTTATATTTAAAGCCTGCTAACTAGCTAAGCTAGGAAATATATATAATTCATCTTTTTCAGGATATAGCTATATTAGGTCTGTTATTTTTATAATTATTTACCTAAGTTATATTTAGGTTGTTTAACATTACATATCCTGTATATTATTATTTTATAATATTATTTTTAAAAATAATATTATATTTGTAAAAATCATATTATAAAGTAAATATAAAATACAAAATATAAAATACAAAAATAAATCTGTAAATCTGTAAATCTATAAATCTATAAATCTATAAATCTATAAATCTATAAATCTATAAATCTATAAATCTATAAATCTGTAAATCTATAAATCTATAAATCTGTAAATCTATAAATCTATAAATCTATAAACCAACAATAACATTGTATAATATATATTATGCCCAATAACAATAATACAAATAGTAAAAGGAAAAGAAAAAATAATAAAAATAAACATGGTAAAGCACATTCCCAAGATAATGATGGGATTCATTTAGATAATACACCCAATGCAGAAAATACACACAATACAAATAATCCTAATTCTTCAGATATTAAAAATAGCATAAACACTATTTTGGATGCTAGCACTAATAATACATATGGTATATACACTAGAAATAGTAAAAAAACTATGGAATTTTATGAACATCAACCTAGTTTAAAAAATAATTCTCCTACTGTATCAACCATATCTAATACTAATACGAATACTAATACTAATACTAATACTTGTAACCCTAGCTCTATATTATCGGATACAAATATACACATACCTAATATGTCTAATATGTCTAATATGTCTAATAAAATAAATAAAATTGGTAAGACACGGGATGCTAACAAAAAACATAATATGTCAAAAACACAGCTATCAATAGATAAAATTAATAAACGTAATAACTATACACCTAGTTATCCAAAAACTAGTAGTGAACTAGATATAGATGTTGATGGCTTTCGAAATGAAATAAGTAAATTAAAACATATAGTTAGCACACAAACCAGTAAAATTAAAAATTTAGAAAAACGTACAAATGAATTGAATAAAAGAAGTGGTATGATAGAAGATGCAGTTAATGATATATATGATATGTATGAAACAATGGACATGACAAGTATAACAAATGATAATGCTAGCGATAATGGCGCTATATATAAAGATGTTAATGGTGATTATTGTATGAATATTGATATAAATGATCCAGTTAATATGTCTAAAACATTGGCTATGTTTAGTAAATTCGAGTATGATGATGATGAAGAGGATGATGAAACTTATAATTATGAGGATGATGACACTGATAGTGATAGTGACTCTGAATATGAATCTAATGCATCATATTATGATAGCGACGGTGGTGATACTTATCCAGATACTAATAATGATAATGATAACCATAATATTGCTAGTTCTGATAAACCTAATAGCCAAGTTGGTGTGAAACCAAAAATAGAATTAGTGACTGATACAAACAATAATAATAATGATACCAGTATTGTTACTAGATCACAAAAAAATGCGCATAATAAAAACAAAAATAATAAGGTTAATGGTAAGGGTAATGGTAATGGTAATGATAATGGTAATGGTAATGGTAATGGT
>Ga0307983_1000600_pt1 | contig 18068 bp, 22 predicted proteins | sample OrgLakmetagen991_FD_201845 | JGI IMG/M metagenome (GOLD analysis project Ga0307983, IMG submission 201845) | Saline water microbial communities from Organic Lake, Antarctica - #991 | ecosystem: Environmental > Aquatic > Non-marine Saline and Alkaline > Saline | place: Antarctica: Organic Lake...
CTGTCGACGAATCATAACCAATTCTAGCATCAGTTGCGTCAGACATCTCAATCGTAAGACCTGCAACATTTGTGTTAGCAGTTGATTGATCTCCACCATCATTAACAGTGATATTAGCATCAGTTACGTCTAGTGTTGCAGTGTTGATTGTTGTTGTTGTTCCGTTTACAGTAAGATCTCCTCCTACAGTAAGGTCATTAACTCCAGTCATGTTGTCAGAGTCATCGATGATGATTCCAGAGTCTTGTAGTGAGTCACCTGAAGTTCCGTCAGTTCTAACTAGCGCATTGTCTGTAGTTGAACTTAGATCTCCAAGTTTTGCATCCAATTGTGTCTGGATTGCTGAAGTTACACCACTTAAGTATCCTAGTTCAATGCTTGTTACTGCACTAACAACAAGATTACTTGAACCGTCTAACACTAAAGCTCTTGATGCTGTTAAGGCACTGAGTGTTAACCCATTTTCCAGTACCACATCATTTTTAAATTCTCTACTCATTACGATCTCTTATCTTATTACGATTCTTCCTGGGAATCTTGTGTCTATATTATCCGGTACACCTATGGTTACATTACCTGCTGCACTAACTTCTACGTCTACTTCAACTAACTCAAAAACTCCACCAACTAACTCAAAAACTTGAACGTGAGGAGCTAAGCTTTTATCGTGAGTTGCTTTTGAAACTGTTATTGTGTATTCTCCACCTGAGGCTGCTCCCCAATCTGAAGTTCCGTTAAATGATTGAGTATAAGTACCTCCTCCACCACCGACAGAATCAGCATTAATGAATTCATATATATGAGTAGCCATTAGTGTCTCCGTTTAGCTGAGAATTGTACGTATATGTCTGCAGATCCTGAGTTAACTATCCAAGCAACTCGAACAAAGTTTGCGTTACTAGAAACAACATCAAAAGTTATACTCCCGTCAGTGTCTGTAAAGTTAACTGGAGAGTTAATATCACCAAATGATATGTTGTCTACAGACCCTTGAACGCTGAAATCTATGTCGTTGCCTACTCCATTGCCTATCGTCACTGAAGTTATAAACCCTTGTTCAGATCCACTAGCGTCAACTGAAACGCTATTACCGGAAGAGTTTATAGTTTCATAGTTTGTTGTTCCGTCGTCATCTCTTGATCCAAATAAGTCTCTTCTAATAATTGCGTCTAAAGGTTGTCCTGACATATTTATCCCTCAAATTGTTTTTTTAGTCTTTCCATTTCTTCTGGTGTTATTGTACCGTCTTCTAATTTTCTTTCTAAAGTGCCTTTCTCTGGTCCTGTAGGACTTGCGTCTCCTAGTATAGGAACTGCAGCAGAGACATCACCAGAACTCATTGCAGCAGCCAAACCTCCAACTATAGGGAGAGCTTTAAATCCCTTACCGAATCCTCTAGCGAGTTTACGTAGAGTTGACGTTCTAGATGCTTTCTTTATTCCATCAGCAGAAGTCTCTACTATATCATTAACTAGACCGCCATTAGGTCTAAATTTTCCAGTTTTTATCTTTTCAGGAGTTCCTTTTACCATATGTTTATCTTGATTAAAAATCTCCCTAGAAGATCCTTTATACTCATCCTCAGCTTTTTTAAGCATCTCCTGACCTTTAGCATAATCAACATCACTCATGTCATATCTATTCTTATCTAAATGTCGCCTAGCAATTCTCAATTTCTTCTCAGCTTCACTTCTATCCATTACTTAACTTCCTTACTTGGTCCAAACTGCATATTCCGTCTAGACCAATATAGCGTTACCATCGGAGCTAGCATAGTTCCAAAATCTGCAGCACTAAATGTTCCAAAGTTTATACCTTTAATCTCTAGTCCAGATAGGAGAATCTTTATTAGTGCTATAGCGAAAGTTATCTTAAGCATCCCCGCTGTAAGAGATTTTTCACCTTTTGAATCTTCCATTATCTTATTCATATATACCATCTCTTCTTCACTGGTTTGAAGCTGGGTTTATTATCTTTCCACTGCTCAAATTCCATAACTTCTAGCTTATTTATTTGTTTGTTCTGCCAGAGATATTCAACGTTACCAAGATAAACTCGGTATTCTCGCCACTCTTTTTTCTCTTCTTGACTTAGAGGTTCGTCAGCTATTTGAGTCCAATCACACTCTCTCAGTTTTTTCCAAGATTCCTTTCTTATCTTCTCTACTTGTTCTTTTCTTTTCTGATCTTGTAACTCTATCTTCCACTTGCGATCAGTTTCCTCAATTTTTTTCATCCTCTCTTCAGCAAGATCTATATTCTTCTCTCCAAGTATCATCTCTTTGAAAAAGAGTTCCTTATTAGGATGATCTGGAAATGAGGTTATATAAGAGTAGTTTAAATCAAACAGACTTAATCATCTATTTGAAAGTTCACTCATTCTTTTTATATCCACTACTTCAATTTCCTTATTTCACCATTAGTGTATACTTCTGAACTTTGTGGATTAGAAGTGTCTACGTCTGCATCCTCACCTAACCCATTAGTTGCTTTAGTCAATTCTGTCCAATGGCGAATTTCATATGTAGTCGCAGTTGTTATGTTTATACTACCTCTAACTCTACTCCACGTTACTACTGAGTCAGCGGCACTACCAAAAGAGCTTACGCCATCTAAAATATAACTACTTCCTGTTACGGAATAAAGAAAAGCTTGATGTCTCCCTGCTGCGAATGCTGGACACGAAAAGTCTAAAGCATATTTACCAGGTTGTAATGTAAACTGATCGGAGGATAATGATATGAAATTCTGATCCCCATCTAAAGTATTTAATGTTCTAGTTTGTACAGTATTAAGGGTAGATGAACCTCCGGCTGTACCACTGGTTTTCTTATCGAAAAGGTAAGCAACTTCATTACCTGTTGCGACTACTGGATTTTTATCTATTCGATAAACTGAAAACCAATTTCTCTCCTCAACAGCTAGAACATTAACAGGTCCGCCAGCTATAGCGTTTACAGCTATACTTATCTCATCGCCTTTTTCAAAATAAACCACATCATTTATTGTTAATGATAGTGTTTGAATCGAGGGTGTAGCTTCGGTTTTATGAGTAAGTTCTCTCATAATCGTAGAACCATTCTTATAAACCCGAATAATCGTTCTTTCATTTGCTCCGATATCAGAATCCTGAACGGTAACCATTGCGCTAAGGTTATACTTTCCGGATTTTGGACAAGTCCAGTATGTTGTCCCTGTATAAGTTGTATTGTGAGTTGTATTTAGATTTGTAAATTGTGAATCATCGTCAAAGTCAGCGTTATCGAACCCTATAAATGTAACGGTAGAACCGGCAAGTGCTGTTGAATCAATTCCCTGTGCCCTAGCAGGAGCAACATTATCAGTATCCGTCACAACTAGATCGCTAGTAGCAGTCCATCCTTCTATTTTAACTTTAGCGTCAATATGTAAAACATGTCCGGCACCTGCTAGAGCGTCTCCATTTTTCTTATCTATAGGATTAACCGCAGTGTTGGAAAATGTATCAATCGGTCCAAAAGTAATGTAGCTAACACTAGGTTCTATTAATGAAGGTCCGCCATTTGAGCCTGATGTCAACGCTCTAAAAAATATACCCGATTGTTCAAGAGAACTATAATCACTACTTGAAACTAATCCTGATGGAAGGCTTACTCTTCCTTCTGTTGTAGTTGGAGTACCTGTTGTAAAATTTCCCAAGACATGAAGAAATTCACCTTGTCTCCAATATTGTATATTACTAACACTTACCGTCCCAAATCCTGTGAATGTTGGAGTATATGATTCTGCATTCGTAATATTCGATGCACTGATACCTCGTTGCTGTCCTTCGAATCCTATAAATACATCATCAATGTATACGGTCTGAGAAGCACTAGATTCTATCTCAAAAGACGCGCTAGCCATCGTAGAAGGAAAACTTGAGACAAGTTGATATTGTGTATAGACAGATCCATTATCGACAATCTCTTCCGAGATCAAATCTACTGTATTTGTCTTATCTTTTAATTTAACTGTAAAGTCTGCATCACACTTAGCTAGAAATGTTAGGAAGATACGATCTTCAGATCTATATCCTAGGGGTACAGTAAAAGAAGCACTCTCTGCTGTCTCACTAGCTGCTGTAGATGTAAATTGAAATGCTTGTAGTCCACGACCAACATTAGATGAAGTTGAGGTAAGGCTGGTAGTCATGTTTGTAGAATCAGTGAAATCTGCTGCGTCAGCATTCTCAGCATCACCATCAGCAAAGAGATTAACCCTGTTGGCTGTATCCCAAGCTGCTCCACCCGTCCCAGAACCTACTTCTTCTTCAAGACCTGCTGAATCTAACTTATAGAGCTTATCGTCTGCCTTAAAATATAACTTGTTATCACCTGCAGCAGGATTTGCTGGAGTTGCAACCTGATCAAAACTTATAGGATCTGCAAATTTCTTATTAGATAAATCTTGTGTGTCGGTCGTACCAACAACACTTCCAGTAACTCCGTGAACACCACTTGAAGGATTATCCACCTCAGCTCCGTGAGCTAAGTTACTGATTGTATTATTATCTGCATCAATTGTCTTACTTGTTAGAGTTTGTGTGTCAGAAGTACCCACAACATCACCAGCTACACCATGTGTACTTGTGTCAGCTATGTGGTCTGTCAGATCAGAATCTAAGGCTCTTGTATCAACATCACTCTGTAGCTCATCTAAGGCTGTCTGAACGTCTGTAGCTGCGAGGTTTCCTGACGCTACGCTAGATATAGCACTAGCATCATGAGCGTCTACAGCGTCTGCTAGGTGGTCTGAGAGTCCTGTTTCGACAGTATCAACTCTTCCTTCAACTTCATCTATAGCATCCTGAACGTTGGTAGCAGTTAATCCTGAGGTTGCGTTATCATATGTGATCTCAGAAGCTTGATCTTTTCCAGCAACTGAGTCGTCTACGTACGCTTTGATTGCTTTTGCTGAAGCTAAAGTGTCATCACTAGCCGATACAGCAGTCAGATCTATGTCTAGAACTCCAGACTTTAGATTGTCAACTTCTATGTTGGAAACTATGTTATTATCAACATCTATAACCTTATTAGTTACAGTCTGAACTTGATCTTCCGTTACTACGGATCTCTCAGAGCTATCTAAATAGACTTTCTTCTTATTGTCAGCACTATCAACTCTCTCTTCACCTTCCGTTGATGTAGCGTTGGTTGTGGGTCTTTGGCGAATGCCTACAGGAAATTCGCGTCTCTTATTAGTCATTTATATATCTCCTTAAATTATGGAATATCTATTGTTGATGCTTTATATCTTATTGTACTTGAAACGTGATTAGCTAGGTCTGATGATGTATACTGAAATTGTCCACTACTATTGACGGTTACTTGGACACCCGTGTCACCAACTGAGTCTAATGACATATAGAAATCAGTACCATCGTAGTTACCTATGATGTTACCAGATTCAACGGTAGTGGTTGCTCCTGAGTCAAACTCTCGGATGATTATGAATTCTATGTTAACGTGCTGAACTTCGCCAGTGTTGAACACTAAGCCTGTGATATTAGCTGAAACTGCTTGATTGTTAGCTAGGTTAGCTGATGCTGTGAGTAGATCGTTTGGTCCTTGTACGTTAGCTAAAGAATTAGCTATAGCTTCAAGATATGCGGTGGTGTCTTCACCCCAACCAGCTTTCTCGCCCTGCTCAGGGATAATATAGCTAGTTGATCCTATTTGTAGTGTTTTAGCCATTAAAGCTCCAATATATTATTTAATACCTATATATAGTTGTTAACGAACGAGATTTTGGGACGTTAGAGAATAAGCTTGACTCGCTGAGGAGTTAGCAGAACTACAATAAGGAATATAATTACATATAAAACTTGGAAGGAGTAGAAAGGAACCCACATTGCGTGGGTTCCCATAGTTAGACTACTAAGATGATTTGATGAAAGTTAGAAGGGTAGATGTGCCCGGTTGTGAACAGAAGAGAGCCTGATCCGTGTATGCACGCATTTCATAGGCATTGGCATTCTCAAGAAGCTTTAAAAACTTCCCTTCAAATCCCGGCTGATCTAGTGTAATATCACTTGATCCAATTCTCTGGTAGCATCCCATAGGAAGAACATAAGCATATCCTTCTTTACAGTAGATAGAAGAGTAGATTTCAATCTTACCATTCTGTCCGAAGAATCCGATAGACTTAGAACCGTTCTCCATTTTCTCAGAGCTGTAAGAGCTGTCGTATTGACGTTTAGCAGCTTGCTCAGTAAGCAAGTTGTTCCAAGACTTAGGGTTACAAAGAACCATAACGTCTTCGTCAGCAAGACCTTTTTCCATTGCAACAGCAATAGAGTCTTCAACTTTAGCGAAAGAAAGAACTGCTTCTCCACCAGAAAAGTTTGTACCAACATTTACAGTGTTACCATTCCAAAGCGAAAACTGAGAAGCATCGATGTTGAAAAGAGTTGAACTGTTTGTGATAATCTTGTGGATACCAGCAAATTCGTTACCAAAAGCTCCTGCATAGTAGATAACGTCAGTAGCAACAGTTCCAGCAGGAACAGCGTCAACACTAACGGTCTTAGCAGAGAGACTTACAGAAGTAATCTCAGCTTCTCCACGTAAAGCACCGGCAGATGATCTGATTTCAACTGGCATCTTCTCAGATCCAGACCAGATTCCTGCAGCCCATTCGTGGTCTTCAATTTTGATAGCAAGAGTTGCAATACTTTCTACAACACCGATACCACCTTCAGCTTGTCCATAAAGAAGTTGAACTTCTAATCGACGAGCGAAAGACTTAAGCATGTTCTCAACAACAAGCTTTGAAGCTTGGATGAAAGCATTTTTACCTTTTGATCGAGATACAGATCCGATTGAAAGGTAAGATCTAAGGACCATTTCATGTCCTCTAATTTGAGCATCTTGGTGTGAAGTAGATACTCCGTTTCTCAGTGCGAAAGCTTTTCCGCCTGATCCTCCGTACGTAAATCCGTGTTCTACAAGTTATTGAAATTATTAGCTTTTTATAATTTCACCGTCAAGCACTTCATCTTGACTTCTCTGATTTTCTATATAGTCAGAGTTTAGACTGTCGCTTACGTCTTTTTTATTAGAAAAAACGTTCAAACCACTCAGTCGTTCACGGTCAATAGAGTATTTAGTTTCAAGTTCTTCTGTAAGTAGTCCTGTATCAAATTTATGCCAATTACCTAAGTGTGCCTTAGTAAAATGACAATCTGTACAAACTGTTACAAGATTAGTAATATCTTCAAATGCTTCTGGTTTTACCCAGTATGGTATTATATGATGAGCATGGAGATGTCCTCCTCTAGTCTCACAATAACAACAAGTATGGTTATCTCTGTTGAAAACAAAATTTCTAAGCTTAGTCATAACTGCTATTTTAAAATCTCTAGGTCTTCTAAGATACTTCCCGTGTTTATAATTAGGATTTCTCTTTTCAGTCCTTGTTTTTGCGTGTTCGGATAACCCCTTCTTAACTTCTTTAGAATGAGTTTTTCCATAAAAAGGATTATTTTTTCCCTCTTTATTATATTTCAACGCATGACCTGGAGCTTTAATGGTCCCCAACTCTCTTAGGATATCAAGCGTTCGCCCTTTTCCTAAATTTAAAATATCAGCAGTTTTTCTAAAAGATCCTATTTCATTATAAACATCACATAACTGTTGCTTACTAACACCTTTACCTTTTAAATAATCAAAGTTACTCTTTGATGTTTTATTGGGGTAATCTGTGTTACTTCTTTCTATACCGCACTTTTTTATTACTTTACGAACTTTTTGATAATCAATGCCTAACATCTTAGATACAATTCTATAACTATTACCTTCTAGGTAAAGTTTTTGAATCTCAATGTCTAAAATGTTCTCGTCTTTCAATTATCTGTTCCTCTTCTGTTCCGCCCTGTCATCCTTATTTAATCATGTAAGGACATCCAAGTCAATCAGGTTTGATTTTATTAGAGCTAGATGTTAATTTAACCCTAAAGTTACAGGCTGGTGATAGCATTATGTTCAGTAAGAGTCGTTACTTCCTACCCGCAATTTTACTTGCTGCTTGTAGTTTCCTACAAGATCAGACCATATCTTCATCTTCAACATTACTTGGTAAGATGTCTCCCTTTTCGACTCACTTGAGTCTACGAGCATTTATCGGTTGCTCTGGTCGTTGAACCTTCCTTAGATTTTGCTAAGGCTTGGCTGCTGATTGTCCTCGTCTTATTCGTTAGGATGTTCCAGCAATTAAAGAGATTTTTTGAACTAAGTATTTCTACCTAGCTACCCCTATTACTTAAGGTTACCGCCCTGCTTCTCAGCAGACATAAACTCAATCATGTTAACGAGCTTTACGCCCTCAGGAATAAGGTCTTTCACCTTATCAGCGTACGCTTCTTTGTAGATAGCGTTCATTGTTTCAAAATCATTAGTTGAACTCATTTTTAATTCTCCTTATAGAATCGGTTAAAGTGATCGTTTAGACACGACTCTGATAACAGCGTCGAGATCTGCAGCAGACAAGTCAAGACTTGAATCAACTGCTAGGGTTAAAACTTTCCCAGCACTAATTGAACTTGTTACTGTAGCAGTTCCGGCAGAAGCAGAAACTACTTCGACTGAAAGAACTTTGTCTACATCACCAAGACCAGATAGATCTAGCGAAAATTGTCCGTTTGCATCATCGGTAAAAGTACCGATTCCACCTAAATCACCAGCAATAGAAGCTTCACTCGCATCGATTTGTACTTCGAAAACAAGATCAGACGTTCTTTGAATGTGATCTGCAAATTTAGATGTTTTGTCCGTTTTAGTTGACATTTTTACATTCTCCTTACAAAATGTTAATAGTTCTAAATCTGAAATACATTACTCTCTAATGTTGATCGTATCGATGTTCTTCAATCCTAACGGGTATGGAGAAGTCTCATATCTATAAGAATAATAAATCTCATATATAGTTGTTAATTCTAAAGATTTTTGAAGTAATCTTTATACCTTAGCTTCTTTTTAGAAGTGTCTTCTTTAACTTCTTTCTTACTAACTTCCTTTATGTTGTTGATATTATTAGTTTTCATGGAATTCAGTCGTTTTTTACGCATCTTATCCATATTCCTCTTACCAACAAAAGACTCAATAGCATCTTCACCTAGTGCATCCATTAATTGGTTGAATTCTTGCTTGATCTCAGCTTCAACTGTAGGAATCACGTCCCCAGCAGACACATCTTCAAATCCGTTCTCCATTGCCCACAACATAGCATCAGCTATACGTGAGACAGTCTTAGGACTCTGTGGTAGCGTTGAGTGACCATCTAGAGCCTTAGAGATCTCGCCTTCTAGCTCCGTTGCAGCTTCCATTTGAAGTTGTTCAAATTTAGCATTCTCAGCTTGCTCTTTTTGCTTATTCAACTCAGCTCTCGCCTCATTAAGTTCTCTTTGAATTCTCTCCTTATCAACTTGTTCTGGAGATTTCTTAAGTTCCTCAACTCTCTGTCGAATTCTATCTTCAGCTAGTTCGTCAGGATCTATATCAAGCTCTTTAAGTACTGCCCAAGGATCTGACTTAAGTCTCTGTATTTCTTGTTCATATAATTTTCTTAGCTCTGCAGATTCTTGCATTGCAGGTCTAGCTGCTGCGGCTAATTGTAGCTCTCTTCTAACAGCATCTTCATCACTTAAGTCAATTGTCTTAGTGACGTTTTTACCATTAACTTTAAGCTGGAATTCGCGAATCATCTCTTTTACAACAGATTCATCAGCACCATCCTCAATAGCTTCTTCAATTTCTTCTTTTAATTCATCAGTAGTTTCAGCTTGAACCTCAACAGATTCCTCAGAATTTTCAGAACTCTCAACTTCTTGACTTTCATCATCCATTGATTGCTCTCCAGCGTCACCAGAAAATCCTGTGTCGTCAGACGTTACTGCATCATTAATAATTGGGGTTTCTTCATTTAAGTCAGACATAGTTTTTCTCCTTTTAATAGTTAAATATATTAAAATTGACCGCCATTATGGTAGGTCATAAACTTTGTTATTTTAATTTTTCTAAACGTTTCTCAATAAGTCCTAGTTTGGTTTTAGCTATAGATCTTTCCTTATCGGTCTTTGCTTCAGTGAATTCTTTAAACGCAGTCTTAGCTAGATCATTGTAATTATCCTTACTCCAATCATCTCTAGCTTCACTAACCTCTTCTTTACTTACTGGTTTATTTCCTTTAACACTAACTTTGTCACTATCTAGAAAGAATTTAAATTTACGAGGTTTCTTTTTTTTCTCTTCCATATTATTGTCCTATAGCTCTTTCTGTTGGTAATAAAGACTCGCCGTCAGGTCCAACTGGCGGTTCTGCTGGTGATGGTAGTCCTGAACTACTTTGTGGTGCTGTAGTCTGTGCTTGCGGATTCATCATTGTGTCTGCCGGAGACTGTTGTGGCATGTTAGGATCAACAGGTGCTGCTGTACCAGGAGCAACTCCGGTACCTCCTGGAGGAGCCAGGGGTTGTTCTCCAATCAGAGACAGAATGTTTGGATCTGTAGTCTGAGATAGGTCGATATGTTCCTGAATGTGAGCAAGAACTCTACCAACTAACTCAGCGTCCAATCTTAAATCTGGATCAGCTAGTATATGCATGTGTTCTCTTATGTGTAAACTATGTTTATCAATTGCCGTTGCCACAACTTCAGCACCAATTGTAAGTCTCTCATTCTCAGCTTTAATTAGTAGACTATGGCTCATCTGACCTTCAGTCATTCTACTTAAACTTCCAGTATTTATTACTGCAAAATATTCTTCAGGTTCGGTAATTAATCCCATCTGAATTAGATTGTCAGCCATCTGAGTTCTCCCGGCTGTACTTTGGCTTAGGGCGTTACCTACGTCTACAACTACTCTACGAATCGAATCAAGGTCGTCTCCAGTAAATTCTTCCATCTTCGATTTATTACTTACACCGGCTATCTCTGCAATTCTAGGAACTTCAGCAAAATCTTGAAGTAGTTCAATTAATCCTGTTCCCATATCTTCAATCAACATTATGTAAGATTGTTGTAAATGATTCATGAATTGTAAAGCTTGGGATTGTACTAATGCTAATGCGTTACCAGACTTTAGTGATGCTTCAGGATTACCTCTGGCAACAGAGTTGACTCCGGAGATTGTCTCCATACTCTGAACTAGTGTTTGTGCAAAATTAAATATTTCAGCAGGAGTTTGTGTTAGATTTAAAGGTTGAGGTGCCCCAATCTGATGATTGTATTCAATGAAATTTAATCCGCCTTCAACTTGATTAACTCGAACATCGTTACCTCTTGGATTAAGGATATTCTGTACACCAAAGGCATTTTGGTTAGTTAAGACTGTCGAATATAAGCTATTGATTGCGTCCTGAATTGGAATCAAATCAAACATTGGAGTATAGCCGTATGGAGTTCCTAACATATCCCTAGGCGAAATCCTATAAACGGGCAATCTCCGATAAGGCATCGGTGTGTCTAGTAAAATGACATCACTATCTAGATATAAAACGTACCTACCATTAGGAAGGCTTTCTGTTTTCTTATGAAAAAATTCATAAACAGGAACGTCGTCGGTTTCGTCTAGAGGACTTAGTGAAATTTTATATCTTTCATGATCGCTTTTTGTTCTGAGTGCAACTATATCATCTTCTTGTTCAGGATATTTTGCAGCAAGATCGTATTTATTTTTAAAGGTTCTAACAAGAACCCAATCATGCTCTTCAGAGTTCTCTTTACTACTATCAAACACTACATCAAAGGGTGAGAGGTTTCTAAATTCAACGTCACCTTGATATATAGGAAATGGTTCTAAATATTCTGGTTCTTCTCCTTCTATAGGCTCTGGCTGATCCTGTTCTATATAATCAAAGATCTCTCCAGACGTTGCGTTCCACTCCATCTTAACGTAACCAGCACCAAGAACTACAGCATACTCGACAGCTTTCTTGAGATACTTTTCAAGACGCTTATCTCTCATATAATATTCAAGAAGACCGTTAGCCAACACTGTCTGAACCTGAGACTTATAATCAGTGTTAATAGACTTTGCTTGAAAAGAAGGTCTACTAGCTGTAACCATAGTTACGATATGACTAGCAATATTACTATAATGATTAATGGGTAAATTAACCAACTCTCCACTCTCTCCTCCAAATGTTATTGCATGACTTTCTTCATAGTAGCTACCGTGGTAAGACATCCAAGACTTTTTAATCTTATCTAGATAACGGTTGTGATTCATACTGTCAAACCAAGCATCTCCTTTCTTTTGAAGAAATGATACAGTTTTATCTGCATCTTCTGCAGCAAAGTATTTACTCTTACTATGTTTAGAATTAGCCATATTATATTCCTTATATCAAGTTGTTATTTTTTCTTCTTAAACGCATTCATTACTGTTCCCATAAATTCAGCAAGCTTTTGATTTTGCTGAAAAGCCTTGCCTCCAGGAAAATGTATACTCTCACCCTTCATATCAAAATGTCCGTCAGGATATGGATTTTTATTAAAGTCAACGTTCCTAACAAGATATATCATCGCATCAACAGCATCGCAGTGATGTGCTTTGAAAGTGCCGTCAGAGCTACCCTTAACTCTTTGATATCCCCTCACATCACCAGCATTGGGACCAGACCTAACTCTGTGCCACTTAGCAGTTTTTATGTGATACACCAAAGTTTTACAGCGAGGATGTATAACTATCTTTCCTTGTTTCAACATCATTCTAACTTTATTTATATGAGATTCTTTATCCCTCTTCTCGGTTCCAATGAAAGACAGTCCATGATCTGAAAGTAAATCGTTAATTAGTATCTTATTATTATTATCCATAATACGTAGATATGGCTTTTGTCTCTCACCAGTCAACTGACTAGTGAAATGAATTCTCTCTTTCCTCATGATTCCATCAGCGATGTCCTGAGTAGTGATTGAATGTCCATCACCACCTTGAACAAGTTCGTCATAGATGACAAGTTGAGCATTAATGAAATCGTAGTAAGCAAATAGTATAACAGTTAAATCGGTCGCAGCGGGATCACCAGAAACATAAAAATCATAGAAAGTAGGCAGTTCTGTGTGCTTAACTATATCTTTAGCTAACTCATCAGTGAACTCTGGTAAAACCATAATCTCAGACTCGCTAGTTGTTTCGCATAAATATTCTCTTCTAAATTGAGGATCTTCAACGCCCATAGGATAGTCGTCGATAATCTCCTGAATAACTTCCGGTGTAAACATCGGGTTATCATAGATAGTGAATTTTTTTAATTTACCTTCAGCTCTAGCTTGTGTCACAAAGTCGGACATGAATTCGTGATTAGGATCGCGACTTGGTGTCGAAGCTAAAACAATCTTACCACCAACAGTCCTTGTTGTAGGACTTAACACTGAGTGGTAAGCGTAGTTGAGGTCAGAGATAAATCCTGCCTCATCTAATATACAGAGGTTAGCAAATCCACCCCTGATGTTCTCGATGTTCCCATTATCAGATCCAGCAAATTGTATCTCTGATCCGTTAGGGAATCTATATACACCTTCAGCAACGAGTTCTTCGGGTTTCATTGTAGGAGGGCAGTCTTTTAGTATATCTCTCATTATAGGTCGTACAATAGTCTTAACCATTTTTTGTTTAGGACAAACGTATTTTACAATTGCTCCAGGATTCTTGTTACATACCTCAACTGCGGATAGAATCATAATGTAGGATTTTCCTGTCCTCCTGGATGCGAGGATGGTGACTCGTTTATCGCTGCCTTCAATAATAGCTTCTCTCATTTCTTTTTGTACGCCAAGAAGCTTATATGAAAGATTACCTATCTCCCATAATTTTGCAATTGCTTGTTTTTTAGTCAGCTTCTTTTGAGTCATAATTTCCTAAAGGGACAGTATAGTCAGAACGCTAATTAAAGGTTTATCTGTTCAACCATCGTTGTTTTATTATTACCCTAGACTTTTCAATCGTCAGGGAATTATTATTTTTCGTTAACAATACTAAGAAGTTCAGCAAGATCAGTATCTTTCTCTTTGATCTTCTTTTTCTCACCTTCTTGATCTTTTCTACATTGCCTTAAGTTTTTATGCAGAACGTCAAGACTCTTTATCTCATCATCGGTCAACCCTTGTCCGTCCGATAATACTTTTAACTTCTTAATCTCTTCAACACAAATATACTCAGTGTCGGAGAGAGTCTCAATTTCTTCTATGTCATAGTGTTGTAGAGTTTTTTCATATTCAGACACAACCCTCTTCAATTCTTTAATCTCTTGCTGCAGTGTATCTATTCTGACAGACTGTTCCATACTAGAAAGAGAATCGTTTTTCATTATGACTTCCAATTGAATTCCTGGCAGCCGCTAGCTCTGCCTGTTTTGCTTGTTGCATCTTAGTGTTCTCAACAGAGAGCTTCAGAGCCTCTAGATCGTACTGCTCCTTCAATTTCTGGTACTCAGGGTCCAACACTGGATCTAAGTCTTGGAGCCGTATAAGGTACAACTCAAAGCCGTATAGCCCTGCTAGTGCTAGGATTATGATAGAATCTGAAATGGAGGGGGTTCTGTAGAACATGTAGGCTGTGTACAGTGTCAACAACCAAAATGAAATAGTCTTAATTAGTTTTCTCATAACTCTCCTATGAATCATCAACATATCGCCAAAAGGTAGAAGGTTGATAGATTGTATTAAGTTAGTTTACTTTCTTATCTTTTTCAGTAACTTACTAAATGGTTCTTTCTTTTTCTTCTTTTTATTGGTATCCTTTTTAGTGGGATACGATTCCTTGTAAATAGGATTCAATGTTTCAAAGTCATTCACAATTAGTTTCCTTACATCTTTAGTTGTTAATTCAACATAAATCTTAACAGTGTTCAGTGTAAGTGTTCAAAATTGGTGTCTGTGATGTACTATTATTGTAAAACTTACAATAACTCTAACAGTCTAACTGCTTGTCAGTAAAAGGTACTACACTAGGTAATTCACTACCTTAGCTGGGGTAATGGGTATCTTCTCACTCAAGTGTAAGACCTGAAGATGTACACTATTGTTACTTTTGTATAACAAGTTGACAAAATGAGTATTCTTGGTATAATGAGTCTGTCTCGTACAACTAACGTCAATGAGTACTTCGCCAGAGAGTCATCAATACTCCGAGAAAGTCCTGCTCTTACTCTCCAGCCTCAGCTCCATAGAGCCATAACTATATCTAGATCTTCTTGACGCTTCGCGTTATTCCGACTGTATAATATTATGACACTGTTAATGAGAATGTTCCGTATGCTGCATTGCAGCGATAAACAACTAGAAGTGAGGTGAACGTATGGGTACTGTAATAAGTGAGTTGATATTCTTCTGTCCTATTGAGGATGAGGTTACTTCGAGAGAGATTTACCGGATGATTGAGGACTCTCTACGATCAAATTATGATGATTTTAGTGAATATTAAAAATAGTACACTACAAAAGGGTGACGGATCTTCACTTTTTAGGGTAGGCACTTAATTTTACTCAGATTAGCGTAATCGCACTTAAAATAAGGGTATATCTGTCATCTGTAGACACGATAACTGCCTAATATTACACAAAAGGTGACAGACATGAAGAACTCTAAGAAAATACAGAAGGTCATCTCATATCTTGATGAGATAGAAGACCTCCTGAAATACTACACAAATGGTAATGCTAGACATGAAACTAAGTTTCGCGATATAAGAGCACTAATCGATGAGCTAGGTCTTGATAAGAAGAAGGATCATGCTCGGTTCGCTAAGAAGTTGAGGTGGATATGGGAACAATCAGAAAAGTAATCACATTATTAAGAAAAACAAAGATCCTTTGTTTTTTCGGCTTACATTACTGGACCTCCACCTCCCATCCCAAACTATTCACTTGTCCTCGCTGTAAATCTGCGGTATACTTGCCCTAATGTCGTTCGTTCCTCACTCCGAGGTGCCACACTAAACAAGGAATGTTTATGTCAGATACTAAAACCCACAATCCTGAGTCCCGAGATTTCCAGGTTGGAGAAATTGTCCACATCGACACCGCGATATATGTTGTTCTAGATGCACTGAATGGGGAATTGGGTCCGGTTCTGGTACTGGAGAACATGGGAAATGGCAGCGTAACCCCAAACTATAGTTCAAGAGTCACCAAGCTTCCCTTTCATAACACCAGGCTAGGTAGACTCATAACACTGTCTTCTACCCCCACAAACACATCTCTAACTGTTCCTGACCTATTTCGCAACTCAACACCACCATCTTCAGTAAGAGAGGCTTAGGATGAAATCTCAAGACAATCCGGCACTCATGTACAGAACTATGACCTTATGTAAAACCTGGAGAAAGCACTACAAGGAGCTGTATCCCAACATTAACCTCCTGTTTACACACTATGTCCCGCTCGGCAGTGTACAGGTAGATCATCCGATACTGTCCGGTCGTTCTACGGGGGTTGTAGTTGTAGTCATCCCTGTGGAACACTTAGCTATAGACCCAAAATCTACAGCTCTAGGTAGACTCATAGAATCTGATGATTGTAAAGAAACTGCACCTCTCAAGACTTCTAACAAAAAAGTTGACACTTACTCTGAGCTAAACTAAGATATCCTTAGGGAGTCTTATGATTACTGATAAGTCAATCCCTAGAATCTACACACAAAGGAGCTTAGAATGGATCTGCTGGACAATTGGGAGATTGGCGAGGTAAAGCTAGTGTTGCACAAGCAAAGTGCGTTTCACGTAAAAAGACACTACGCTGACAGATGGGAATATCGGGAAGAAGGATATTCAAACACACTCTTCGGATCAGACATGTATTTCATTGAGGAAATTGTGAATAGTGCGGTAAGTATCCATGACTCCAAAAACATGACAGCACTAACACTGGAAATTCTCAGTTCTAACTATCCGGAACTTGTAGAAAAATATAGGAAGGAGCATAGTGAACCACTTAATACTAATACACGATGTCAGCTCTAAGTCTTACGATCTAATTGACACCAGAACTGAAATCAGATACTTCGAAGGTCCTGTAGTAGGAACATTGCTCCAATTCAAAACTAGTATATTAATCAATGGCGAGATTATCTCAGCATCCGGCATTTGTACCACAAGACTCCTAGACTCCATGGAATCTTCAGCCTTAGGTAGGGAAGTCATAAAGAACCAACATCCACTAATCCACGCTAAATATATAGAATTAGGGGGCAGTTGGTGAACGAAATAAGACTTATGAAGAACACTAGAGATGGTGACTACGAACTTGTTGACCTGACCACTGGGAGAATATACTTTAGAGGTTACTTCGGCTCAGTAACTCGCACATCTACATCTGGGAACATCGACGTTCTCCGTGAACTCAACAACTTAGAGAGTAGTGCCCTAGGTCAAGCAATCCTAGAGCCCAAATACTCCTTTCTATATCAAGGACTGAAGGATCAAGAATGACTAAGAGATTCTATGTAGTGACCTCAAACTACGACGAGTCGGGGTCCGGACTACTCGAAGTAAGTGATGAAGACCCAGAGAATATAAAGCTGAAGCGGTGTGCCCAACTTCGCTGGCACCGGCTACGCCCGAGCTTTCTTATGTTCCTAAACAAACATGAACAACTTACTTTCACACACTTAGAATCATTAGTGATTAGGGATAAATATCCCAACCTCTATGAAGATTACCAAGACCTCGTGAGAAGGCTTGTAGATGACCTCTAAGCTCGAGAAGAATGAGACACCTTACTTAGTGGAGATTAACTCTATGGGCTTTAAAATAGCCTTTCTGAACCATCTGGACGGTTCTATGAAGGTTAAGTGGAATTCCCCATATGCAGGATGGACTAGGGTTGAACCTAGGTATATGCCCTACGTTCGGTTGGTTCACGAACTCACCTTTAGCAAACTCGAGAGGCTTGTGATTAAGGATAATTATCCGGAATTGTGGTTAGATTATACATCTGTCATCCCTCATAAAATTTTATAAAGGTTAGGGAAGTTAGTTTTAATAAAGGGTTTGAAAAATAGGTGTATATATTGTTTCAGTGTATAAGCAATCATTACAGTTAGGTAGGTG
>Ga0307983_1000603_pt1 | contig 18055 bp, 13 predicted proteins | sample OrgLakmetagen991_FD_201845 | JGI IMG/M metagenome (GOLD analysis project Ga0307983, IMG submission 201845) | Saline water microbial communities from Organic Lake, Antarctica - #991 | ecosystem: Environmental > Aquatic > Non-marine Saline and Alkaline > Saline | place: Antarctica: Organic Lake...
TGGTGGACAAGCCGATCAATCATCGCCGCGGCAATGGTTTGATCCCCGAACACTTCCGCCCACCTCCCAAACCGCAAATTTGAGGTGAGAATGACGGATGCGTTTTCATACCTACTCGACACCAGTTGGAGAATACGAATCCTCGCAGCAGCAAGTTGGGCATGCTCCAAAGTTGACAAGCCCGGTTGGGCTCCCTGGTCGATGGCTTCTTGTCTTCGCCAGCGACAGACAGATGGCGGAGACAAGAAGCCATCGAGGATGTAGGTCACAGGAGTCCGGTCTCTGGCAAGTCGAGCACCTTCCGGCGAAAAGCTCCGGGATACGAACCCATTGAGAATTACTTTCGTAGTGTCACCGCTGGGCTTCCAGCAGACTGACGCCGAGAAAGCCACGGCACATCAGTTCAGATTTCTAGTAGCGCCGAGCGGGATTCCCAAACACTCTCCAATCATCTTGCACGTCTTTCAGGACGATGGCACCGATAGCAACCCATGATCTTTGGCCCAAATGGACACCGTTCGATACCACAGCATTTGTTCCAACCCATGAGTAATCTCCCACAGATACGCTCCCAGCAATTTGAGCTCCAGAAGCAACGAGAACACCTTGACCGACATCTGCGTTGTGGCTGATCTGAACGTGACTATCAAGTTTGGAATCAGCACCTATCTTCGTCGTTCCAAACGTTCCTCGATGAACAGTGCAGTGCGAACCTATGGTCACCCTTTCCGCGATTTCCACGTCCCCGATATGGGGTAGGTGGACTGGAAGACCGTGGCGATCTCGCTCGTATCCAAACCCATTTCCCCCGATCACTGCGTTGTCTCCAATTATGCTCTGGGCGCCCACCGTAACTTTCCCATGGAACACGACACCCCTCCCAATTATCGCTGACTCATGGATACTCAGTGAGAGTTTCTCACCCCATCCGAAGGAAGGGTGGGGATGGCTCAGCCGGAGCGATCGATGCTTTACCTCTTGGGCGACGAGAGCATATGCAAGCCTAGGACGGGCGACAATGGCGTGGTTCGGGAATTTCTCGAGGAGCGCTTCATCCATCTCGGGTGGAAGAAAAACCAATGAAGATTGGCTCAAAAAGTGCTCTGCGGCCGTATGTTTTGCTCCCGCGAAAGAGACGCATCCGCCCGCGCCCGGAAAAGGAGAAGACACATAAGTTATTTCCCCGGAGGTAACTTCGGAACGGACAATCGTGATCCCCTCCCCCTTAACGAGGAGCAACGCATCTTCCACTGAAAGTGGGCGGGTAGTAGCAGTGCGTTGTTTCAACTGACCTACCCTTCTAGCGAAACTAAAATCATAGGGCTGTCCCGCGAGGCTCGCAAAATTTTCCGACTATCCACTGTAGCCGGGGGGTGGGCTGGACCCCCGGATCACAGCGGCGTAGTCAACTTTCATCCCTTGGAAGCTGAGCTCGTGCGCAGCCGAATGGCTGGCAGCCTTCATTTTCCCTACTGCTGTTGAATCTAACGTCTCAAGGGTGCGCGCAAATGCAACTGGGGTGTGATCGTCGCTGAGAACTCCTATTTTGTATTTGGAGAGGACCCGCCCAATTTCGGCTGCTGGCCCAGAGCAAATCGCCAAACGTCCTTGTACCGCTTCGAAGAGCTTGTTTGGCAAACCAGCCTTCAGGTTAGGGTTAGACCACGGAACAAGAATGACTTCAATGTCAAACTGATTCAGGAATGTGGCTAAATCCTCGGGTGGTACTGGATTGTGAAAATGAAGTCTAGAGCCCGGAATAAGATAGCGGTTAGCTATTTTTCGCAACCGTTGTATCGGCGCCCTGTGAAGAACCAAGTTCAATTCGAAACGACCGGGTAGGTGAGACAGGGCTTCTATTAGAAGTTCTATCCCACGGTCTTCGGCATAAATCCCATGGTGCACTAAACGTATGCAATTGCTATCTACGGGAGAAGGAATTAACTGCGCAAAACTTGATCTGTTCTCTACTATCTTAGGCGCGATTTTATACTGTGTGGAGTAAAGCTTCGACACATCTTTGCCAATCGTCACAGTCTGCGACATCTGCGGCAGGAAACTTGAAACAAGCCAATGTTTGAACTTTTGGCGAATTGACCCAACTGGATTTTCGCCGGGAGCAAATTCGTGGAGGTCGGCAACCACAAAGGGACTGCCCCGAACAGCCAGAGCGAGAGGCATTGCGTAAGCATCGTTTGCGACGACAAGATCAAATTCAGACCGACCGATTTTAAGTAAAAACCAAAAAGGCGGCGAAAAGGGATTCCAATAATACAACCAATTCCAGCCCAAAAGCAGGCTCCAGCCGAACAGGATTCCAAGCCGCGGAGCACGCATCTTGATGTGGTTGAGCCCCGGCCGTCCGATCCGGCCTGAACTTATGACCGAAACAGAATAAGTCTCTCGTAAGGAATCAATTTGTCGAATCACGCGGGAATCAAAGGTTATGTCTGACAACAGAATTACAAGCGCCCTCGGCTTTTCCACTCTAATATCTTACACCAAAGAGGCGGGTCCATTTTGATAAATTGATCAGACGCCACCCAAGCCAGGAAAAAGCCTTTCTCCCTTCGACCATGTCCGCTATTTCCTCGCGGGCCTTATCGAGTCTTACAAACGGGACATCTCGGAGGCCCTCGAGCCAATCATCGAGCGATCCTAATTCTTTGCCAAGCCACTCTTGCTCTGGGGTCGAGAAGCCAATTTTATCTTTCCGGAGCAGGACTGGGGATGGGGTTATGCCGTCTAAGGCATGGCGGAGAAGATTTTTCGTTGTCCCGTCGGAACCGAGCATAAATTCTTCTGGGAACGACAAGACAGTCTCTACAAGGGTTTTGTCAAGAAACGGAACCCGACTTTCCACGGACCACCTCATTGAATTTCGATCTCCATGGCGCAGTAGTTGTGCGAACTGGTCACCATGCAATGCAAAGTCGAGCCTTTGCATAAGCCTGCGGCCGCTTCCCTGCTTGGATAGTGGGTAAAGGTCTGAGATGGGATGAGAAAATTTCGACTCCGAATCGTCGAGCCAATCGGTGTTGATCCAATCCGGTCGTAGGCTCTTTCCCAGAGTGCTGTACCCCCATTCGTGGAGACTTGGGGGAGCAAAAGTAGCTATAAAGCTCTTGAGGTGCTCCTCGTATCGGGGGCCCGTGCGTTGGCGCATAGCAAGCGCAAACTTTACAGCAGAGAGAGCATTTCCCTTCTCGATCAACGAGCGCAGTCTGAATTCTGGGTAGCCTCTGTAGCCGGCAAATAATTCATCAGCCCCTTGCCCATCAAGCATGACCCTGAAGCCGCGCATCGCAGCATGACGGTACACCGAATATTGTGCGTAAACGCTGGTGCTGCCGAAGGGTTCCCCCTGGGTCTTGATGAGATCGTCGAGGTCGCTCGAGAGACCTGTTGAGTTAGCCTCGACAAGGTTAAGTTGAATCCCCTTTTCTTTGGCCACAAGTTCTGCCCATTTTTGCTCGTCAACGTCTGTCCCCGGGGCGACGAAAGAAAAAGCTTGGATTTCGCTCTTCGGTTCGAGATACCGGAAGGCCGATGCGATTGATGAGGAATCTATTCCTCCCGAAAGTGCGACGCTCACCGGGACATCACTTCTTAAGTTCCGTTGCACCGAAGCTAAAAACAGTGACCTCACCTGCTCGACGGCGTCATCAAAATTCCCAGTAAAACTCTGCACGTTGGGGGCAGACCAGTATCGCTCGGTCTGGGAACTGAATGTTCCCGAGTCAGTATTAATAGAAACTTTGATAAAGTGCGCGGGTTTGACTGCCTCAATATCTTTTAAAAATGTATCGTCAGCCTTGTCGTATTGGCCGTGAATTAAGAACTGATAAACCGAATTAATGTTGGCCTGGGGGGCAGATTCTCTTATTTCTAGGAGAGCAGGAACTTCGGAAGCAAACAAGAAGGAACTGTCTTTCCTTTCAACATAGAGCGGCTTGATGCCCCACCTGTCTCGAACACAGTAGAGATCGTGAAGGGCCCTATCGAAGACAACGAAAGCAAACATGCCATCGATTTTTTGGAGGCAGGCAGGCCCCCATCTTGCCCAGGCTTCAATCAGAACAGCAGAATCAGAGTTTCCAGCGACCTGAAACCCATCTTGTTCGAGTTCTTTCCTCACCTCTACATAATTAAGAATTTCGCCGTTGAAAACCATTTCCCATCGCCCGTCCCGCGACGTGAGCGGTTGAGCTCCATCTCGGCCACTACCGAGTATTGAAAGCCGTGTGTGTCCCAAAAAAAGGGTGGATTCTGAAGAGCGTATAACTTTCTCTGACGCGACATCAGGCCCACGGTGTGAAAGCATGGCTACGGCGTGTGAAAATCTCGATGGTGTAGGCGCATCGGGAGCAGCAAAGAATGAGCCTAAAATGCCACACATTTAAGAATCCTTTTGTCGAACCTGGAGGAAATCACCGCTAATGCACTCCCATTGTTAGTGTAAAAGCCTCTGCGTATTCCGACTGGCTTTGTAGCCCACGTATCCTCGCGAGCGACTCAGTTTGCGATGCAGCCATGTATGGCCGCATCAGCTGAGACTCATAATGACCAAGCGCCTTAATTTTTTTTTGGAGTTGACTTCTTGAAAGCTTGACAAAAAAATTGGTCTTCATGTCCGAGATATTCCAATATGTGTCGAACCGTAAAGTAGTAAGAAACTTGAAAGCCCGTGACACTTCGGCGGCGACGACGGCATGGTCTTGGTGCACGTCTCCAGTATTGGGCCCAATTACCAGACTGGGTTCTATGAGATTCCTCAGAGTGATTAGCTCGTCCAAAATATCCTGTCTCATGTGATCAAAATTGCGGGTTGGAAAGTCGAGTATTTTTGTGTTTTGAGAGAGGATGCCCAACTCTGCGGTCGAAGCAGAACATTCAGCGGCAAGCTGAGAACCATGACCCATGCCGTGTACATTGGAGGCTGTGGACAGTGCGACATAATGCACTTCAGAGCCACTTTCAACGAGTCGAGCGATCGTCCCTCCTGCCCCTAGCTCACCATCGTCCGCATGTGGGCTGACTATTAAAACTCTGGAAAAGTCTAAGCTCATAGCATCGATAATAGTTCATCAACGGTTTTACATGATGCCACTTTTTAGTTCTCGGTGATGTGGACACCAAAGATGGAGCAAAAAAAGGGGGGGGGCGGGGCGGGCAGTTCGTTTTGAAGCGCTAGATTTGCAATAGTTGAAAATGAGGCCCTCGCGACCCGAGTCGTTACTGGAGGGAATTGAGCTCGTCTCCTTAACCCACGCCCCCCGGCCAGACACCACCTGATCGAAGTGTGGGACGGGGGGAGGACTTCTGCTGACACCGTGTGGATAATGGTCAACCTTGCTAAATGGAAACTGCTGAATTCCTAGACATAGCTAGTGGTTGCCCTGTCAGGCCTTGTTTCAGTGGGACCGACAGTCTTCCCCAGGCCTATAAAAGTGGAACCACCCCACTGCGCAGGGTCCAGGAAGTTTCGGCCATCGACAACAGTGGTGAGACGGGGGAAATCAGCCTGTGAGAGCTTCAGGAAATCTGGATGATCCGTGTGAAGAATTACGGCGTCGACCTTGTCAAAGTTCTTGCACGGCGCCAGGCCCAGAAGGCCGAGTTCACGGTCGGAATAGTAGGGGTCGATGACGTGTGCGTGTGCTCCAAGCATTCGGAGTTCTTGGCTGAGGGCGTGAACCCCAGAAAATGCATCTTCTTTCACCCCTGCCCTGTATGCAACGCCCAAAATGAGGACTGTTCGTCCCCCAATGTCGCCGAGCGTTTCGCGCAACCTTTCGACCATGAGGGCGGGCATGGACGCATTGAGGTTTCGTGCTGCCTGGACCACACCAGGGCGGTCATCGGTCGAGAGATAAAGTCTTGGGTACACAGGGATGCAGTGGCCCCCGACAGAAATTCCTGGTTTGTGGATGTGAGAGTAGGGTTGCGAATTGCAGGCCTCGATGACCCTGTATACGTCGACTCCCACCTCATCTGCGTGGAGAGCAAATTGGTTTGCCAGTGCGATGTTGACATCTCTATACGTCGTCTCTGCCAGTTTGGCCATTTCGGCTGCCTCTGCACTGCCCAAATCCCAGACGCCGTTACCTCTGTCTAGATCTTCTCGCACGTCGAAGTCGAGCACAGCCTCGTAAAAATCCTCTGCTGCTTGGGCACCAGCTTTACTCAAGCCACCAATCAGTTTTGGATACTTCCTGAGGTCTTCGAACACTCTTCCGGTGAGGACGCGCTCTGGCGAAAAGACAACATGGAAATCTGTCCCTTCCGTAAGCCCGGAGATGTCCTCCAACTCTGGCTTCCATCGTTGCCGTGTCGTCCCAATTGGGAGCGTTGTCTCGTAAACAACCAGAGTGCCCTTGGTTATATGAGAACCGATGGAGTGAGTTGCTGAGTCCATCCACCCAAAATCAGGTTGATCGTTCTCGTCAACAAACAAAGGAACCACTACGACGACAACATCTGACCCAGGAATTGCTTCTTCGTAAGAGGTCGTTGCGTGAAGCTTTCCTCCGGACACTGCGGCCTTCAGCGCATCGAGTAACCCCATTTCACCGGGAAACGGTTCCTGTTGTGAATTAATAGTGCGCACGGTGTCGTCGTTGATATCAACCCCGGTGACGCGGTGGCCCTTTGAGGCGTATTGAACTGCGAGGGGGAGACCAATTTTGCCCATTCCGATAACGGCGATTTTCACTATTTATCTCTTCCTTACAGTGGCTTTTCATGCCGATTTTGAGCCTTGAACACGTGCTTCCCTAAAAAAGTCTAGTATATTTGCGGGATGAACTTAAGGTTGCCTGAGGAAGGCTCAGTGTGACCGCTTTTCCTCTGGTCGCCGTGTTTGTGGCAAACGATGCCGTTGTTGGTTCCACCGTGGCCATGGGGGCAGGAACAAAAATATGGGGGCTCGCCGAGGTGAGAGAGCACGCCGTGTTGGGCAGCTCCTGCATTATCGGCAGGGGCGCGTATGTCGGCGTCGGCGTGGTTATGGGGGATAGCTGCAAATTGCAGAATTACGCCCTGGTGTATGAACCTGCTGTTCTTGGTGACGGTGTTTTTGTGGGCCCTGGCGCGGTTCTAACGAACGATCTTTTTCCCCGTGCCATCAACCCAGATGGCACGGTCAAGTCTGCAACTGACTGGGACGTGGTGGGTGTGACCATTGACAGAGGCGCGTCAATCGGTGCTCGAGCAGTGTGTGTGGCGCCGGTGCATATTGGTCAGTGGGCGATGGTGGCCGCGGGAGCGGTGGTCACAAAAGACGTCAAGCCTTTTTCTCTGGTGCGCGGGGTTCCAGCTCGCCATGTGGGTTGGGTGGGGCGCGCTGGTCAGGTTCTCAGTCTCGTAGATGGGGTGTATCTGTGTCCGATGACGGCGGAAAGATACCGCGAGGAAGACGGTGATCTTGTGATGAGTGAAGAGGTCGCGCTGTGATTCCGGTTGCAAAGCCAAGGATTGGTCTGAGAGAGAGAAGAGCTGTTGATCGGGTTCTCAGGTCTGGTTCTCTCGCTCAAGGTCCCGAAGTCCAGGCGTTTGAAGAAGAATTCTCCAGGACTCTTGTGGGTGGAAGGCCTGTTGTCGCGGTGAACTCTGGAACCTCAGGAATGCATCTTGGCTTGCTCGCAGCGGGTGTTGGTCCGGGTGATGAAGTCATTGTTCCTTCTTTTACTTTTGCTGCAACCGCCAATTGCGTCGCTCTGACTGGAGCGACACCCGTGTTTTGCGATATTGACCCTGTGACGTTCACTCTTGATCCCGTCAAGGTCAAGGAACTCATCACATCAAGGACCAAAGCAATAATGCCGGTGCACCTTTTTGGGCACGCGGCAGACATGGTGGCTTTGAATGAACTGGCCAAAGAGTATGGTGTGGCCATATTTGAAGATGCGGCGCAAGCCCATGGCGCTGAGGTTCACGGTCAAAGGGTAGGAACATTTGGTGAAGTGGCCATGTTTAGTCTGTACCCCACCAAAAACATGACTAGCGGGGAAGGCGGGATGGTCGCCTGCGCAGATGAAGGCATCTCTCGAAACCTCCGCCTACTGCGAAACCAGGGCATGGAGAAACAGTATGAAAACGAAATTATTGGCTACAACAACCGCATGACCGACATACATGCAGCTATTGGAAGGGTTCAGCTCACTCGACTGCCGCAGTGGACAGAGATACGTCGAGCCAATGCTCAGTTCCTCTCTGCACGAATCGCTGGGGTGGTGGCACCGGTTGAGGCCCCGGGCTATAAGCACGTTTACCACCAGTACACGATTCGTGTGGAAAATGACCGGGATGGCTTCGCCAAAGCCCTGCGCGAAGAGTGGGGTGTGGGATGCGGTGTCTACTACCCGATCCCCAACCACACGTTGCCCTCCTTGAAGGGCTTTGCAAAGAATGTGGACCTGCCAGAAACAGACAGAGCAGCAGCAGAGGTTCTCTCTCTTCCCGTGCACCCTTCTCTGACGAGCCGAGAACTGCGGAAAATTGTGAAAGCGGTCAGTTCACTGGCTCGGGCAGGGACATAAAGATGACACTCAGGGCAGTACTCGTGGGCGCGGGGGTGATGGGCCGCAACCATGCCCGCGTGCTTTCAGGTCTTACTGGCGTGGAGCTAGTCGCGGTCGTTGAGCCCGGGGGGCTCAACGGGACTTCTCTACCGCCTCATGTTGTGACTCTCGCTGCTGTTGAGGAACTCGCGAATCTAGAAATCGACTATGCGATAGTCGCCACTCCCACCATTACCCACGAAGACATCAGCCTCAAGCTTGCCGCTATGGGCATCCACACGCTTGTCGAGAAGCCGGTTGCGGAAAGTCCGGCCGCTGGTATGCGGATGGATCAGGAATTTTCTCGACAAGGTTTAGTGGGTGCTGTGGGACACATCGAAAGGTTTAACCCTGCAATTCAGGAACTCAAGAGGCGGCTAGCCTCAGGAGAAATTGGCGACGTGTATCAGATTGTGACTAGGAGGCAAGGGTCTTACCCCAACCGAATCGGAGATGTCGGCGTGGCCAAGGATCTTGCTACCCACGACATCGATCTCACCTCATGGGTAGCGGAGTCTGCTTACGAGTTTGTTTTTGGGCAGATGGCTCACAAAAGTGGCAGAGACCACGAAGATATGATCCTTGCCACGGGCAGATTGCACAGTGGTGTTCTGGTGAACCACGTGGTGAATTGGCTGAGTCCTATGAAAGAGCGCGTCCTTATTGTTACAGGGGATAAAGGAACTTTCGTTGCCAACACCCTGACCGGAGACCTGACCCTCCATGAAAATGGGGCAGAAATTGTGCAGTGGGAGTCCTTCGCGACCTTCCGGGGGGTCACCGAGGGCAACATGACCCAATTTGCTTTCTCGAAAAAGGAACCTCTACTTGCTGAACATGAGGCCTTTCGGAACGCAATCCTTCACGGAGAAACGGACTACGTAAGTTTCGGCGATGGAATTGAAGTTGTTCGAGTGGCAGAAGCGATTCTCGAGTCGGCCAGGTCGGGTCAGGTTACTCACCTTGGGCCTGGTGCCTAGCGGGCGTGGCGCTCGGAGTGGGACTTCCATGGTGCCTCTAAGTCCAAAGTGTAGAAGAGAGATTCCTCTCCCTGCTGCCATGCAGCGAGGGGTTGGGTTTTCCCTGTGAAACTGTGGATTGTCAACCACTACTCATCCATCCAGTCCAAAGATGGTTGGGACGCTCGGCACGCGTGGTTGGCAAGATCTCTTGTACACAGCGGTTGGCACTCAACGCTAATTGCTGCGAGTGTTTCTCACCCGGCCGGCGTGCAGCGTCTGACCGGGTGGCACCTCAAAAAATTTGAGCAATCGGATGTGTTCGATTCTTTATGGGTAAGAGTTCCCGCCTACCGGAAGAATGGTTTTCTGCGGATAATTGGCATGGTGACATTTGGATTGCTAGTCGTGAGTCCTGGTTTTCTTCGGCGGTTGGAAAAGCCGGATGTCGTCTTAGGGAGTACCGTCCATTTTTTTGCTGCCCTGGCCGCCCTCGCGGTCTCTAAAAGATTCCGGGTCCCGTTCGTGTTCGAAGTTAGAGATATTTGGCCTGACACGCTCGTTGATCTGGGAAAATTGCGTTCCACTGGCTTGCTTTCGCGATTGATGCGCCGAGTTTCCAGGTTTTTAGCGAAAGAGGCGTCACTTGTAATCTCTCCACTGCCAGGAATCGGCGATTATCTTGGTGACTTGGGAGTTGACAACGTCCGAAGCCTCTGGGTTCCTAACGGAACGGAACCTTCCTTGCTACAGAAAATCAGTCCTCCCGGGCTAAAAGACACATTTGTATTTATGTATCTTGGCTCCCAAGGAAACACGAATGAACTAGACCTTCTTGTCGACGCCTTTGACTTGCTCGTTTGCGAGAATCCTCAAATCAAGACCCAGTTGCGCATCATCGGTGAAGGGCCGAAAAAGCAAGCGCTGGGCAAGAGAATTGCAGCGCTCAAAAGTGGCCGCCAAATTTTTCTTCAGCCATCGGTCTCACGTCCGCGGGCTTTGCAGATATCTCAAAGCGCGGACTGCATGTTGCTTTTGGCAAAACCCCTTAATGTCTACAGGTACGGGGTGAGCCCTAACAAGCTGTTTGATTATTTTCTCTCTGGCCGACCGGTAATCATGTCTGCTGTGGACCCCTATCATTCTGTGGCCAGTGTGAAGGCGGGCGTGGAGGTGCGGCCCGATGACGTGGGGGCATTGTCAAAGGTGATGCTCAGCTTTATACAAATGTCCCCAGAGGAGGTCGGTGTCCTTGGTCGGAACGGGAGAATTGCCGCCGAGGGTATTTACTCCTACAGCTTTTCAGCACAAATTCTTGCGGAGGCGCTGGATTCCTTGTGAGGGGCTGGTGAGTCGTCTTTGGAATATGTATTTAGAGGACCCTCACCCGGTGACGGCTCTCCGAGAGGAACGGGAAAGAGGGGTCCTCCTTCCGATACGATCAGGGATATGCGCGAATGTCGAATTTTTCTTTCTCCACCGGACGTTGGTGAGTTAGAGCAATCTGTAGTTTTTGCAGCGGTTGGCTCTGGTTGGGCAGCCCCCGCTGGCCCAGACCTCGATGCCTTTGAATCTGAGGTTGCCCACCTATGCAGCCGTAAATACGGGGTGGGAGTGGTCTCAGGAACGGCGGCGTTGCACCTTGCACTGATTGCCTTAGGTGTTAGGCATGGGGATGTAGTTATATCTTCTACTATGACTTTTGTTGCCACAGCAAACGCTATCTCCTATGCAGGGGCCGTGCCTGTTTTTGTCGATTCTGATACTTCGACGGGGAACATCTTGATTCCCCTGCTTGAGAATGCTATTGCATCCGTGCTGTTGTCTGGCCGCAGAATTGGGGCTGTGCTGCCCGTTGATTTTCTTGGTAAGGCGGTGAATTACACCGCAATTCTTGAGTTGTGTGAAAAACATGAGATTCCGGTTCTTGCGGATGCGGCTGAGTCGCTGGGCGCTACCCACCGAGGGAAACCCGCGGGGAGTTTTGGGGATGCGGCCATTGTGTCTTTCAATGGGAACAAAATCGCCACCACTTCTGGTGGTGGAATGGTGCTTACTGATGACGAAGCGCTTGCTAAGAGGGTGAGGTTTTTAGCCACCCAGGCAAGGGAACCGGTGGTTCACTACGAACATCGAGAGCTGGGTTATAACTATCGGCTCAGCAACATTCTGGCTGCTCTCGGCAGAGCTCAGATTCAACGCCTTCCACAAATGATTGATCGACGCCGTGCCAATCGCCAGAAGTACCGGGAACTGTTCCAGTCTGTTTGGGGAGTTGAGGTCTTCGGAGGTGATGACGAGGAAGATAATTGTTGGCTAAGTTCGATTGTTGTGTCCGAAGAGTTACCGTGGACGGCCGCAGAACTTTCTGAGTTTTTAGAGGGTAAAAATATTGAGTCGCGCCCTCTATGGAAACCCATGCATCTCCAACCTCTCTATGAACACTGCGAAGCATACGTCGATGGTTCATCGGAGGGCCTCTTCCGCACCGGAGTAGCTCTTCCCAGTGGCTCCAATCTGTCCGATGAGCATTGGGGCCGAATAGAAAGCGCGCTGCACGAATTTCTGGCATCCAAGGCCTAGGGGTTTCTTTAGTGGGCCCTAGATTCTATGCACCCGTCAAGAGAATTCTGGACAGTCTTTTTGCTGCGGTCCTGCTGCTGCTACTGAGTCCACTGATGGCGATTGTGGCGGTCGCGGTCCTTATTGCACAGGGCAGACCTGTGTTTTTTGTGCAAACTAGGCCGGGCCGGGGAGGGAAACCTTTTCGGTTATATAAGTTTCGAACGATGGACAGTCAGACAGGAATGTTGCCGTCGCAAACTGAAGCAGATCGCCTAACCCGCGTGGGTCGGTTTCTTAGAAAGTCGAGCCTTGATGAATTGCCCCAGTTATGGAATGTGGTGAGAGGCGATATGAGTCTGGTCGGCCCACGGCCACTGCTGACCCAGTATCTGTCCCATTACGATTCACGACAGGCAACAAGACACTCCGTGAGGCCCGGCCTCACGGGGTTCGCTCAGGTGAATGGCAGGAACGCCCTCACGTGGGTTGAAAGGCTGGAACTTGATGCGCAATACGTGGAGACGTATTCTTTTACTCGTGATGTTGGCATTCTTCTAAAATCCCTCGTGGTGGTGTTTCTTGGAAGGGGCGTAAACCCCGAGGGCTCTGAAATGATGAAACCGTTCCGTGGCTCTAGCCCGACTACGATTGCCGAGCTGGACTAGAGCAGGGCAACACGTGATTCGGTGGTGTGCTGGGGTGAGTAACCTGAGGGCCCCTAAGAATCGAGAAATAGGTCAATGGAAGAAGAGGGTGGGGCAGCTCAAATGTTTGGGGGACGGAAAGCGTGCGGGAGTTCTTTGTCCCACTTCTGAGATAAAGTAAAGAGTACATGAAAAGGGTAAGTCAAGTGGTTTCCAGGTGGATTCGCCGAAAGGTGGGGGGCCAGGCTCTCTTTGATTCTTTCTCCTGGTTTGGAGCGGTTTTTCTTGCAGGAGTATTTCGGTACGAATTTGACCTCAGGGCGATCGACGTGGCAGCCTTCAGCATCCTTGGGGCGTTTTTGGCCCTTGTCAGTTTTGTCTTTGGAAAAATCATCAGCCTGTACCGATCGCGACATAAGACGGCATCCTTTGATGAACTTGTCGCGTTACTGATTTCCACCGCGTTGACTAGTGTGCCCTTCGCCGTGGCGGTATATCTCTTTGGCGCCGGGTGGGGCATTCCGCGCAGTGTCGTCTTTATCGCCACACCGCTCTTTCTCCTGGCCAGTGGTGCTGCTCGCACACTGAGGCGATTTTATCGTGCGACCGGTCACAACCCTCTGGGGGCCAAACGTGCGCTGGTTTATGGCGCCGGTCACATGGCAGAGACCCTGATTCCACAGTTGCTCCAGGACCCGCAGTCTCGATATGTTCCTGTCGGGCTCCTGGATGATAATCCCCAGCAATCCAATCGGTGGATCGCTGGGGTAAAGATGCTGGGTTCTTTTGATGATCTCGAATCGATCGTTCACAAGACGGGCGCAGAGACCCTCATCGTCGCGATTCCTCGCGCGAACTCCGATGTTTTGGCGAGAATTAATGAAGTCGCCTCCCCCTTGGGACTTGAGATCCTGGTGCTCCCAAGCTTCAGTGAAATATTAGGCTCCGCTGGCCGTGACATTGTTTTGCGTGAATTGGGTATTGAAGACTTGGTGGGCCGCCGGGCCGTCACTATCGACTCCCCGCAGGTGAATTCCATGATTTCTGGCAAGACCGTCTTGGTTACGGGGGCTGGGGGCTCTATTGGGCTTGAGCTGTGCAAGCAGGTGGCGGCTTTTGGCCCACGACAGCTCATCTTTTTAGATCGGGATGAAACAGGGCTCCAACAAGCCCAGCTTGTTACAGACAAAAGTGGTCTCCTCGATACACCCAACGTGGTTCTTGCCGATATCCGTGACTCTGAGGCGATCCACAGCATTCTTAATCATCACAAACCTGATGTTGTTTTTCATGCGGCCGCCCTTAAACACCTACCGGTGTTGGAAAACTTCCCTTCCGAAGCGTGGAAAACCAACGTCCAGGGCACGCTCAATGTCTTGATCGCGGCACGCGATGCTAGCGTGAAAACGTTTGTTAATATCTCCACCGATAAAGCGGCTGACCCTTCGAGCGTGCTTGGGCGGTCAAAACGTTTGGCAGAAGAACTCACCGCATGGGCGTCGCTCCAGGGGGAGGGAGAGTACTTATCGGTGAGGTTTGGAAACGTCTTGGGCTCCAGGGGATCACTGGTTCCCACCCTCGCGTATTTGATTGACAATGGTGAACCCGTCACCATTACCCATCCAGATGCCACTCGCTATTTCATGACGATTGCTGAAGCATGCCAGCTTGTCCTCCAGGCCGGCACCGAGAGGGAGAAGAGCTCCATCTTCGTCTTGGATATGGGCCAACCAGTGCGGATATTGGATATTGCCGAGCGGATGATCGAAATGTCGGGTAAGTCCGCAGAGATCAGCTACACGGGCTTACGCCCTGGCGAAAAACTCCACGAAGTTCTCTACTCGAGTGATGACCAGCTGCTAAAAAGCAACCACGAACTCATTTGGAGACTCTCCTCAGCGCAGCGTCACCCTGATGAACTCCCCGGCCTGCACGACAGCTTCCACGATGGTTCTCTAACTTTCCGGCCGAGCGCTTCTTCATAGCCACTGAGTAGACATCTCTCAAAGCCCCAGGGCGTTGAGATATCTAATCGTCAAATGACATCAGCTGAACGTATTTCTTCACCAGGGGGCTACCTTTTCGCAGTTCCTGGAATGTTCCCGAGGCAATGATTCGACCTTCGTCTAAGACGTGGATCACATCGGCCCTTTGAACCGTGGAGAGGCGGTGGGCGACAACAATGAGCGTGGTGTGGCCTTTGAGCAAAGCCAAGCTCTCAGAGATGGCTGCTTCCGTCTCCGCATCAAGGGCACTCGTGGCCTCATCTAACACAAGAAGCCGAGGTCTTGTGTAGAGGGCTCTGGCTAAACCAAGACGCTGAATTTGTCCACCACTGAGCGAATCAGATTGCTTGCCAAGTGATGACTTGACTCCGTCGGGAAGGGAAGCAACGAGCTCAGTCAGTTTCGCCGCAGTAATCGCATCCCAGAGTGCTACGTGATCAATTTCTTCGATCGGGACACCTAGTGCAATGTTTTGCTCGATGGTGCCAGAAACCAAGCCTGGTTTTTGGGGAACGTAACTAATGGAGCCCGGGCTCAGGGTTCGCAATGCCACAGGTGACATCCCGGAACACTCAACAGTGCCAAGCGTTGCTTCATTGAGCCCCAGGATCACGTCAACAAGTGTGCTTTTCCCGGCTCCCGATGGGCCGATGAAGGCAACTACGCTTCCGGGTGTGATGGATAGCGAGATGTTGTGAAGGACAGGGGAGGAATCCTGTGCATCGTCGTATTCAAAACTGAGGTTCTGCAGAGATACCCCGTAGCCGCCCTCATCTCGAGCGGCGGTGGGATGCTGATGAGAGCTGTGAGGGTCAGTGTGTTGCACGTCTTCTTCTCGAAGAGAGACTTTGAGTTCCGCTAACAGATCTTGTGCGGCTGCGGCGCTGGGGGCCTCGTACTTAATAGCCATGAAGGCTCGCTGCAGAGGGAGGAGAGCAGACATCATTCTCAGGCTTCCCATGAGAAATACACCAAAAATAACAAGGCTAGAAAGCCCATCTCCACGCACATACTGAAATGCCACAAGCCCTATTGCGCCAGAGATGAGACCAACTTCGACAATGAGTCGAGGTATCGCGGCAAGATAGAGGTTTGTCGCTGATGCTTGCGCCACTCGCGCCCTGGATTTGGCGAGAGAGTCCATAAACACCGTCATTCTAGCTAACACCTTAATTTCCCTGAAGGCGTTCGTGAGGTTTGAAATTGCTTGATTGACCGCGACAGACCCTTCAGAGAATTCAGCCCCCGCTTTAGAGAGAATTCGCTGAGAATAAAGCTGAAAGATCGCCAGAATTAAGGAAAAGTAGAGCGTTACCGCTATAGCGGTCGGCCAATCGGTGAAGAACAAAAAGCCAAACACCAGGAGGGCAAGGGAGGCCTCTGCTACGAGGGCCATCGCTTGCCCGAGTAGAACAGCAAAGGCAATGTGGGTTGATCGGAGTATGGACCACTCAATTTCTGGCTGTGACTGCCGTCTCAAGTGGGAGAGGGTGCCAGAAAAGATGGACTCTGCCACCCGGAGCGAAAACAGGGTCTCAATCTTTGCCAAGTAGAGCATTGTTGTGCGAGACAGGGTGATACCCAGAACTGTTTTAAAGACAAAAACTGCTCCGGCAGCGAGAAGTATGCCCACGAGCAGGGTGTCGGGCTCGATGTCGAGCTGATTCAGGAAGGGGATGGAAACAGCCGAACCAAGTGCTAGAGCCCCCACAATGCCAATCATGGCTATTCCAAGAATGTCTAACCCGTTAGCGAGCACCCGTGCCAGTGCAAGAAGAGTGAGGGCTGTCTTTTGTCTTTGGGACAAAAGACCCCAACTTCGGCCAATGGTGCGAAGCATGATGTTCGCCTTTCAGGTGAGTGTTCTCGCTCTGCGAGTCCTAGTCTGCCCTGTGGCACACATCTGTGGTCAAAAAAAGTTTACCTTTATTCGATGGTGAGCAGGGACTGACCACCCGAGACTGAGTCACCAACGGCGACACCCACCGCAATGACGGTTCCATCTCGGTGAGCGATGATGGGTTGCTCCATTTTCATCGCCTCTAAGACGCACAGAGTGTCACCCTTAACAACGGTAGCCCCAGCACCCACCGTTACCCGCACCACGGTGGCCTGCATGGGGGAAGAAATCGTTCCACCGGCCGCTCCTCCGGTGATAAAACCCGGAGCGGTGCGCTTGGGAGCTTTGCCTAACTTCGCATTTTGTCCTGCTGCGAAGATACCCGAGGGGACACCAACTTTGAGGCGCCTGCCCTCCACCTCAACGACGACGGTTCGATAGAGGTCTTCTTGGTCAAAGCCTTCGTCAATTGCGCCATCCCAGGGTTCGATTGCGGTGGCAAATTCGGTTTCTATCCACCGTGTGTGAACGGCGAAGTCCTTTTCATCGGGGCTAGAAAAGGAGGGATCTTCAACGATGGCCCGGTGAAACGGGATCACGGTGGGGAGGCCGGTAATTTCAAACTCTGACAGCGCGCGGCGTGATTTCTCCAACGCATCCTGCCTGGTTGCACCGGTCACAATCAGCTTGGCAAGGAGTGAGTCAAACGCACCGGTGATGACATCACCGGTGGTGATGCCTGAATCAACGCGAACGCCTGGGCCACCGGGGAATCGGACCGAATGGATGGGGCCTGGGGTGGGGAGAAAGCCACGCCCCGCATCTTCACCGTTAATGCGGAACTCAAAAGAGTGCCCGTGGTGGGGTGGGTCCGCATAGTCGAGGGTTCCACCCTCAGCAATGCGGAACTGTTCCCGCACTAAGTCGATTCCGGTGATTTCTTCGGAGACTGGGTGCTCCACCTGGAGCCTGGTGTTGACTTCAAGAAAAGAGATGGTGCCATCTTTACCAATCAGAAACTCACACGTTCCTGCACCCACATAGCCAGCCTCTTTGAGGAGGGCTTTGGAGGAGTCATAGAGAAGTTTCTCTTGCTCGGGGCTGAGAAATGGCGCGGGGGCTTCCTCCACCAGTTTTTGATGTCTGCGCTGCAAAGAACAGTCCCTGGTGGAGATAACAACAACGTTCCCGTTGGCATCAGCGAGACATTGGGTTTCCACGTGGCGGGGCTGTTCAAGGTATTTCTCAACAAAACATTCCCCCCGACCAAACGCTGCCAAAGCTTCTCTGGTTGCGGATTCGAAAGCTTCGGGGATCTCTTCGAGCGTGTAGGCAACTTTGAGGCCCCTGCCGCCACCACCGTGGGCAGCTTTGATGGCCACGGGCACACCGTGGGTGTGGGCAAAGGCAATGATTTCTTCTGCACTGGTGACCGGGTTGGGTGTGCCAGGGGCGAGGGGAGCATTAACCTTCTTGGCAA
>Ga0307983_1000606_pt1 | contig 18018 bp, 22 predicted proteins | sample OrgLakmetagen991_FD_201845 | JGI IMG/M metagenome (GOLD analysis project Ga0307983, IMG submission 201845) | Saline water microbial communities from Organic Lake, Antarctica - #991 | ecosystem: Environmental > Aquatic > Non-marine Saline and Alkaline > Saline | place: Antarctica: Organic Lake...
AAGACTTGGGTGGCTACTTCCGTGTGCCACTTGACTCAAGAGATCTGAACTACTCGGTCTACTTTGAAGAAGGGGAGGAACGACCCGTTGAGCTTGAGTCCTATACGTCCCACAACACCGAGCGACTAGATGTCGAAGCAACCAAACAGCTTCTCCTGACTATCCCAGAGCTGCGACAGGAAATAGGGCTTTGAAGAAACTTAAAGTTGTCACAATCGTTGGAACTAGGCCTGAAATAATCCGGCTTTCAAGGCTTATTCCCAAGCTCGACGAATACACCGATCACATCTTTGTTCACACTGGTCAAAACAGCGACCCAAAGCTCAACGAAGTCTTTTTCGAAGACCTAGAACTGCGACAGCCTGACTACTTTCTAAACGTTGACACTTCGTCAATGGGCTCAGTCATGGGAGATGTTCTAAAAAAATCTGAGGAGGTTTTTCTAAAGGAAAAACCCGATGCAGTGATGATCTTGGGCGACACCAACTCCGCCATCGCGGCTGTTGTTGCAGAGCGGATGTACATACCCGTTTACCACATGGAGGCAGGCAACCGTTCTTTTGATAACAACGTGCCCGAGGAGCTCAACCGCAAGTTGGTTGATCACGTGGCGAGCTTCAACCTCCCCTACAACGACTACTCAATGCGGAATCTTCTGGCCGAGGGTATTCACCCCAGGTTCATCCAGAAGACCGGTTCTCCGATTCGCGAAATATACGAGCACTACAAAGACAAAATTGCCGCCTCTACTGCCGTCGCAGATCTTGGGCTCAGTCCCGGTGGCTACTTTCTCGTCTCGGTACATAGACAGGAAAACGTAGATTTGCCCGAGAGGCTTGAAAAAGTACTCGACTGCCTTGTTGCTGTTCGTGAGAAGTGAAACATGCCGGTAATGGTGTCGACCCACCCAAGAACCAGAGTTCGTCTCGAGGCGCTTGCAAGAAAAGACCTTGAGGGCATCACCTTTCACGAGCCATTCGGCTACCTGGACTACAACAAGCTTCAGTTCGAGGCCAAGTGCGTGATCTCGGACTCTGGCACAATCAGCGAAGAGTCATCAATCCTAAAATTTCCCGCAGTCACGCTTCGAAGCTCAATGGAGCGCATGGAAGCGTTAGAAGTAGGTTCCATAATCATGACGGGGCTGGATGCCAGCAACTTGTTGCGTGCAATCGATATAACTTTATCTAGTAATTTGCAAAGCGAATCTCCAGAGGGCTACAGCAGAGAAAACTTTTCCGAGTCGGTGGTTAGATTTCTTATATCTACTTGCTGCCATCATCGTACTTGGAAAAATCTACTCTGAGCCTCAGATTACCCAGGATACGAGTCGTATTCTTCTATTTCCAGGCCAAAGGACTTTAGTCTAGCGAAGGACACACCGCTTTCTTTTGTCTTCCGCAGCACTTCCTCGTCGTGTCCCGCCCGAATTTCGTCTTGCGAGTAAGGAATCCCGAGATAATCAAAGTAGTCTCGGATCCAAACGTGAGGCTCGTGTATCCGACTATGTCGAAAAATCGAGCTATAAAGGTTGGTAAAGTTTGGAGCCAGAGTGGCTGGCAGTACCCATCGAAAATCGCCGCATCTGTCGCCGTAGTTGTTGCAGCGCACATCCTCAGCTGGGCCTTCGCTAATCGACACCCTTCTTAAAATAACTACGTCCGGCCTAAGAATAACGACGACATCATAAGAGCGATTATTGGAGTCGCAGAAACTAGAGAACAAGCGACACACCTCTCGGATGGATATCGCCTGCGAAATCCCGGCAATGTCCTGGGCGAGTGACTTAATTGGGTGTCGAAGTCTTTGGGCCATTAGGAGAGGTTTTCGAGCTACCGCGTTAGCTAGGTTTCTGAGGACTCCCAAATAAATCTGACTTCGATAAATTCTGTTGTATTGATAGGCGCTCGCTACCGGAGCAAAAGTTAGGTCTAATTCCTTCGCCATATCTACTTGCCAAGAGTGAACAAAAAAATCGAAATCCGCATTTGGATTTGCAAGCACGATATTGCTCCTGATAGAGGCAAAACATGCCTGTACATTAACTCGTTTGATGTCCCGAGGTGTCTTTCTCATTGACCAGCGGCCCTGTATGGGGCTAACTCCGCCTCTGACCAAGACGGCCACTCTCATCCTTGTCTTACCGGGCACCAAGCAACCGACTCTCAAGCATTTTGCACGACGGAAGTTTGAGATGTTCTGGATTGAAAACTCTAACTTCAGGAACAACGCCCGAAGGGTTTATTTCGTAATGGCTCCAAAGCATGGCTTCGCCTCACTGTAGATTCTTAAAGATTTGTCCAAACCGTAACATCATTCAAAGGCGCTATGCGTGATTCTCCCGGGTTGGTGAATCGAACGACGCATGCTTAAAGAGTCCAGTCAAGTAAAAGTAGTGAATACCATAGGCGCCTGTCTGGAAATCAACCGCTTTTCAAGGGTCTCAAGGACCTCTGAGCAAAGCTCTTAAATTTTGGCTAATTCCACACTTTCTCTGTTGCGGTGTGAAATTGTAGCTCGTGTGGAATGATTGGGCTTAAAATAAAGGATTTACAGACTTGTTTTCGGAGTCGGTTTGACATATTTCGGGACGCTAAAGATGCTAGAAAAAAAAATAACTCTCTTAACCTGATGCGGCTGTTCCTAGCCACATTAGTAATTACTGCTCACTCTTACCCAATAGGAGGGTGGGTGCAGCCAATCCAAGCGCCTTTTGGGGGCTGGGCTGTTTTCGGTTTTTTTGGTATTTCCGGTTACCTAATCGCCATCAGCAGAGAACGAAGCCGGACTCTTAGGCAATTTCTGTTTCGTCGTGTTTTCAGGATTTACCCCGCTTTCTATGCCTCGCTTATCTTCACTGCCTTTATCGCCGCACCCCTGAGTGTGTTTGCCTTGGATTCTGGGGAATACTCGCTCAGTGATGCTTTTGGATATGTTCCTAAGAATGCCACCCTCTATATCGTGCAGGGCGGTGTGGGGGGGTCATTGGACGATGCAATCTACCCATTCGCCTGGAACGGATCGCTTTGGTCACTTGCCATCGAATTCTTGTGCTATCTGACGATTGGAATCGGTTACTCAATTGTTCCCACAAAATTTCGCAGGGCACTCATAGCCTTGACTTTAGTAGTTGCAACAGCTTTATCGCTTGGCATAGCCCGCGAGGGTGGCACCCTTATTGCCTTCACTGACCTAGTGGCAGCTGCGACTGCTTTCTTTTTCGCGGGCGCATTCATTTACGAGTTTCGAAGTTGGATTCCAAACGCGAAGTCTCTTACTATTTTGTCGGTGGTTCTAACGGCTCTTCTCTCACCTCATGGGGATCTTGAGGCGCTCGCAGCATTGCCTCTCTCGTTTGCGCTTCTTTCAGTTTCGGGAAATTTCGGGAACTCTAAGCTATCCAGGCTGGCAACAAAAAGCGATATTTCTTACGGAATGTACATTTTTGCCTTCCCAGTCCAACAGCTACTTAGCCTCTCGGGATTACCTGGAGTTCTCACTCCGTTCACTTTCGCGCTCCTCCATCGCCACCACTGCACCCTTGGCTCTCTTGAGCTGGAGGCTCATAGAATCCCCCGCTGTGGCATTTGCAAAAAAATGGACCTCCCCTGATAAGGCAGGAAAATAAGGGACGCCCTCTTTTGGATTCCGTGACCGCCCATCGGACAAATTAGTGGCGGCTTTTTTGCATGTCGCTGATGATCTTGGAGAAACTTTTTACGGAGTATTTTCTCCGAGAATGATCGAAGAGACTTCACGCCTGGCACTGCAATGCTCGAGTATAAAACGATGACTAGCCCAGCAGTGAAAAAGTAGAGAGAGCATTAGTGTGAGTCGGATCTAGGAACGTTATTAACAATTTTTACAAGCACTGGCATTATTAATGCCGTCAAAAAGTTATGCCCAAGTTCCATATCTGGACCTGGAATCTCACCTTGGGAAAGCGTCATCTCTCTTGTGTTACTGTGGCGTCATGAAGGTTGGTCTTGGAGTCATAGCTGTTAATCAATCGCCTTGGGCCATGATTCAATCTGAAGCGCAGATGCCTCTCTTCTTGGGTCAGTCGGACCCAGAGGTGGAACCTTTCTGGCTTCTTGGTCGCAAGGGTACGCAGTTCGAAGAAGACGTTCTCTCCAAAATGGATTCCAGACTCTCAAGAGATGCCATCTTCCAGCACATGAGCAGATTTCTGGGGTTTCGACCCCTTGGTCATCGACCCGGCCAAGCCTCACACATCGTCACATCCTTAATTGGAGATTATTCTTCATCGAGAGTCTTAAGAGTGGGCCAAGAGCTTCATTTTGATCTGCCGGACAGCTTTGCGACTTTAGGGGTAAAAACTTTATGGTTTCTTCGGTACCTCTTGGAGTGCGGAGAATACACGCATTTTTTCCGGACCAACATAAGTTCATATGTTGACTTCCGCAGGCTCTCGGCGTTCGTTAGAACATCTCCCGAGTCCCTCGACTACGCGGGAGTAAACGTCAATATGGGAAGAATTAATATTGCCAGCGGGGCAGGAATTCTTCTAACGAAAGAAAGTGCCGAAAGGGTAGTTGCAGACTCTAACAACTGGAATCACGGCTTTATGGATGACGTTGCTCTCGGAGTTCTCCTTTCTCGGCTTGGCTATCCCCCTCCAGTAGGGCTACCTCGACTTGATTTCAATCCCAAAAAGGAAATACCCGGCGAAGTTGAGTCTTCCTGCTCGAGTGCAAATTCTAATTTTCACTGGAGATGTAAGTCAGAAGATCCCATGCTGACGGTGAAGAGGATGAGGGAATTGAGCAAAATGCTCTCGCACAATGAAGCGTGAGTTCCAAAACCTTTGAAGTTTTCTCTATGAGGGATTTCCCCCAACTGTTCTTCCCTTCCGCAAAAGTATTCTTACTCTGAAAGCACCACGCAGGCTCACAACACTAGTGAAGTGGGTAATTTTTTTCAGGCATGAGGCCCAGTACGTCGTGCGAGGATTGACGCCATGCACTTTTCCAGTGTGCAAAGGCGAAATTTTCCAGGGAAGAGGGCTTTAGCAGGCTGTAGCGGGGTCGTTTGGCTCCCGTCGATAGTGAATCACTTGAAATCTCAGATATCGAGCTGGGGCTCACTCGCAATGATTTAGCAATTTCAACTCCGAATTCATACCAGGACGCCGACCCCAATGAGACTCCATGCAAGATTCTCTGTTTAACCACCGAGTTTCCCGCCTGAACAATAAATGCAGCCAAGTCCTTCGCATGGGTAGGCGATCCGATCTGATCTCCTACGATTTTTAGCTTTTCTGAGGCTCGCAGTTTTGTGGCAATGGTCTTCGGAAAGCAGGATCCAAAGCGCCCGTAAAGCCAGGCGGTGCGAATTACCTGAGAATTGTCAAAACCTAGAGTGGCCTCCTCCCCCTCTCTTTTGCTCCTGCCGTAAACAGAGATTGGGTCTGGAGTATCTTCTGGCAAGTAAGGCAAGGATGAATCGCCACGAAATACATAGTCTGTTGAAATTTGAATGAAGCGAGCGTTTACCTGCTGCGCAGCAATACCTAGCATCTTCGGCAAGGTGGCATTTGTAAAATACGCTTCCTCGGGCTCGGACTCGGCCTTATCGACATTTGTATATGCCGCTGCATTAATTATCACGTCCACGTTCGCAAACATGAGGGCTGGATTCTCCACAAGAGACGTCATACTAAAATTACCTCTATGAAGACTCATGACAGACTCGTCCTGCTTGCCGAGGAGATGGACAAGCTCGGTGCCAAGCATGCCCCTTGCACCAACTATTACCCATTTCATCCTGATAACTGTAACCTTGAGAGAGATCAAACGGGAGCGTAATTGCCATTTCAAAAAACGGAAATTTCAGGTGTGCAACTCTTTACACCAAATGTTTTTGAGGACAATCGAGGTTTTTTCTTCGAGTCTTTCAAATCGGAGGAGGTGAGCCAAGGGTTCGGACCGTTTATAGTCGAACAAGTAAACAACTCGATGTCTGGAATGGGGGTTATTCGCGGCATTCACTTTGCAAAAAATCCGCCCGGACAGTCAAAATTTGTATCAGTGCAGAGCGGATCAATATACGACGTGGCGATTGACCTCCGGGCCCTATCTTCTACGTTTGGCAAGTGGCAAGGATTTTTTTTGAGCTCCGATAACAATCAGAGCCTGATCCTCGGCAACGGTATCGGCCACGCTTTCTTATCTCTTGAAGACAACACACGGGTGAACTACCTTTGCGACAGCAGCTATCAACCTGAAAAGGAGTTTGCCATAAACCCGACTACAGCAGGGATTAACTGGCGAGAAATCGCGTTGAGCCGCGACATTGATGAATTTTACATCAGCGAAAAAGACAAATCCGCTCCGGACTTTGTCGACTCGCGACATTTATGGTTTGACTAATTTTCCTAACTTTTTGAGCCAACTATGTTTAGGTAGGCCAGGTAGTGCTGAGATCAGAGTGCGCAATCTTGGAAACGTCAATGCCTCCCGACATAGCCAAGGAAACGTAATGCCTGATTACATCAGCCAATCTGTCCGTAAAACTGACCTCTCTCGGGCTCCAGCCAAGTTCTGAAATGGTCCGGCTAGCGTCGATAGAATACTTTGCGTCATGGCCGGGACGATCAGCGACAAACTCTATAAAGTCGTCAGATAAGCCGAGTAAGGCTAAAATTTGCTGGGCCACCGCAAGGTTTGACTTTTCCCCGCTGGCACCGAGCAAATAGGTCTCACCGATACGCCCTCGATCCAAAATCGCCCAGACTCCATCAGTGTGGTCGTCTACGTGTATCCAATCCCGAACGTTGAGACCCGTTCCATATATTTTTGGCCTAATTCCGTTGGCAGCGAGCAAAATTGTCCTAGGGATGAATTTTTCCTCGTGCTGGTAGGGTCCGAAGTTGTTTGAGCAATTTGAAATAGTTGCTTGCAGGCCGAAAGACCTTACCCAGGCCCGCACCAACAAGTCCGATGCAGCCTTTGTAGCCGAATACGGAGAAGACGGGTTGTACGGAGTCTCATGCGTGAACTTCTCTTTCCCGTCAAGTGGAAGATCGCCGAATACCTCATCGGTGGAAATGTGATGCAAACGAACCGAGTGCTTGACGCAAGCTTGAAGAAGTTCGTAAGTGCCCATTATATTCGTCTCAAGAAATGGCCTTGGGCTAATTAGAGAGTTGTCATTGTGGCTTTCCGCCGCAAAGTGCACTACTAAGTCGACGCTCGAAACCAGCCTGTCCACAACCTTGCTATCGCGAATGTCACCCTGTTCAAAAGCGATTTCCTTCTCTAGCCCTGATAGGTTTGATATCCGGCCTGCATAACTGAGGGAATCAAGCACTGTGACTTCGTGCTCAGGCCTGCTAAACGCTGTTCGCCGCACAAAGTTTGACCCAATAAAACCTGCGCCGCCTGTGACTAAAATTCGCAAATTGCTAACTCCTTGAAATTTTCTATAGGCTAGCACTCTTGGGGTCGCGTTCAGAAGTTGACCCTGAAATCGAAAGGACCAGTTGAAAGGGATTATTTTGGCCGGGGGTTCCGGCTCAAGGCTGCACCCTCTAACGGTCGCTGTTTCTAAGCAGCTGCTGCCTGTTTACGACAAGCCTATGATCTATTATCCACTCACGACTCTGATGCTCGCAGGCATAACTGAACTTTTGATCATAACCACACCCCATGATCAGGCGGCTTTTCAGAGACTCTTGAAAGATGGATCTCAGTGGGGCGTATCTTTAACTTACGCAGTTCAAGAGAAACCAAATGGACTCGCCGAAGCTCTCATAATTGGGGAAAAGTTCATAGACGGGGATACCGTCGCTCTTATCTTGGGCGACAATCTTTTCTATGGTGAAGGCCTAGGCCGAAGCTTAAAAAGGTTCAGTAACTTACGAGGCGCTCAAATATTTGCCCACTCAGTTGCACATCCCTCAGCCTATGGGGTTGTTGAGTTTGATGAGCATGGTGATGCAATCTCCTTAGAGGAAAAACCTCTTGTTCCGAAAAGCAAGTTTGCTATTCCCGGGCTCTATTTTTATGACCATCGGGCTTCAGGCTTTGCTGCATCGCTGTCGCCTTCTAGCCGAGGTGAGCTTGAGATTACTGATTTGAATCGAATGTACTTGTCTCTCGGTGCACTAAAAGTTGAGGAACTTGGGAACTCTGTTGTGTGGATGGACATGGGAACATTTCAGGACCTTGCAGAGGCTACAGAGTTTGTGAGGGTTGTCGAAAGAAGACTTGGCTCCACGCTTGGCGAACCAGCCAGCGTCACTCGATAATGGGCGTCTTTGTAATTGAAGCAGAAATAGCCCCCTGTCCCCCATCTACCTGTGATCATAAATGCGCTGGCTATGTCGATATAATCGATAACCCGGCGTCAGTTGCCACTGAACCAGCCCCTTGAGCCTAGCTTGATTAGGTCAATACCCTTACGGAAGTCATCAGTTTGTGGGCTTTGATTCTGTTTAGTGGTTCAGCAAGGTCCTTCAGTACGTCCTGCTGGACCCACAAATTACTGACGCCATTCGGATGCTAAGTAGCCTCGCGGGGGAATCTCGGTTGACAATAGCGCACCGCGAGTGATCAACTAATAGACGATGTCTGACAAAGCAAAATGCGCCGTATACTTTCGGTAGGTGGTTTGACGCAGTGCTTCGCACTCCCACGATTGGCCCTAGGAAGGACAAGATAACAGCCAGTCCTTGCTTGGACCCGATGGCTAATCAGGTGCGAGGTGAGGGTACTGCGGTCCGCCATTACGATTAAGCCCAATTCACATCCGTCTTATTTGGGCTCGAGTTTTCAAGGTCTGGGTTTTGCGGCCGGCTGAATCATAGGAAGGGTTAATACGGATTGCGAAGATTGGACTACTTAATTAGAAATCCGAGACTCGTCGCGGATTTTTTGAATCGAAAATTTGTCGCTTATTTCAGACTTCGTCTCGATACAGATCTCTTGTTGCAGCCGGGCTTTTTCACTTGGCATAGGCGTCCAAAGTCCCTTGGTGCTTGGCCCATACCTCCCCAGCCTCAACAGAGACTCAGCAATATTGGAATTGTCATACAGGGTCCCATTGTTACGAGGAACGAGTTCACTCTCGAAACAGTGCGTCTATATAGGCATCTCTACCCAGAGGTCCCAATTGTCTTGTCGACCTGGAAAATAAGCACACAGTCCCTTCTCAAAGAGTTTCTCAGCGCTGGCGCATTTGTCATCCAAAACGAAAAGGTTGATCACCCTTATTATGGCAACCTCAATCTTCAACAAAAGACCTCTCGAGAAGGACTGTCTCATCTTTCGAAACTCGGACTTCAATTTGCCCTAAAAACCAGATCAGATCAAAGGCTCTACTCAGAAAGCTTTCTTCAGCAACTTATCTTTCTTACAGAAGTTCAGCCGAGAAATCATGGTGTGTGTGCGTCGGGAACCTCTCGAATTTTCGTTACCTACCAGAATTCCTTCATTGACCGAGCGCTCAGCGTCAGTGATTTCACACAATTTGGACAAACTAAAGAGCTACTGCAGTTATGGGAGAGCATAGATTCTAGATCGCTGCCAAAAGCGCTGGCTCCTGAGCAGGTTTTGTTGGGTAGCTACCTTCTGTCTCTTGGTTGGGACGAAGCCTCGCTCTTATCCCCGGCAACCTATGAGCGAGCCATGGGCGAGATTTTAGGGTTTGTGGAGTCCTCTTCCTTGGATCTCCTTTGGTACAAGTACTCGTCAAGAGAGTATCTGAGGAGACGGTATGGAAGGATTTTCGGTCCTGAACCCCTAAGGGAATTAAGCGCCGCAGATTGGTATAGCGCTTTGCTCGTAGCGTCAAAAAAAGAAATGTAGCTACTCAGCTCCTTAGATACGAGTGCGCCGCTTAAATCAAATTGCTTTTCTCCCGGAATGCTGTGGCTACAGTCTCCGGAACGTTGGATCAATCCGGAAATCATCAGCCAAACTATCCTCCAAGCTCGACGAGGACAGGACAAGTGCTCGCGATCCGGGTTCCAGGGACAAGATTGAATTCGCTTGCCCTCCTGGGACAAAAAAGGCGTCAGCACAGGAATAGTCGAGGTCGGCTGTCACGGGCTTTTCTAGAGGATCAGGGTCTGTCCAGTCATTGACACGAACGGCCCCAAAACGAATCCTGCCGGAGGTGGTTATGAAAATCTTTGATTCAAACTCGTGACCGTGCCAGCCCCTAAATGGCTGCTCCAATGAGTTTTCAATGGAATAGAGACGCTTATATTGAGAAAGCTTTAGTTTATTGTTATAGGCGAGCAGGCCACGAGCATGTTAGTGCTTGAGGCCCTTGAAAATTTCTGGTTCTAATTCCATCTCTAGTCCCTGAAGCTTTCGTATTAGGTGGAAGCCATTGCGCTGAGATTGATTGGATCATATCGAGACTCAATAACTTTGTAATTCTTCGACCGCGCATGTTCGCAATCAAAGCTCGAGTTCACAACACGCATAACAGCCGCCTTTATCGACTCGATGTCGTTTGGCTTAACTAGAAACCCGGTTTCTCCGTCAAGCAGCCATTCGTCGGCGCAAGAAGTGCAGGTCTGGATTGGGATTGCTACCATTGCCATTGCTTAGAGCATTGAAGTTGAGATGACGTCGGACAGTGAATGGCCCAAGTAAATAATGGAAGTACGGAATAGCCCCAACACTTCGCGTGACTTAGTGCGCCCTTTTTATGGGTGGTTATTTTTAAGCCTGTCCTGCGAGACACCTTTCGGGCTGCCTTGAGAACTGGCCTATAGCAGCTTTCGAAAACTAGCTCAATGCCTTCAGCTTGCCGCTCATTTCAGCGAGAGCTTCAAGCACCACAAGCGCCTTTACCCAATGATTCTCGGAGCCTTTGATTGTGATCTTGTTTCTAGACACCTCAGGCATCAAGTTTCTCGCTAGTCCACCTGCAACCGGCATTAAAGGTAGTTTCTGGAATCCAGTTGTTAGATTGGTGGCCAAATTGTAATCCCCTGTGCATTCAGCACTGAAGCCATCAGCGATTTCCAAGAGCGCTCTAAATTTTCTTTTATGGGTCGGGTATTTTAAAAACCAGACGATTTCACTTCATAGTCAGTGACTATCAATTTGGGCCGAATACGCCTCAGAATCTGATGCGCCCTTCTTGTCGCGTAGCCGGCGTTTTGCGGTTCGTGCACAGGGACGATGTCAAGCTTGAGTCTATTTATTCTCCACTCGATGCATGAGCCCCTGACCTAATCTGAAAATATTTGGTCTGCTGCCCACATAAACAAGGAAAAGTATCTTCAAAACAAAGTCATAGACACACGCGGGGAATTCTTTACACGCCACAATATGCCTGTTTGAATCCTCCTATGAGGTGAAAAGGACACAACCTCGAAGTTAATGTCGCTCGAGTCAAACTGGGCCAGCCAACGCGACAATTGAACGCTGTCGGCCATACCGACAAGAAGAATCTTCATGACTTTACAATCGAAAAGTGAAGACACATCGACTCCTTGTAAGGCCCCTCCAAGGCACTTTTAGGTACCTGATTAGTCGAATGTGAATCAGAGTCAAGGAATGTTATTCCGGCAATAACTAGATCAGTCATGAACTCCTTGTCGTGGGTGAAGTTGGGGCTGCTTCGGCTTAGAGGTACTTACCCAACCAGAGCATTCGTTTGGACTCCAGCCCACCAATTTCGACACACAGGAGACGGAACAGTAAGGCATCCCCAACGCTCCCTGCCGCTCCCTAAAAAAAATTAGTTAATTTGCCACTCTCGATAGCAATATGTGTCCATCACCAATGCACAGTTGATTATCCGCACCGGCTTGGCAAGGCTCCAATGTTTCTGTTGATGGGCACGGTGGGGTTTATTCAGTATTGACTTAGGGAACGCAGTAGGCCTCAAGAAGACTGTCTCTACTGTTGACATACGAGTGCCTTCGATAACTAGCTCGCCAAAAACCGCAATGCGCTGTCACTGGTTGTCACAAATCTAAACCTCATCATTAGCGAGTCGCTCTCTTACAGTTCTCTGGCGCTGGTTCATGAGACGGGAGGCTTGAATGCAACCAAGGACACTGCGGCCTTGAAAACTGGAGATATTGCAAAGAGCTTTCCCAAACACTAGTGGCCTTTGCTAACCCAGCCGCTAATCGTTCCAGGAACCGTGCGGACATGGTCATCGCCACACTTTTTTCTTAGGTAGCGGATGTAGCCATCAACTGTATTGCTAGCTGGGTCATGAACTGGACCTTAAGCCCTTGAGAGGAACTGCTCTCGAGAAATCACTTGGCCCCGGGCGCCGAGGCAAGGACATAAGCATCGCGAGCCCTCTGGCCATCAAGATATGCTCAACGCCTGCAGATGTGGCTCTGCTAATACGCAGATCTAGCGCCACCTCACCGTAGACAAGGTTTGATTCAGGCTCTGCTTCGTTGGGAGCACTAATGCGGCACATTAGGCTTGCCAGGAGCTCCTCTAATGTAAATGACTTTGGCATTAGGCCATCTGCTTCACCGTCGAAGCTAGAGGATAGAAACAAGTAGACAGGTCTTCGCCGCTGGTGGCGTGGATGACCTGAGAACCATGGGCCTACAAATGCGTATTTTGATGAGTGCGAGAAGAATTTGCTAACCGCTATACCTAGGCAATCCTGGGCAAAACGTACCATCGAGTCTGAACGCAGAAAAATTTTCCGACGCCGACCTTGCGATTCCCCGACTTGAACGGAGCGGGAACGAAATAATTATTCAAAGGGTTTTCATTGTTTGACTGGGGTGAATCAGTATTGCTGGAGGCTGTCAAAGAGATGACCGAAAAGGCAACGGGCTATTAAAAAGTTGTTCAATCAGTCAACCAATTCGTCTGGCAGCTCGCGAACCGAGCTTCCAAGCTAACATCACTCGAGATCAAGGCACTCGGCAAGAGAGCGATGAGTCACAAGCGGGTTCTTGAAATGCCTGCGAAGGCAAAGGTACATGCGGGCCTATCTGACAACGAGGGACGCCATCAGATGAGGCCTCAAGCTAGCAGAGAACACCAGCAGCTCGGAGAGGAATTTAGAGACTGTCAGAAAAAACGCTGCAGAGATAGCTATGAAAATCGCTCTCGCGGCTTATAGCTCATCGTCTTTCGCACTGAAAGACGTTTGGCCTCGATGTTAAAGAACCTCCTATGGGATTCAGAAATAACCGCGGCAAGGAATTTTGGCTAACCGTACCTTGGACCCAGACACAACATGATTCACCTTCTAGCCGATGGCTTGCAGACCGACAATCGTTAGTACCCAAGCATCCCTTGAGTATCTTCTTGCATAGTCGCGTCCCACTCTGCGTAAGACGCTGGACGCATAGCAATTCCCACTGCAGCCTATTCCGGATAATCAGCCAGAATTTTCAACCAAAAAGCATTGGTAACCTCATCAAGGTGTGGACCGGAGTATCTTCGCCACAAGTACTCCCTCATGGAGTACTTGTGCCAAAAGAAGTCCATCAAAGACCCGTCGACGAACCCAAAGACTTCCTTCATAGCGCGAACCCAAGATTCTGTTGTGAGCAGGTCTTTCCTTTGCCAACCGAGCTCCAAGAGGTAGCTTGCAGTAATGATGGTTTCCGGCGTTAAATGTGAAGGAAGCTTTCGCTTTAGAGAAGAAGCCCAAAATTTCTGCTCATCTTCCAAGTGCCCAAATTGCATGAAGTCAGTGGCACCCTGCACTCTGGCGATTGGCGAATTTGAGGACGGAAAGATTAGTCTCCCCTTCACTGAGCCGAGGTGGCGTCTTGCCGGAAAGATTTTAATGACACTCTGGAGATAATCGATAGCCAGATTAGAATAAAGCCGCTGATCAGTTCGAACCTTTCGAACAAACTTAGCATCGGACGCTTCTGCGGCCCGAATCCCTTTGAGTGTGGTTTCAATTTGCCTCGATAGGTTACCTAACGGAGGGTTTTCCATTGGCTCACTCAACACAATTTGCACCCCGAGAGTTGATATTCGATCAAGGGTCCGAGTGCTACTGTCGGTCCACGTCGATAAAAATAACTTAACTCCGGGGAAAAAATGTTTGTAGAGTCTAAGAGTCTCGAAAGTGAAGTTGTTTCGTGTGTCGAGGGGGCCCTGCATTACGATCGCGACATCTCTGTAATCAGCCAGACTATACACTGCTGGAAGCTCTTTACATCCTTCTAGCCTCATGGGTCGTCAATGCCAGGTCAAGTAACCTCGACCAAAGAACAAGCTCAAGTCCAACCTGATTTTGTATTTGAGTTTCACTCTGTTTGCCCACACTAAGATCCTCATCCTAAGGACTCCCTGTTGATTTCCAACGCGAGCTGCATGGCCTCAGATAAAAGGAAGCTCTCATAATCGATCGGCGTCCCCAGGCCAAACATGACCTCTGAAACCGGGCCCAGATCAAAGATACCCACTGATTTACCCTGTTGAGCGAAATAATTGTACAAAGGAGCAACATAATATTCGCCGTTTACGGTGTCATTCGACTCAAACTGCTTTGCGATTGCGATGCTCAAATCCGACGGGGACCTAAAATAGTAGACGCCACATGTCGCAAGATCTGAAATGACCTTTTTCTCTCGAACCTCCACCACTAGGCCCTCGGAGTTTATTTTGGCGAAGCTCCACTTTGGATCTCGGTCTCTCATGACCAAGATCGACCCGTCAAGATCTCTGCTTTCAATATCGACGAGCCATTTATTGATTTCAAAACTTAGAAATTGGTCACTGTTAGCCACTATTACGGGCAAATTCCGATCCAGGGCCTCGAGACCAATTGCAACGGTCGTGGACGGGCCGGATGTCACCTCGTCAATTGCTGTGAGGGTCACCTCGATGCACAATTGATCGCTTAGGGCAGAACAAGCCGTAGAGAGGTTAAAGTGTCCGGGCGCCACTAAAGACACCTGGCGAAGGCCCGGGCTCAGTAAATTCGCAATGACCGTCTCAAACATCTTGAACTCACCAATTGGGAGAAGTGGCTTTGGGGTGGTGTAGCCCGCGTCGAGGAATCTGCTTCCCAGTCCTGCCATTGGTATCACAAGGTTATAGTCCAACATCGCCCAACACCTTGTCGTTAGGAAGGCTAGGAGCCTTAACCACGACTAGCGTGCAGTCAGTGATTGCCTCGAAGCCCCCAGACTCAAAGGGATCAAGCCTTAGCATGTCACCAGCGAACAAGAGTTCGCCCGCCAGGCTGCATTCTCCGTTGATAACCAGAGTTATTTCACTCGCTTGCCTTTGATAGTGAATGGGCTCGGTGTCTCCCTTCGTGAAAGATTTCACGGCGACTTCGAACTCCTTGGTCGTCAAGATTGAAGGGTCGAAGTCCCCTACGAACCATCCGAGTCTGTATTCGTTTAAGTGAGCCCTAATCATTGGTTTTCCTTTTATCGATTCGAGATGAGCCACTGTCAAATTCCTTGTGAAATTGGGAATTAGGTATCTCGTGCCACGTTAGGCTTCCGCCTAAGTACAGGGAATAATTCAACGCTGCGCTAACATAAAAATTATTCTCGAAACTAGCATTATTGACAAAACACCACTCCGCTGCGGCAAGGAAGCTCTTAATGCTCCGAAAATAGAAGACACCAGTGGTCGCGAACTCCCCCACCACTCTCTTTTCTAGGACGTAATTTGCACGCCCAACCGCATTTACGTTTAAATAGGAGAACCTAGGGTCTTCACTTCGAAATACTATGGTGCCCATTTCGACTTGCTCTTTCGAGAAGCGCTCCATGAGAGCCAGTGGCTCGGAGGTCAGGAATTCAGTGTCCCCCGCTGCAATAAAGAGCTCCCCGTCGTCTAGGTCCGCAAGAGCCAAAGCCGAAACCGCGGAAGCTAGGGAGCCCTTGGTGTCCCTGGGGACACCCAACACCAGAATGCCCATTCCCGGTGCGAATAGCTCTAGGGACTCTGAGACGGGGCTCTCCCTGTCAAACGGTACCGCGACAATTATCGAGGCGGACAACTTTCTGTAGCTCGACAAACTCCGTGCAAGGGTCCCCGACTCGAGTCCTTCTCGTGACGTCAAGAAGTCGGAAACTGCTGTGACTACCAATGTCAAGTTACTCATCTCTAACGGACCCTAGCTCCTCTAGTCGCTTGTCTATGAGGTTCAGATCCAGATCAGAAGGATCAGAAACTTCCAAAACTTTGCAGCCTGCTGACTTAGCTGCTCTCACGCCATTCACGTTGTCCTCCACCACGAGTACACTTTCCGGCATTACGCCCAACTTAGAACATGCCATTAGATAAACATCTGGGCTAGGCTTTGGATTTTTTACGTCTTCGTTGGTGACGACGTGATCCATAAACTCAAGAACTCCTGCATACGCAAGCATTGTCTGTGTAGTACTTCGGATTGGGTTTGTGGCGACTGCAAGACCCAATCCACGTCTTCTCAGCTCCGCGAGCATCAGTATGTGTTCGATTCGCGGAAAGCAAAGTTTTGCCGCCGCACGCAAGGTACGCTCTTGCTTCACAGCCTCTATTGTGTGCATCAAATTTTTTGGTACCCTACCCTCTTCGGCAAGAGTCGAGAGTTTGGTTTTTGTCGGCAGGCCATCGAACCTTCCCAAATGCTCCGAGTAGGGAATTTTCGCTCCGAAAATATTAAGGGCCTCGTTTAGGGCCTCGTAATGCCAGTCTCTAGCATCTATAAGGACGCCGTCCATGTCAAAAATCACAGTGTTTATTCTCATTTGCTTACTGAGGACTCCTTGAAATATTCTAGGAACTCGTTCGGCAAGTCGGTGCAGATGCTCACATCATTTCCCTTCAGGTGCTGGGATGTTACCCAATTCCAGACCTTTTGGGGTTCGCGACCATGAAGTTCTGGAGAAACAACAACCGTTGACTTGCCAAGAAAATCGACGCCTATATCGTTGGTTAGAAACCAATCTCCTTCGAAAGAGTCAAGCCAGACCCAAAAGGCATTGATTCCAGGAATTGCACCCGCAATGGACTCATACTCGCTTACACGAATCGCAACGGTTGCGGAGGCACTCCGAAACTTAACAGTCTCCGCAGCGGACATGTCGAAGAAGAAATGATTTCCGAGCGCTTTTTCTCCAAGAAGACCTAAGAGCCCGTCCGACTTTACGTTTAGGGCTAAGGTCTGCTCACTATCACGACTGATTGCGAGGACGGCCGAGAGCAAGTTGTGCGAACCCGCCGAGTCTTTCGGCGGGTCGTGTTCAACCACAACCAATCCATGACTGTCCCTTATGTCCGTCTCTACGCTGAAGCCCATACTGAGTGCGTTCTCTATTGCGAGAATCGAATTAGCTTCTACGCTTTTTGAGTGAATGCCTCGATGGGCAAAAATTTTATGAGACGGAAACATCTCTTTAGCTAACCATAGTTTAGGAGAATGAGGCCGGAGACTGTCCGCAAGTGGCCGCCAAGAGACCTTCCCATAAAAGTAACGCTTCGTAACTAAGAAATGATTTCCCACGGGCTCTGATGTTATCTATGCAACAAAGACAGCAGGCATCGGCAACCGCCGGTGAAAAAACAGGCTAAGGAACCCATGTCATTCACCGATGAGCTTCTGGAGAACAACAAGGCATATGCTGCTTCGTTCTCTGGACCCCTTCCCCTGCCACCCGCAAAGAACATTGCGGTCTTGGCCTGCATGGATGCACGAATCAATGTTTATGGCGCGCTGGGCCTTGAAGAGGGTCAATCACACGTTATTCGTAATGCCGGAGGCGTTGTGACAGCCGATGAGATTAGGTCTTTGGCTATTAGCCAGCGATTACTTGGCACCAGAGAGATAATTCTTATTCACCACACCGACTGCGGCATGGTCACCTTCACTGATGATGAGTTCAAAGAAGGTATCCGCAAGGAAACTGGCTTGAAGCCCGAGTGATCCAGTTACCTTTAAGTGGAACTTAACCCTTTTTTAGAAGCCTTTTTGACTTCATCCGCGGGTTGTAATAACGGTTGGTAGCAATGGGGGGGGTAATAACGCCTGCTGCTAACCCAACCGATAGCCCATGCGACGAACTGTGTGGATCAGGTCATTGCC
>Ga0307983_1000609_pt1 | contig 17871 bp, 17 predicted proteins | sample OrgLakmetagen991_FD_201845 | JGI IMG/M metagenome (GOLD analysis project Ga0307983, IMG submission 201845) | Saline water microbial communities from Organic Lake, Antarctica - #991 | ecosystem: Environmental > Aquatic > Non-marine Saline and Alkaline > Saline | place: Antarctica: Organic Lake...
TGACTGCCTCTAGGGATACTTTTGCCCTACCCACCCAGCCGTGATAGCCCTTTAGGGCAATTGTCTTGCGTTCACTGGGGGCAAATCGTGGAATCGCGAAGTCAGCTTCAGAGAAGCCACCTGCGTTCGGTATGACTGGCATTGCATGACCGGTGAAACCGAGGTTCCTTGCAAGCACAACATCTCTCTCGCACTCTGCAGAATAAATATCGGCAAGCTGCAAAAGCTTTTCAAGCTTTGCCTTGTGCAATGGGAACCGTTGAAACCAAAATATGTCGCTGCCCCAATTGGTGACCAGCAATTTGAGGCCTTTGGGCTTCCCAGCGGACAGGGCCCTTAGAGCCAAATAACCTGCGTTCTGAAGCTCCATAGAGTGAACAAGGCTTGGCTGGAAACTTCTAATCGCCGCTTTCAAAAGCGACCCACGAAAAAAGTTATTGGCGAACTTATCGAGGACCCAAAGAGGAAGCGCAAAGTAACGGGCTAATGGAGCCAGCCGGAAGCTCGATGCCCCAGAGCTGGCAAGCAATTTCTCAAGCTCGGGGTGAATCCTTCTATGAGGTGAACTTGGGAAAAGCAAGAAGTCGATTTTTTGAGTTTGAAACTGACCCAGCCACCGAGCAGAGTGCGTGCTGTCGAACATACAGACTGCAATTACCCTATTGAGACGCATAACCTACCCTTCTGCTGGTGAGTGAGTGGTTCTGTCGAGAAATTTAAGGGCTGTCCCTGAGCGGACTTTTTGCCTCAAAAAGCCTTATTGACCTTAATTCTTACACGTTGCGACTCGTAAAAGGCTAAGCCGTTGAGATTTACCCCCAAGAGTATTACTGAAACCCAAACCTCACCATTATTTGGTCTGAAGCCTTTATTTGCCATTCACTCGAATCTTTACAACAATTGCGACGATGATTAGGGATTTACATAAAACCTTATTCTAGAAGGTGGTGAAGATAAACCTGAAATCCAAGACTTGCTGTTGCTGGTTCAACTCGGGCGAAAAGTGCTGGGTTCATCAAAATGCACTAATGGCATTTCGGTCACGCTTTGCAGACTTTTACTGCTTGGCTGGAACACCGAATGCTAGCGTGTGCTTAGTAGCTCCCTTCTTGGAGCTGCGCAAACCGATTTTGCCTGAAAGGATTTCAGCTTGGATGCATCGTTCGGGCCGGTGAATCACAATGTCGAAGTTTTTCTTCGAGGTGGCCTAGGTAATCAGCTCTTTCAATATGCGGCTGGCTATGCACTGTCGAGGCTTCAGAACAGTCCTCTGGAATTGCGGACGGACTTACTGCCTATTGTTCGTGATGACATAGAGGGCATCTCAAGATGGCCAGAGTCTTTGAGCGAGTTTGCGCATTGTGGTTCCCTTCGCTCGATGAGGAATCAGCCCCCCGGGGGAACTAATTTTTTTTCGAAGAGGAACAGCGCGTTTAGAGTCCTGAGCGACCTCACTGGGGAGCTTCTTCCCAGAGCAGGCTTTTTTTATGGAGACTCTGACCGAGATTGGGCTCAGGTGGCCAAGCAAAACAGGGCGAAAAAGCTGAGTTCATACTTCATTTCACCTGATTTCGCATACGAGTTCGAGGGTGATCTCAGGCATCAAATAGGCCAGGTGGTGAGGCCTTCGGATGATTTTAAGCGTTCTTGCGAGGCGGTAAATGGAAGGATGGCAGTCCACATTCGACTGGGCGATTTCGAAACGGTTAACCCAAAAATACAAGATGAAATGCTGGGTTATCTTCGTCGTGCCACCAATTTGGCAAGGCAGCTTAATCCTGATTCCCTCGGGTTCGCCCTGTTTAGCGACCAGCCTGATAGGGCCGCAGAAATTTTAGAGTCTCTTTCAAAGTCGGCGGACATATGGATGCCACCGCCTGGATTGCGTCCAATCGAAGAGCTAAACCTGATAGGTAAAGCCCGAGGTCTCATTGGTTCGGCAAGCACCTTTAGTTGGTGGGGCGGATTTCTACAGACAAAAAGGGACGCGCCCATAATACTTCCGCGCCCTTGGGAGAAAACATTGCACACCGATAAGAAAAACGTGCTCCCAAGGGATTGGATACAAGTTGGCTAGAGCAAGTTACAAGACGATTCTAAAAAGCAGTTTTTACAAGGTTTTGTGGATTGTGCTCTCTCCGACTTTGACACGACTGGGTCCAGTCAGCGGAGTGGTGCTCACCTGCACTCGAATCGACGGAGGCGGGGCGCAATGGCATGGTCGTCTCTCTGTAATCGCGTTTGCAAATAGATTTGGGTTTAGTTACCAACACTCAGATTTTCATGAATTGATGCCATTCGGCTCCAGCGAGATGAAGAAAAAATGGAGCAATTTACTGTTCGGAACTTTTGAACATGGGCTGCTCCTTCCAGTGCGAGTAAAAGTGGTTTCCCTGAGGCGGCTGATTATTATCAGCATTTGGGGCTCAATATTCAGTAGGCAAGTGCTTGTGGATATGGGCCACTTACACGTCTACACCGACTGGTTTCCGGAGTCGATAGAGAACGCTGTATTACACAAGAACTTGATTTATGCCAACCCAGAAGGTGTCGGGGATTTGCCTGTCACGGGCCTTCCTTTCGCAGCGGTTCACGTTAGAGTGGGCTTGGAATGGGAGTTTGCCTTTGGGTCTAATAGGGTCACTTCGAACTTAGAAGTGGTGAGAAGGATTACTATGCTCGTCGAATCCAGGGGGCCCATGATTGGAATAGTCTATACGGCGTTACCCAACCCTGAACTCGAGGCCATCCTTCCAGGCGGCTTCGAGCTAAATTCGACCGCAAATGAATTCGAAGTTATTCATCGGATGATTCATGCAGATTTCGTCATTTTGGCCAAGTCCAGCATGAGCTACATCGCCGGAGTCTTTGCGAGGGGTGAGGTGCTTTATGAGCCCTTTTGGCATCCCGCTTTGAGCAACTGGACGAAACTTTGATCCCAACAAGACAATTGTAGTCCTCACTTTGACGCTTTGAGGAGTGGGAGTGTATTAGGACTTAGAGGGATTTGGGTACGCGCTCGCACTTTGAGCAATCAAGGGCTCCTTACCAGGATCGGTGAAGAACCCAGGAAGGCTCCGAAAATCTGAAGCCGAGTTTGGGGTAAAGACCAACAACTTTTATATTCTCACTCGAAATCGTAGTCTTGATCGATCGTGACCCTAGTCTGTAAGACTCCTTTATCATTAGACGCCATAGCTTTTCCGTAAGGCCTGCTGATCTGAACTTGTCGCTCATTGCGGTCAAGAGCCATGTAGCCACTCCGGAATCAATTTTGATAATAAAAAACCCGATAATTTCATTGGACTCGTTTGTCCCCTTCAACACCCGATGAGAAGGGTTTAGAAATGAGGATTTTACCCAATTTTCGTATCGCCTACCAGCTAACGTGGCACCTACCTTTGGCTCCCTATAGAATCTGGAAATCGAAAAAGCCGCCCCTGCAATCCGAACAATTTCAGGTAGGTCCTCACGCTCCACTTCGGCAACCTGCAATCGCTCGTCAACAGTCAAGCCAAGGTACTGGTCTGAGATTTGTAGATTGGGGTGCATTGAAACCTCCCGGACCAGAAACCCAGACCTTTGGAACGAGTCTATTGTCGCGGTGTCACCGGAAGGAAGTCGAGCGACGAGCAGGTGAGCTTCGCCCTTACCGGAGGAATCAGTTGTGGTTGCTTGGCTGGGGTCGAACCTGTCGAATTGATAAACTCCCAAGCCGAAGGTGCTGGAGTCTTTATGCATCAGGACGAATCTAGCGCTTTTTGTTTCGATTGGGACTATGAGAGCCTTAGCTATTTTCAAAACTTCCCTTCTTGTCTCGCCGTAAGCCGACTTTAGCCTTCGTCCCGAATGCATACAAGCGGGGTGAGAATTTTCAGAACCAACTTCGGGCTATAAACAACTAAACTCCCGAAGTAGAAGAGGCGCCTGTTTGGGAAAATGGCAATGACCAGGCGGACATCTCTAACACGGAAAAAATTGAGCTCGCGCGAATGTCAATTTGGGGGTTTGGTCAAGGTTCGCATTTGCTCTAACTGCATCTTCGGACTTTAATTGGCTTATAGACGATGACATAATTCCTGAATAAAGGTGGCTGGAAAATGCCTTGGAGACTTTTTGATCTCATCCTGGGGTCATCGGGTCGCGCGGGCTCCGCTTTCGCAGCAGGGACACATACTTGAGTTATGAGGAGTTTGGTCCACTTTTCCCTAACGACCGAGTTATGAAGGTCGAAATTATCAGGCACAATTGGGTTGTTCCCAGGAAGTGGCTTGGGTATTTTTTTGGGCGGAATACGAGAGCAAATTCGACAATCACTTGGCTGGCGAATAGATCCACATATCCTTCTTGGTTCAATAGCATCTTGGCCTTGGGACCTTTGTTCCACTTCACCCGGAAGGGCCCCAAGAATTTTGGGGTGAGGCCAAGTCTGAATCTGAGATGGACGGAACCAACTCAGCGGCAATTTCGAAATCACACAAATCCCTTCGGCGTCTCGAGCAGGCGTACAGTCACTCCTTCGGGCTCGGTTTTACGATAGTAAACGAGAAAACTTTCGAGACTGGCGCGGTAGCGAGCAACTTTGTTTACAAACCAGCAGGTCGTTACCCGAGACTGGTTCTTGTGCTCGCAAGGACTTTTCGAATACAAAAATTAAAGCAGACTAAGCTAAAAGTTGCATGAGTTCACGCACTATGCGCTTGGACGCGTCCCCTCCGCCGAAAGGGTTGTTGTCTAAATTGACGGCTATTGCCGTCACGGGTACTGACTCTGATATTTCCCTCAGGAGATTGTCTCTCACTCGGCTCTCGTCGCTTCCAACAATTACTATGTTTCCTGAGAGCATGCCCTCCGGCCTCTCCGTCTCATCTCGAGCCACGAAAATCTTCTTATTCAGAGTTACCGACTCCTCTTGAATACCGCCACTATCACTGAGTGAGAAGTTGGAGTAGGCAAGGAGGGTCATAAATGACAGGTAATCAAGAGGCTCCGTTAGGTGGACGTTATCGAACTCCGCCAAGACGGCTTTAACCACTTCTGAAATTATTGGGTTTGGATGGACTGGGAAAACAAAATGAAACCATGGATTTTCTTGGGCGGATGTGCGTATCGCAGAAAGAATCCTGCTGAACCCTGCTCCCCGATTCTCCCTTCGATGCAGCGTAACGATGGCGTATGGCGAACTGCCAAAACTCGAAAAATAGGTTTCTCTGATCTCGGCCTGCTTTTCGTAAAGCCACTTTGGGTTAGTCAAGTACTTACCAACCACAAGTGACACCGCATCCACTATCGTGTTGCCGGGAATTGATACTTTCTCGGGTGAGACGCCCTCGTTAAATAAGTTACTTGCGGCCAAGCTGGTGGGGGCGAAGTTCATCGAGGCTATTCTGGCGATGCTTTGACGATTGAACTCCTCAGGGAAAGGCGCCTGTAAGTTGTGAGTCCTAAGCCCAGCCTCTACGTGACCCACAGGAGTGTCTAGATAAAAAGCTGCCACTGCCGCAGCGTAGGCTGAAGTTGTGTCGCCATGAACCAAAACCATTTCTGGTCCCACCGACCTCAGGACGCTGGACATTTTCAAGATTCCAAGAGCGGTCAACTCACCGAGGGTTTGGCCTTTTTTCATGAGCCCCAAATGGGAATCTGCGGTAATCCCAAAGACTCTCAATGCAGAGTCCAACATGTCCTTGTGCTGGCCTGTATTTAAGACAAAGCAACCAAGCGGAGAATCTTGAAGGGCCAGGATAACGGGCGCCATTTTGATCGCCTCAGGTCGAGTCCCAACGACCACCATCACACGTCCGTTCAACTTGCCACCGCATCTAAAGATTCTAAAAACGCACTAGAAGAAACCTCCACGTCTAGTCCGTCCTCAGACCACATCGGAAGACGTAAAATCCGGGAACTCGCGCTTTCCGTGTTGGGGAGTCGCAAAAGCCTTGAACTCCTCGCTAGTACGTAAGGAGAGGAATGAAGAGGTTCGTAGTGAGAAGCTGCCACGACTCCGCGGGACCGCATTTCCCTTATGACTCGTGATCGATCGATTTCTGGCGCAAGGAGGCAAGCAAACATGTGCCCATTGTTTCCCAACGGTGTTTGATTAAGAATCGAAAACTTCTTGCTTTGTTGGGAGCCCAAGTTGCTCCAGTACCTTTTCACGTAAGAAAGCCTTAGCTGAGTTATTTTGTCTAGCTCTTCCAGTTGCCCGGTCAAAACTGCACTAGTGAACTCACTTGGCATGCAGGAAAGCCCCAAGGTTTTCCAAGTGTACTTATCCACTTCTCCTCTCAGGTAGCTCTGCCTATCGGTGCCTTTTTCGTGAGCGACTTTTGCGGCGGTCCAAATGTCACCGTCGTCAGTGTTCACCACCAGGGCACCACCCTCACCGGAGGAGATGTTCTTGGTGCCGTGGAAAGAGATGCAACCCAAATCACCTATTGAACCTAGAGGCACGCCTCCGAAGGTGGCGCCTATAGCTTGGGCCGCATCTTCCACTACTGGAATTTCAGCCTCCCGCGCAATCGCCATAATCTCATCCATCTGGCAGGCGTTTCCCCCGTAATGCACGACTACGATCGCCTTCGTGCGCGAGGTTATGAGCTTTCTTATGCTTGAGGGAGTAATGTTCAAATCTAATGGGTCTACATCTGCGAAAACCAGTCTTGCTCCTCGAAGTGCGAACGCCCCCGCGCTGGAGACGAAAGTGTAGGAGGGAACAATTACTTCGTCTCCACTACTGATTCCGAGAGCCAGCGCTGCCAGTTCCAGCGCACTCGTACAGGACTGCGTGAGGAGCACACGCTTTTCGCCAAAGACTTCTGAAAGTTGCTCCTGAGCCCTTGAGTAGAACTCGCCACCACCCCACGGTCGATTAGTCTCGGCAGCTTCCAGCAAGTATTTAATTTCATTCTGTGACACCGCTGGCTTTGTAAACTCGATCAAAATAGCCCCTAGACTCATTAGTACCAAGAAGTCTATTCTCTACGACGAGGAGCAATTGAGCCGAATTAAAAGAGTAAAACATAAGGAAGACCTTGGGTTGTTTCAGAGGATGCTTCATGACCAAGAGCCTTTTACGTTTATACGGTTTTCTGACGGAGAATTAGAAATTCTTCGAGGCTCGAGATTGGAGCTTGGGGAAAAAGGCGTCTCATGGTCTAAAGGCCAGTCAAAGTTTGTTTACCCTACATACGACCATAAGACTTTTAATCCTGATGTGGATCTGGACCTGAAATTGGCACTCGTTGAGGCAGCCCACTATTTGGCACCAAACTTCTTCAAGGGTATCCCAGCGGCCCACAACGAAAACCTTGAGGATAAGCGCTTGCTTGTGGAAATGAATAATGGAACCGAGGAAAACCTCACGTATTCGGACCTATTCGTCAATGCCAACTACAAAAGATTTCTTAACGGCATGTTCGCGTCCCTCGCTACTATTGACAGGGTGACGCTGATAGGAAATTACCGAAGCACGCCGAAGCTGGTGAATTCAACATGGAATCTACTTCCAGTCCCAGATCATGTCTTCCAGCGCTTCGAACACTTTGTCAGCCATACAATAAGAAGCCTATTGGCCCTCCCTGAAGGGAGCATTGTGCTGTCTTCCGCGTCGTCGATCTCGAACATACTCGGCCACAAGCTACACCTTCTCAAACATGATTTAACTTTTATCGACGTCGGTACCAGCATTCATGCGCAAGTGGGTATGCAAGACTCTCTCAGAGGGTATCAGTCTCAGACACTACCCTGGTCAAGAAAGTCGTTCAAAAGAAAGGCTCTCTACTATGCAATGGGGAACCATCAGTTCAAGTGGTGACCAGTCCCGTCGATTCAAGCAAATGGCAGCCTAGTGACTAGCGAGCTAGGGATTCCAGCCATTCGCGCACGGACTTCCCCACGGGCCTCCAGCCAAGTTCCTCACGGATTTTTTCAGCGCTGGACGCGTACATTAGATCATGACCAGGTCTATCTGAAATAAATTCTAAGTCATCGGCCCGGCGCCCAAGGCTTAGATTTATCGCCGAAACTAACTCCAGGTTGGACATTAACTGACCACTACTGACAAGGTACTGCGATCCATTTTTTGCCAACGACGCAACCGCCCAGACTGCGCTCGAATGGTCATCTACATTTAACCAGTCTCGGACATTGAGGCCATTGCCGTAAAGTTCCGGTCTTGCACCTTTGAGAATCAGGCTAATACTTCGCGGAATAAGTTTTTCCGGATGCTGAAAGTTCCCGTAATTATTGGCAGAGTTTGTAATGGTTGCCTTGACTCCGAAAGACCTGACCCAAGATAAAACCAGGAGATCGCCAGACGCTTTTGATGCAGAATATGGACTTGAGGGTCTGTATCGCAAGGATTCTGAGAATCGCTCTGAGCTGCCAAGTGGCAAGTCCCCATAGACTTCGTCTGTTGAAACTTGGTGAAGATGAAACCCGTGAATTCGCGCTGCCTCAAGAAGATTAGCTACCCCCATGAAATTTGATTGCAAGAAGTCTAGGGGCCTGCTTAGGGAGTTGTCGTTGTGGGTCTCGGCAGCGAAATTGAAAACATAGTCCGCACCCTTCGTGACTTGCTTTACAGCCTCCCCGTTTCGGATATCTCCCACAACTAAACTGTAAAAACCTTGAGGTAACTCTGACAACCTTGACTCGTCGGCGGCGTACGACAGGTTGTCGAAAACTACGACGCGATCAGCCAGGTTTTTTTCGTTAAGGTAGGCGACGAAGTGTGCTCCCATGAACCCTAGGCCGCCAGTTACAACTACTTTAAGTCCCATAATCTGCTATCTTAGGGGATCTGAGATCTGAGATCGGAGATTGGGTGAAGGGTATTCTTTTGGCCGGGGGGACAGGCTCCAGACTTCGCCCTGCAACGTCCGTGACATCGAAGCACTTGCTCGCCGTCTACGACAAGCCTTTGATTTATTACAGTCTTACTAACCTTATGTTGGCGGGGATCCGGGAAATATTGGTGATCTGCACACCGAGTGATGAGAGTTCCTACGTTAAGCTCCTGGGAACGGGCGATCAGTTTGGTTTAGAGATTAGTTACGCCTCCCAAGTGTCGGCTCAGGGGATTGCGGAGGCTCTTTTGATAGGGGAGTCTTTCGTCGATGGGGGTCATGTTTGTCTTTCCTTGGGGGATAATATTTTTCATGGTTCTGGACTTTCCGTGTTGTTTAGAAAACTGGGATCTATGAACTCTGGTGCTTCGATACTTCTTCGTCGAGTGCCAGACCCGGAGAGGTTCGGGGTCGCCGAAGTGGATGATGAGGGGAAGGTGCTCCGCTTAACGGAGAAACCAACTAGCCCAAAATCAAACTTGGCCGTTACGGGGATGTACTTTTTTGATGAAAGTGCTTCTTCCAAAGCCCGAAAACTTCAGCCTTCTGTCAGAGGGGAATTAGAGATAACTGACCTAAATGTAAAATACTTGGATGACGGAGAACTTCACTCGTATGAGCTTCCCCGAGGAACGATGTGGCTTGACACAGGTACTGCTGACAGCCTGCTTGATGCCAGTCTCTACGTAAAGTCCGTCCAAGCGCATTCCGGTCAACTCATAGGAAGCCCTGAGGAAGTGGCCTGGAGACAGGGATGGATAACTGAGGTTCAGGCCAAGGGGATGGCTAGTTCGATGACCTCCAAGTACGGCCAGCTACTTCACGAAACCATTTCTAGGGGGCGCTAGCCCTAAGTTACTAACTCTTGATTGAATTGAATCCCTAGAACTACGAAACTTGTATTGCAAGTGAAACCTAGTATCTCCACTTGAACACATCTCTGTAGCTTTCATCTTCGCATATCCGTAAGTCTGCCAAGGTCATTTCCGCAGCCAACTTCATTGCTGATGTTTCGGGCTCCCAATTCGTCAGTCTTCGAATCTTGGAAGGGTTTCCTATTAGCGCGTCGACCTCGGTTGGTCTCAAGTAAATTGGGTCTAGCTCTACAAACGTTTCCCAATCCAGATTGAGTGACTCAAATGAGGCCGCAAGGAAGCTTTTGACTGTCGCAGGAACACCAGTTGCTACGACGAAGTCGTCAGGCTCATCGGCCTGCAGCATCAACCACATGGCTTCGACGTACTCTGGAGCGTAACCCCAATCTCGCACCGCATCTAGATTTCCAAGAAATAGCTTTTCCTGCAAGCCAAGTTTTATTCTTGCCGCCGCGCGAGTAATTTTTCGGGTCACAAATGTTTCCCCTCTGCGAGGAGATTCATGGTTGAAAAGGATTCCATTGGTTGCGAACAGCCCATATGCCTCGCGATAATTTCGTGTCATCCAGTACGAATAGACTTTCGCTGCACCGTACGGGCTTCTCGGGTAAAAAGGAGTCTCTTCGTGCTGGGGGGGCGGGGTCGCTCCAAACATTTCAGAGCTAGACGCTTGGTAAAACTTGGAGTGAGGACTTACCAGCCTAATTGCCTCAAGAAGTCTGATCGTAGCAAGCCCTGTAACATCTCCGGTGTGCTCAGGCTCGTCGAAGGATACACGAACGTGAGACTGGGCGGCTAGATGGTAAATCTCATCCGGCTGTATCGTAGCTAACAGAGTCGTTAATCTCGAGGAATCTGACATGTCCCCGTAGTATAAAAGAAGGGACTTGTCTTTCGTGTGAGGGTCCTGAAAGAGATGTTCAACTCGCTGAGTGTTAAAAGTGGACGCGCGCCTGATTAAGCCGTGGACTTCATAACCCTTATGAAGCAAAAATTCAGCGAGATAAGAGCCGTCTTGACCTGTGATGCCAGTAATAAAGGCTTTTTTCAAATCTGCTCCCTCGATCTATCATCTAAACTTACAACACGTCTCGTTACAAGCCTTGGGAGCAGTTTAGATGAAAGTACTCATAACAGGAGCGGCTGGAATGCTGGGGAGTGCCCTACTGGAGCAAATTAGCTCCTCTGGAGAAAACACTGCTACGGGCCTGACTCGGTTTGATCTAGACCTTAGGGATGCGTCAGAGCTGCAAAGAATTTTGATCAGAGATAAACCCGATGTGTTGATTCACGCCGCGGCTAAAGTTGGGGGAATTCAGGCGAATATAAAGAATCCCTTTGAGTTTCTTGCTGCAAATTTGAGCATGGACACGAATGTAATTCAGTCATGTATCTCCGCGGGAGTCGCGAATGTGCTCTACGTTGGAAGCAGCTGCATGTACCCGCGGGACTACCGCCAGCCACTACTGGAACACGATATTTTGGCTGCGCCCCTTGAGCCAACCAACGAAGGATATGCGATTGCGAAAATTGCGGGCAGCAAATTGTGTGAGTATGCCTCCGCGTCTTTTGGCGTAAATTACCGCACAATTATCCCTTCGAATCTCTACGGTCCTGGTGATAACTTCAATCCTGGGTCGAGTCACTTAATTGCCTCTGTAATTCGCAAGGTGCACGATGCGAGGCTAACAGGAGCAGAGGAAATAGAGGTTTGGGGCTCTGGTTCGGCACGACGAGAGTTCACATATGTCGGAGATTTAGCCGCTTGGGTTGCTTCTTCAATGTCAAAAATTAATGAACTGCCAGGCTTACTAAACCTCGGTATTGGACTGGATTACTCAATTGACGAATTTTATGTTGCCGCCATGTCGGCACTGGATTACCAGGTTCCCTTGGTCCACAACTTGTCCAAACCAGAAGGAATGAGAGCTAGGCTCATGGATTCGTCTACGGCAAGGAGACACCACGGTTGGAGTCCGTCTACCGACTTAGTCACGGGGTTAGAAAAGACCTATCGTTGGTTTCTCAAGAGTCAGGATTCAGGTGCAAGGCTCTAAATATCCTTTAGCCACAACCACGTGGGACGAAGCTGAAATCAATGCAATGCAAGAGGTCATCCAATCCCGTAATTTCACGATGGGCACGCGGGTTCGAGGCTACGAGTCTGAGTTCGCAGACCTTTTTGGAACGTCGCATGCTGTTATGTCAAACTCCGGAAGCTCTGCGAACTTATTAGCTCTAGGGGCGATCAAGTATTCATCTTTCGGTGAGGACAAAACAAGGAATGAGGTTATTGTTCCTGCAGTTTCATGGAGCACAACCTATTACCCGATTACGCAAATGGGCTACACGCTAAAATTTGTGGACATTGACTTGGGCACCCTAAACGCGTCGGCATCAATTATCGAAGCAGCAATCACAAGTGATACTGCCGGCATTGTCGCGGTCAACCTCCTCGGCAACCCCTCTGAGCTAGACCGACTCAGAGGATTTGCAGACGCCAACAGAATATTCTTGATTGAAGACAATTGTGAGTCCCTAGGTGCGAAGCTGAACGGCAAAATGACCGGAACATTTGGGGACATTGGCACCTTTAGCTCGTTCTTTAGTCACCATATCTCAACCATGGAAGGCGGGATGTCAGTAACAAGCAACCTTGAACTTTCTCAAGTGATGACAAGCCTCAGAGCCCATGGTTGGACGAGAGAGTTGCCGGATGAGAATCACGTATTAAGCAAGTCCGGAAATCAATTCGATGACCTATTTCGTTTCGTACTTCCCGGTTACAACCTGCGACCACTGGAATTGGAGGGTGCAATCGGCTCTGAACAGCTGAAAAAGGTTCCGGGGATCATCCAAGGCCGACGGAAAAACCACAAAACTTTTGCTTCTCTGATGGAACAGTTCCCTAAGCTGAAAACTCAAGTTGAAATTGGCGAGAGCTCCTGGTTCGGGTTCTCACTGATCCTGACCGAGACCCTTTCCGGCCGAAGGTCAGAGCTAGTAGAAATTCTCACAAAGTACGGAATTGCATCAAGACCAATTGTGGCCGGGAATTTCACAAGAAACCCAGTGATGCGACACCTCAAGCACACTCCACTCCCAGACCTTCCCAACGCAGATCAGGTGCACGAAGACGGCCTATTTATAGGTAACCATCACTACGAGATGACTGAAGAATTTAACCTACTGGAAAGCGCACTAAGAGAATTCCACAAGTAGGTTTGTCTACTTACCAGAATCTAGGACCGCAACCCTTTCCAGTTTTTGTGTTTTCTCGCTGTGGACATAAGAAACTTAAGAACTCGGGTTGAGAACTCGAAAGATTCATAGCCCTCAGGGCTAAAAGTCGTACGCCTGAGGGTCAGCTCCATCTCGACGGCCTGAAGCAATGTCGCCGGGTCGACACCGGTGAGAATCAGTGAGCCTGACTCTAGGGCCTCAGGTCTTTCGATAGAGTCTCGTATGCTCACCGCGCTGAAGCCTGCAATTGCCGACTCCTCGCTGATTGTGCCAGAGTCCGAGATGACGCACTTCGCCTCTATCTGAAGCTTGTTGTAGTCCAGGTAACCGAATGGTTCGTGAAAAGTAATGCCATCAAGGTCTTTTCTTGCAAGAGTCTCGAGCCGTACCCTGGTTCGTGGGTGCGTGGACACCATTACCGGCATGTGCCACTTCTCACGAACTGCAACTAGGCAGTCGAGTACTTTTTCAAGCCTCTCAGGTAGATCCACATTTTCCTGTCTATGAACTGAGACAAGAAAGTAGCCTCCGGGCGTTAGTCCCAAATCTGCAACGGCAGTTGATGCGGCAATTTTGTCTTTGTAGTGCTCGTATATTTCTCGGATTGGAGATCCGGTCTTCTGGATAAACCTGGGGTGAATACCCTCGGCTAGAAGATTTCGCATTGAATAGTCGTTGTAGGGGAGGTTGAAGCTCGCCACGTGGTCGACCATCTTGCGGTTGAGCTCTTCTGGCACGTTGTTATCGAATGAACGGTTGCCTGCCTCCATGTGATACACGGGAATGTGCATTCGTTCTGCGACGATGGCAGCAATGGAAGAGTTGGTGTCTCCCAGGATCATCACCGCGTCTGGCTTCTCTTTCAGAAAGACGACCTCTGCCTTCTTTAGAGTGTCTCCCATAACTGAACCCATTGATGAAGTGTCAACGTTTAGAAAGTAGTCGGGCTGTCGCAGCTCAAGGTCTTCGAAAAAGACTTCGTTGAGCTTTGGGTCGCTGTTTTGACCAGTGTGAACAAAAATGTGGTCGGTATACTCGTCGAGCTTGGGGATGAGCCTTGAAAGCCGTATGATCTCGGGCCTAGTGCCGACGATTGTGACAACTTTTAGTTTCTTCAAAGCCCTAACTCCTGACGTACTTCTGGGATGGTAAGGAGAAGCTGTTTGGTTGCTTCGACGTCCAACCGCTCGGTGTTGTGGGACGTGTAGGACTCGAGCTCAACGGATCGTTCCTCTCCTTCTTCAAAGTAAACCGAATAGTTCAGGTCTCTTGAGTCAAGTGGCACTCGGAAGTAGCCTCCCAAGTCTTGTGCCTTGGCGCGCTCCTCGGTCCCAAGAAGGGACTCATAAAGCTTCTCGCCGTGACGGAAGCCAATTTGTTGAATTTCGTTGGAAGGGTCTCCGAAAAGCTCAATCAGAGCGTGAGCTAAGACTTCAATGGTTGAAGCTGGAGCCTTGCGAACAAACAGGTCCCCAGACTGAGCGTGCTCAAATGCGTATTCAACAAGGTCAACAGACTCTGCCAATGACATTAGGAATCTGGTCATTTTAGGGTCAGTAATTGTGATGGGTTTTCCGTCCTTGATTTGAGAGATTAAAAGCGGAATCACGGAGCCACGCGAATACATCACGTTGCCATATCTCGTTACAGAGATGGTTGTGTCCGAATCTGAGTAGTCTCTTGCAAAAGCCTGAACAGTCTTTTCCATCAGGGCCTTCGTCATGCCCATCGCGTTTATTGGGTAAACAGCCTTGTCGGTACTTAGGCAGACAACTCCCTTTACGCCATTCTCTATTGCAGACCTGAGAACATTGGCAGAGCCGTTGATGTTTGTTTTGACCGCCTCTAGCGGGAAAAATTCAGCCGACGGCACTTGCTTCAAGGCCGCAGCGTGAAAAATTAGATCTGTCCCTCTGACGACTCGCCCGACAGATTCGGGGTCTCTGGTGTCACCCAAATAAAACCTGACCCGAGGGTCCACAATTGCGTGACGCATAGCGTCTTGTTTTGCCTCGTCGCGGCTAAAGACGCGAACCTCGGCTGCATCCCGCTCAAGTAAGTGCTTGGCCATAGTCGATCCAAACGAACCGGTTCCTCCGGTGATTGTTACAACTGAATCTTTAATGGCCTTATTTTTGCTCATCATTAGAGCCTAGCTTTCTATCGGCAGCTATGAACTCTTGACAAAGCTCATCTATCGAGGGAGCTGTTGAGTATCCAGCGATCTCCCATAATCCGTCACTGGCGTTTTGGTTTTCTGTGACCAAGATTCGGTTGACAGAGTCAGTTGCATGCACGGGAGTGACTGCACTGGGCTCAAGCTCCAACGATTTAGCAAAGAGTTCCAGTAATTCGAATTTGCTCACCGCATCACTTGGAAGCCAGTGCTGATGAACTGGAGTAGTCCAGTCGTTTTTTAGCATGCCGATTGATAGCCGAGCAAATGCGGTGGTGGACACTCCATTCCAGTGCTGGTTGACATATCCCTTGACAGGTTCCTTTGAAGCGGCGGACTTGAACCAAGAGTAGATACCAGAACTAGTTCTGGTATCTCTCCCCACTATGGAACAGCGAATCTGAATCGCTCCTTTAGAGTTTTCCTCGCCAGCAACCTTAGATAAACCGTAGAGATCTTCGGCATCCTTGGTGTCACTCTCCCAGTAGTTACCCCGATCTCCCTTAAAAACGCAATCGGTGGCTATCTGAATCCAGTTGAAGCCCAGTTGAGCTTTGGCTTTTGAGATCTGCGCAGGCAAGGACGTGTTCAGTAGACCAGCTAGTCGCTTGTCTTCTTTCTCATCCCCAGATGACTTTTGCGGAATCCACCCGATGCAGTTCACTAGCCAGTCGTTTTCAGAGAGCCCTAGTTTGCGGGCTACCTGCTCAAACTCCATTGATTCGGCATCGAATGGAACCTCAGTGCTTCTGGAGATTGCAACAACTGGAATGCTGTTAACCTCCGATAGCCTTTCGACTTCACTGCCCAACATTCCAGTGGCTCCGAGGACCACCAATCGCTTCACGGCGTAACTCGAATCATCGAAAGCAGCTGAACCTCAAAAGATTCCACTGCGAGCCCGGGCCCAAATAGCTCGGCTACTTTTGCAGCATGTTTCGAACCCAACTGTCTAAGGTTTAATCCCTCATTCGCCAACCTGAGGGCACTGGACGCAACGTCAGATGAGTCTTTCTCAAAAATTAGGCCAGAAAGGTCCTCACCAAAGGTCAGCTCTAAGCCTCTCAGCCTAGTGCTCACTACGGGTAAACCCGAGGCCATGTATTGAAGAACTTTATTTGGCAAGGCGGTATTGGAAACCAATGATGGATTTAGAGGGTTAATAGCCACATCAGCAATAGCGAGGTATCTAGGCAGATCTGAGAAGCTAACTAAACCTGTGAACACAACGTTGTCCTGAATTCCGAGGCCGTTCACGATTTCTTCCAGCTCTTTGGCCTGTTCGCCCGCTCCAATTATCACGAGATAGTCATCGCGATTCGCTTCCTTGGCAAAAGTTCGGACTACCTCCGGGAGGCCTGAGAAGTAGAAAAAACTGCCCATGTAGAGAATAACCTTGGCTGCAGCCGGGATTCCTAGCTGAGGCCTCAGAGAAATTCCGCCGTTTTGACCTGTGGTGAAGTGTCCCAGATCGAGAGGTGGAAAATTTACCCCAGCCTGCTCTTTTTTACCACCGTTTTGCAGCACATACTCGAGCATTGCGGGATTGTTTGCAGAAACCCAGTCCGCATTTCTATAAATGAAGCGCTCGGCCATCGCGACTAGCGGAGAGAAAATCGATTTTCTGATTTTGTGGCTCACATCCAGAGCCCGAAAAACGAATGGCACCCCAGAGTTCTTGGCGACACCCAACGACTGCCATCCTGAGGTGGGGACAGAAAAACTGACTACAACGTCGGGGTTGAACTCCTGCAGAATCTTTCTGAATTGATTTCTAAAGGTTAGAACAGTGAGTAACCTGCCGCGGAGCGCACCCGAAAGAGTTTTAGGCGTGTAAAGGGTCAGCCCTATGTCTCTAAGAACTCGTCCTGCGATTTCCAGCTTGAAAGGAGTATTTGCTAAGTCGGCTCTGGATAAACCCTCCGGAAACTGGACGAAACCAACTTCGTGCCCCAACGCAGCCAGATGCTCCGGAAACTCGTGCATTTCAAAAATCGGCTTTGTCAGATAGTTCACCTCATGCAGAAACAAGATTCTCAAGAGAAGCCTCTACTTCAACTTATAGAGGATGTAGCCATCGCCGCTGATGGGTCCCAGAGGGTCGCGTGCCTTGCGTTAGCCGAATACAAGTATTCATCGCCCAAGATGGCTAGATTGACCATACCGATTCGAGAGAAGGTCCAATCCGCAACATCAGCAAGAGCGGTAATCAGGGCGAAGTGTCGCCAGTCCTTGAAAAAGGCTTTTAAGTTCTTCAATCTAAACCTCACTTACCTTTTCTGTCTTGGGACTCTAGGCTCTGACTGAACGTCATAAGCCAAGAACGAAAGTAGCAGCTGAACTCCCAAAATCAAGGCTAGCGCCGAGAGCGTCACTTGACCGGCAGTCGTTGCTTTTCCAGCGTCGGAGGCCTCGAAATATCGAGCCAAACCAAACCACGCACCAAAGATTGTTAGCCCAAGTCCAACCGGCAATTCAAAGCTCGCAACCGACCACTCTCTTAGGTAGTACTTATAAAAGATTCGCTTGAGAAAATTTACATTGTGTCTCCAAGGAAATTCAAAAATAACTTTTCGAATTTTCAAGTTGCTTTTTTCTTCGCCGTAAACCGAGACCATAGGGACATCCATCACCACGGCGTTCACGATGCTCAAACGAAAAAGAAGGTCTGATTCAAAAAAGTAGGTCTTGCGTAACTTGTCAAGCTGAATGGCTTCCAACGCTGACC
>Ga0307983_1000611_pt1 | contig 17834 bp, 15 predicted proteins | sample OrgLakmetagen991_FD_201845 | JGI IMG/M metagenome (GOLD analysis project Ga0307983, IMG submission 201845) | Saline water microbial communities from Organic Lake, Antarctica - #991 | ecosystem: Environmental > Aquatic > Non-marine Saline and Alkaline > Saline | place: Antarctica: Organic Lake...
TAAACTTGTCAACATCTTTTGTATTGTGGTAATTTGACTTCTTACTTCCTCGCTTTGCTCAAAGTGTACATAGTTTCTACGCAATGCTTTTTCATTAGCACAAACACATTCATTTGAACTGTGTAATCCATGATTAATATGCTTGACAAACTGCGCGTCACTGCCAGGATAACCTTCGGTAATATTAAGGCCTATAGCATTTGATGCTCTCCGATATTGTGAACCTAAAGCATATAATTCTCTTTGAAGAAACCCCTTAGTTGTAGAGTCAACAAGCGCTGCAAAGTCTATAGCTTTTTGAAAGACTCATAAATCTTCAAACTTAAAATGATATTTACTTTTTATACAGCCTAAGGGAATTATTATAATTAAAGAAAACCTAACAAGGAAATCCCTATTAAAAAAGTTCATTACTACACCTAACTACTAATGCCTCATGCCCAACGCTACATACCTGCAAAACAAAAAAGCTCTATTCCATGAAGAACAGAGCTTTTAAATATATTTTTAAAATAAGTTACTTTACTGCAACTAGTTCTACATCAAACACTAATGTTGCATCTGGCGGAATAACGCCACCTGCACCAGCACTTCCGTAAGCGATGTGAGATGGTATCACTAGACGAGCTTTGTCCCCTACTTTTAAAAGTTGGATTCCTTCATCCCATCCGGCGATGACCTGTCCCATTCCTAGAGCAAAATCTATAGGCTGCTTGCGATCGTAACTAGAGTCAAATACTTTACCGTTAGGCAGCATTCCTTTGTAATGTACACTAACCGTTTTACCTTTTTCAGCCTGCACACCATCACCATGATTGATAATTTTATAACGCAAACCGCTTTCTGTTTTATCAAAACCCATAGCGATCTCATCGATCTCTTGGTCTGCTTGTTTTCTTCCCTGCTCTTCACGTTTTTTTACAGCTCCTTCAAACTGACGGAATTCTTCGACAGCATTGAATTCTTTTGCAGTATCGCCTTCTCTTAAGATAGTAAGTTTTTTAATTTCGTCACCTTGAGCGATGGCATCTATTACATCTTGTCCTTCTATTACTTTACCAAAGACAGTGTGTTTATCATCTAACCATGGCGTTGCTATATGAGTAATAAAAAACTGAGAACCATTTGTTCCAGGTCCCGCATTTGCCATACTCAATACTCCAGGTCCGTCATGACGTAATTCTGGATGAAACTCATCATCAAAATTATAACCAGGCCCACCGGCACCAGTTCCTTGTGGATCTCCACCTTGAACCATAAAATCTGGAATCACTCTGTGAAATTTTAATCCATCATAATAAGGAGTACCTTGATCTTTGGCTTTGTTCTCTAAATTCCCCTCAGCGAGTGCTATAAAATTACCTACTGTTCCAGGTGTTTTGTCATGATGTAGTTGTACCAGGATTTCTCCTTTAGTAGTATCAAATTTTGCGTAAATTCCTTCTTGCATTGTTATTGTTTTTTAAGACCACAAAGGTAATTCTTTAGAATTCAGTCTTCAGAATGCTGGTATAGTTTTTTTTACTTCTTATATTGGTTCTTTTTATTTCAAAACCAACCAACAATGACTAGAGCAGAACACCTTACATTTTGTGAAAGATGCACCCACAGAAACATGAATCTTCAACAAGGAATGCTGTGCGGACTTACCAACCGCAAGGCTGATTTTGATATCGAATGCGCAGATTTCAAAACAGATGAAACTCTGGTAAGAAAAGAAGTCGCATGGGACACAGACCAAGAGGTTCAACTCCACGGGTTATCAGAAGGTCATAGTGAAAAATTAAAAGCTCAACAAAACTTTCCAGTAGGAATTATGGCCGGAATAGCTGCAGGTCTTGTAGGCGCGATAATTTGGGCAATAGTTACCGTAGCAACTGGTTACCAAATAGGCTATATGGCAATAGGTATAGGTTTTATAGTAGGATATGCGATACGATTTATGGGTAAAGGAATCGATATGATTTTTGGAATATCTGGGGCTGTAATTGCTATTCTCAGTTGTTTCCTAGGGAATTTCTTAAGCTCCATAGGATTTATAGCAGATTATCAGAGCATGGGCTACATGGAAACTTTGATCTCCTTTGATTATTCTTTTTTTATGGACTTGATGATAGAATCCTTTGGTTTTATGGATGTTTTATTTTATGGATTTGCAGCATTTGAAGGCTACAAGCTATCTTTTAGAAAAGTGACCGAAGTAGACTTACAAGAGTTGGGAGATTAACCTGTACCGCTATTTAACAAAACACCACCTCCTAAGGTTTTTGTATGAGGAGGTGGTGTTTTAGTGAGGTATCAAATACCAACTTCCAATTAAGGTGTTCCACTTCTTATTTTTTACCGACACTTGGGTAACTTGGATACTTTAGGAAGCTCCATAAAGGCAAGCGCGTTGCTGACCTGAAACAAGGGAGCTGCTCTAGCTCTCCAAGGGACTTTACTTTTATTTTTTTAAACTAAAAAAACCTCCCAAGAATTTCATCTCAAGAGGTTTTCCTACTTATTCATTAAAGAACTTTATTGTTTAACTGGCTTGCGTTTAAAGTAAATTCCGCTATCCCAATCTTGGTGGTCCCCGTGATCATCTGTATCAAAGTGACCAAAGTTATGATCGTTACAATCATGTCCACGACCATAATGGTTTCTAACCAATACATGTCCTCTAGCTGCAGTAATTTGTTCACGTCTGTTATATAAAACTTGAAGTCCGCCTACACTGTTCAGAACGTTATTTCTGTATTGAACTCTTAGGTTTCTTACTTTAGCAACTTTACCACGACTGTTGTAAAAAACACGCGTGTTTCCTATTTTAGTCACCTGACCTCTTCTGTTGTATCTCACAAAACGTCTATCAACTCTACTGCTGTTGGAATCATGGTAGGCACTATGACTGCGTATGGAGCTGCGTCTATTCACCGTTGATCTGGAGCGATACTCCGGCAATTCAAACTCGATTTTCCCATTCGGAAAAATAGCATAGTCTACTTGATTATAGGTAAACAATACCGGTTGCACATTTCTGTACCTGCCATTATTATTGTTGAAATCATTGGTTTGCTTCAAGCTGATTTCGTTTGCCTGAGCAGTCATCGTCATCATCAGACCAGCTGCGATAAAAAGTAACATTCTTTTCATGATTTCTGTATTTGTATCCCGCCTACTCTATCAGGTTTTCGGCTTGCCCTTGTTCAACTACTTTCAAGAGGCGTGCCACGAGCTAGATGCTTTGAGTTCCATAAATTAACTCCTATGTCACCTGTTGACATACTTTGTTTTACTCTCGATTTCCCAATTGCCAGCTGGTACGATGCAAAAGCAGAATTCTCACACCAACCTTAAAGCAAAAGAGATAATTCCTGATTTTATAAAGCTTAGAACTTTAATTTGAGAAATAAGTAACCGCTTTAAACAAATAAAAACAGTGGTGCCGACAGAAAATAATCGGTGGTGATGAGATAAAAAAATCCCAACAGGGATCTTCCTATTGGGATTTTTACGCTCTACTATATGGCGATCAGCTCTAAAAAATTAATTAGCTACTTCACTAATAAACTTCAATCTATAGAGACGCAATTCTTCTTCTTCATAGTCCCCGTCAAATTCTTCTACTGCGGCTTCTATTTTATCAGATTCGGATACTATAAAATACTCGTGGAGTTCTTCTTGCTGTTCTTCATCCAGTATTTCATCAATCCAATACCCTACATTTAATTTGGTACCGCTATAAACGATACTTTCTAATTCACTGATCAATTTATTCATATCCATACCTTTTGCACTTGCCATGTCGTCAAAGTTCAGCTTGCGGTCTATACTGGTAATGAAGTACAATTTATTTCCAGATTTTGCTCCAGTACTCTTTATAATCAAATCGTCTGGTCTGAGGATGTCATTATCTGTCACGTATGCCGAAATCAATTCTACAAATGACTTTCCATACTTTTTTGCTTTTCCTTCTCCTACTCCATGGATATTTGCCATTTCTTCCATTGTGATGGGATACTTGGTTGCCATATCTTCTAGGGAAGGATCTTGGAATACTACATACGGAGGCACATTCTTTTGCGACGCCACTTTTTTACGTAAATCCTTTAAGAATTTCACCAATTGTGCATCTATTGCTCCCCCTTTAAAAGCTCCTACAATTTGGTCAGAAGATTCATGGTAGGTGTGATCGTCACTCATCATAAAAGTCTTTCCAGACCTCACATATTCTCGACCTTCATCCAGCACTTTAAGCGTGCCGTAGGTTTCTATATCTTTTTTGATCAAACGGGCGACCAATACCTGACGTATCAAAGCCGTCCAAAATGCTTTTTCTTTATTCTTACCACTGCCGAAATAGTCGTGTTGATCCAACTTGTGGCTAGAAATCATGGCATTATTTTTACCCATCAGGATATTGACAATATCTTTAGATTTATAACGTTCCCCTGCCGCGCCTATTAATTGAATCAGTTTTTTCACTTCTTCTACTGCTTCTTTTTGAGGCTTTGGATTGCGCATATTATCATCCATATCACCACCAGCTCCAGTGGCTGGATCAAACTGCTCCCCAAAATAATGCAAGATGTATTGTCTGCGACTCATACTCGTTTCTGAGTAACCTACCATTTCTTGTAAGAGTGCATGACCTATTTCTTGCTCTGCGATAGGTTTTCCAGACATGAATTTTTCTAATTTTTCAATGTCCTTATAAGCGTAATAGGCAAGGCAATGCCCTTCTCCACCGTCGCGTCCTGCACGACCCGTTTCTTGATAATAAGATTCGATACTTTTAGGAATATCATGATGAATCACAAAACGTACATCTGGCTTATCGATCCCCATACCGAATGCTATGGTTGCTACCACCACATCAGTATCTTCCATTAAGAACATGTCTTGATGCAGTACTCTTGTTTTGGCATCCAGTCCTGCGTGATAAGGAACTGCTTTGATCCCATTTACTTGTAATACCTGAGCCAGTGCTTCCACACGCTTGCGCGACAGACAGTAAACAATACCTGATTTTCCATCATTTTGTTTTATAAAACGAGTAATATCAGCATCTACGGTTTCTTTTTTAGGACGCACCTCATAAAAGAGATTAGGCCTGTTAAAGGAAGCTTGAAACGTAGTTGCACCAGTGATCTGTAAGTTTTTAAGAATATCTTCTTGCACCTTAGGAGTTGCTGTAGCAGTGAGTCCTATAATAGGAATATCTGCTCCTATACGATCTATGATCCTGCGTAAGTTTCTATATTCTGGACGGAAATCGTGTCCCCATTCACTAATACAGTGCGCCTCATCTACCGCTAGAAATGATATTTTTTGTCGCTTTAAAAAGTCGACATATTCTTCTTTGGTCAATGACTCTGGAGCTACATAAAGCAACTTAGTAATACCGCTAGTAATGTCGTCTTTTACTTTTTGCACATCTCCTTTAGAAAGAGATGAATTGAGCACGTGCGCTACGCCATCATGGTCAGAGACGCCACGTATGGCATCGACCTGATTCTTCATCAATGCAATTAATGGAGAAACCACAATAGCTGTTCCTTCCTGCATCAATGCCGGTAACTGATAACACAGTGACTTCCCACCGCCCGTAGGCATGATGACAAAACAATCTTCCTTATTAAGTAGTGCGGTTATAACCTGTTTTTGCAATCCTCTAAACTGCCCAAATCCAAAAAATTTCTTTAGATTTTCTTCTAATCCTATTTGCGTATCTGCCATGCGGCTGCTGCGTTTTGTTTATCTTTGTAAGCTAAATTTACGATATAATTTGCTTATCACAAATTATAGATAAAACTAATCATTTTTGGACGAAGAAAATAAAGTTTTAGAAGTTGCGAGAAGAACTATTCGCATTGAAGCACAGGCTATTACAGATCTTGTGGATGGTATTGATTTCGCTTTCGCGAAAGCGGTACTGCACATACACCACTCCCAAGGCAGAGTTATCATCACTGGAATAGGAAAAAGTGCGATTATAGCCCAGAAAATAGTAGCTACCATGAACTCCACAGGAACACCTGCGATTTTCATGCATGCAGCCGATGCTATTCATGGCGACTTGGGAATCGTACAAACCAATGATGTGGTGATCTGTATTTCAAAAAGTGGAAATACTCCAGAGATCAAAGTACTCGTGCCATTGATCAAGAATTTCAATAATAAATTGATTGGGATAACAAGCGATAGAGATTCCTTTTTAGGGAAAGAAGCAGACTATGTTCTACATGCACATATCAAAGAAGAGGCCTGCCCTAATGGTCTAGCTCCTACCACCAGCACTACTGTTCAACTCGTTATAGGCGATGCGCTTGCGGTAAGTTTACTGGAATTAAAAGGCTTTACCGATAAAGATTTTGCGAGGTACCACCCAGGTGGCGCCTTAGGTAAAAAATTATACTTGCGTGTTCATGACATCAGTGAGAAAAATAACAAACCAGAAGTACAAGCCACTACCTCTTTAAGAGATGTGATTGTGAATATTTCAGAAAATATGCTGGGAATGACGGTAGTGACTGAAGATCGTCAAGCTATAGGAATAATTACTGATGGTGATTTAAGACGCATGCTTTCTAGCGGTAAAAATATCGATGACTTAGTGGCAAGTGATATTATGAGCAGTCCTCCTAAAACCATCACAGCCGATTCTATGGCGGTACAAGCTCGCGAATTGATGGAAGAAAAAAACATCTCTCAATTGATTGCCGTGGATGAAAACGGTTATGCTGGTGTGGTGCATATTCATGATTTAATAAGAGAGGGAATCGTATAACATGGCTCGTAAAAAAGTAGATCCCAATAACATGTCATTCCTGGACCATGTAGAAGAACTGCGCTGGTCGTTGATACGTTCTATAGTTGGAATTTTAATAGGTGCTGTAATTGCAGGAATTTTTACAGACTTTATTTTTGACGTCATCATCTTTGGGCCTAAGAGAGGTACTTTTATCACCTATGAGTTCTTTTGTGACTTTGGGAAGTATTTCGGAATTGTAAGTGATTTTTGTAATCCAGATTTCAATTTCAAAGTCCAATCCAGAGAAATGTCTGATGAGTTTTCTACTCATATCTGGACGTCTATTTTAGTAGGTTTTGTAGTTGCTTTTCCATGGGTATTGTACCAAGTATGGAGGTTTATATCCCCAGGTTTAAAATCGTCAGAAAAAAAATACAGCAGTGGTTTTATCATCGTTTGTTCCCTATTATTTTTTATAGGGGTCACCTTTGGTTATTTTGTCATTGCTCCTTTATCGGTTCACTTTATGATGACTTATAATTTAAGCCCCGAGATATCGACAGAACCTAGTTTATCCAGTTATATAGGTTATATCAGAGCTTCTATTTTAGCCTCTGGATTGCTATTTGAACTGCCTGTCATTATCTATTTCTTAACTAAAGTAGGCCTCGCTACACCCGAAGGACTGAGAAAGAATAGAAAGTTTGCCTTAGTTATTGTGCTGATCGTAGCGGCCGTTATCACACCGCCAGATGTTGCCAGTCAAATAATAGTTGCTATACCTGTGTTAATTTTGTACGAAGTGAGTATTTTCATATCTAAATTTGTGCTTTACCGACAGAAGAGAAGAAAAAGAAAATTAGCTACCCCTTAACTTATGAGTAATCAAGTAGAAGAATTCAATGCGTATCGTGCAAAAATGAACGATGCTATCATAGAAGACAACAATAAAATCATCAAACGCATCTTTAATCTAGATACCAATGCTTTTGCAGCAGGTACGTTAGATAAAAAAACCAAAGAACTCTTAGGTCTTGTTGCCAGTACCGTATTGAGATGTGACGACTGTGTGAAGTACCACCTAGAAGCCAGTCATAAAGAAGGTATTTCTAAGGAAGAAGTGGTAGAAGCACTTTCCATTGCAACATTAGTAGGTGGAACGATTGTGATACCTCATCTACGTCGTGCTTACGAATATTGGGATGCTATAGAGCAGCATGCTGCTGAAAAATAGACGACCGACTAGTTGACGAAGGCCGATCGAATTTAAGAGTGTTGATGTATTGTTCTAAACAACCAGTTGAGATATAATTCCAGTATAGCAGCCCCATTGTCCTTACTTTGAGAAACTTTGTACCCGTCTGACATTTCCTAAAAGGGAAAAATTATCCTGTCTCGCTGTGCTCCTGTTTTCATTCCCCATTGTCCTTACTTTGAGAAACTCCGTACCCGTCTGACATTTCCCAAAAGGGGGAAATCTAATCAAATCACATGTAGAAATATAAGCGATTCCGCTCTTCAGCGGAATGACTACTAGCGTTTGTTATTAACGTCTAAAAAAAAAACAATCAAGCCTCTTTATAGATCTTAACCAGCTGCTCCACATAACGATCACTGCCGTAATGCTGTTGCACCTGTTCTTGGAATTGAACGGCATAACGATCTCTTAATTGGCGATTGGACATCAGTTCTTCTAAAGCTGCTGCAAGAAGCTCCGGATGTTCTGGGGGGACAACGAGTCCGCAATCAGCTACTACTTCTTTACAAGCGCCTACATCGGTAACGACCACCGGCAATGAACACAACCCATATTCCAACAAGGCGACCGGCAATCCTTCTGACTTAGAAGAGAGCACTCCTATATCACAGGCGCTAAGAACGGCTGTTACATCAGGTCTTGATCCCAATAGGAAAACGCGACTGCTAAGAGCTGGCTTTTGTATTTGATGTTGTATTTCTTTGGAATAGGCATCCTGAAAATCTTGACCACAAAGGTGTAAGGTCCATTCGTCATATTCTGGCGCTAGCCTCTCAAAAGCTTGGAGCAAATTGAGGTGGTCTTTCTGTTCCCTTAAGTTGGCAAGACAGACGATGCGCTTTCCTTCTGTTCCACCCAGCGGACTCAAAAGCGGGACCGTCGGAGCTTTTACAGCAAAGTTCTCTAAGTACAGCACCTTTTTACATTTCAGCTCCTTCTCAGCCCAAGTTTTTAATCGCTTGTTAACGCTTATTATTTGGTCAAAAAAGACCGAAATCAACTTCCATATTGTGTAGGGCCTTTGATCTAATTGGTCAGCCTTACCGTAATGATCGTGCCAAATCAGTTTAGGTTGGTTCTTCAAGAAAACTAACGCGAGCACTGCTATATAAGCAGAAGTACTGTGCGCATGAACTACTTCTATTTGATGCTGTTTTATATAACTCCTCAATTTAAAAACAGCTCGCCATCCTATCTTGCCTTTCTTGTTTAAAAAAAGGTAGGTTACATCTGAGTCAATTGCTTTTTGAAGCAAACCTTCTTTTCTAGTAACACAAAGATGGGAGTCGTGACCTTCTTTAGCAAGGACATTAGCTATATTAACCGCCATACGTTCTGCGCCACCGGCTTCCAGACTGTCTATAATTTGAAGCAGTTTCATTTCTTAGAGGCTTTTGGTGGATGTGTTTCTTTTAGAAGCAAGGCAATTTCACTTTCAAAATCATCTATAGTGTATTGTTGTGACCAAGTCGCGGCGGCTTGTGACATGTGCTGTAGCAATTCTGGATGTCCTAAGTAAGTGCTTACTGCCTCAACTGCTCTTAAAAGGTCAGTTATTAGTATGCCCCTTTGTTCCTTGTTTGCCGCTAAGTTAGCTGATGGATTATTTTTTTTATTTTGTAATCGTTCTCGACCCTTCGACAGGCTCCGTGCATCGCTCCCGCTCGAACTGGCATCGAAACCTTTCCCTAGCCCTAAAGGGTAGGTTTCTTGATCTTTTATTTCCAGATTTGAACCTAGAGCTTTGGAATTGGAAACATCATCCCTCAACTCATAACTTTGAACTCCTAACTCTGAACTTGAATAACCTAGCATCCACGGGACGCAGCTTACTTTACTTGCCACTGGAACACAACCCCAAAACATGGCCTCAGCGACGGCTTTGGGCCAGCCTTCACTTTTTGAAAGTAACAAGGAGAAATGTGAATTTTTATAGGCTTTAGTAACAATGCTGTTATCTACATTACCGTGCAAGCTGATGTGATCTTCTAATCCAGCTTGCTTTACTTTAATTTCAATATCTTTTTTCAAAGGACCATCGCCATAATAATCTAAAGAAATAGCAACTCCGTTAGCCCGTAATTCTTTTATGAGTTCAAAAACTTCTAATGGTCTTTTATTGGCTCCCATGGTTCCTACAAAAACTGCTTTATAAGGTCCTTTCCAATTCCTATTGGCTACAGGCTGGATTTGATCTTTGGTATAGGTAGCTGTAAAGAAGGCTTGGATGTTTTTACTCTGATTGGGCCAATCCCCATACACCAACACCTTTATATTTTTAGTGAGGAAGGTATTGGACAGCAGGCTTTTTTGCCATTGATAAGCCATCGGTTGAGACGCCCTCGGATCAAAGTTACCAGCATATTTAACGGTCTTCCTTTTACTCGGAAATAAGATTTGAACTATAGCAGCCAGTAAAGCTAGATTTCCTGGGCATCGCAAGTGAATATGATCTGCTTTGCGCATGGCGTTCCACAAGATTACCGCTTGATAGGGAATACTAAAAAAAGAAATTATGGCTGAAAATAGGGTGTGAAATTCTAGACGTTTGACACTTTTTATTTCGCAATCTTGGAAATCAAAAGCTTTTGTAAGCAAGGAACGATCGTATTTGGTCGGACAAACATATGTGGTTGAAGTCGCGTATTTCATCCACATATTCATTTCCTTAACATAGGGCGCATAGGCGACTTTCTCCTTATTTTCAAAAAGAATAGGTGCGTCAGAAATGAGGAGTAATTTCATTAGATATAAGCGCTTGAATCGTTCTTACTTATTTCTACAGCAGGAACACCTAAAACGGTTACTCCGTCACTGACATCTCTTATGACTAAAGAATTAGCTCCTACCACAACTTTATTACCAATAAAGATCTTTCCAGCTAGGGTAGCATTTGCTCCTATATACACTTCGTCTCCTATAACAGGTGCTCCTCGGTATTTCCCCTTACCGCTTACTCCTATGGTAACACCTTGTGATATATTGCAATTTTTTCCAATGATGGCTCCTGCATTCATAATGATTCCAGAATGATGCCCTATGTACAATCCTTCTCCTATTTGAGCAGAGTAAGGTAATGTGATTCCTGTAAGCATCTCGACTCCTTTTTGGTGACAAACTCCCACAAACAATAAAGGCAGCTTGATTATTTTAGGTGACTTTGAATTGTAAATCCAGTTGTAAAAACGGTACTGAAATAAGGCCCACAAGCCTTGCTGAGTCAACAACATCACTACAGCAGACTTACCGCTGTAGGTGGTATAACGCTTGATGTCTTTAGAAAATTTCATTACCTAGGTTTAGAGAATAACAAGCTCAATATCCCCATGGTTCTACCCATAGATTCTGTAAATGCTTCTTTGCGTTCGCTAGTGGTAAAGATATTGAGAAATCTAATAGCAGCGAGCAATAAGGTGATTTGATACCATTTCCATTTATTTTTAAAAGACGGGTGGGGATGTTTTACACGCCAGACATACCAGCCGTTGCGCACCACCATTTTTCCATAACTGTATTGATTAGGCCTTCCTGCTGCATCGTGATGGTGCTCTAGGCTTGCTGCTGTATTTACATATAAGTTCCCTATTTTAGAAAGCCTCAATGTAAAATCTGCATCTTCATAGAGCCCATATCCTTCAAAGTATTCAGAGAATTGATGCTGCTTTAAGATAGCTAATGGAAAACTAGAGACGCCACCCATCAACTGCTCTACTTGATATATCTTTCCAGATGGTGGCAAAAAACTGATGGACCTGCCATGTCCAAATGCTGGATATACGGCTGGAGGTGTTTTTTGTGCCAGACCTAATTTTCTTCTTAGCATATAGCGACTGCTTTCTTTACGCCTGTAACCGTCATAGTAGAAATAATTCAGATCGTTTTTATCTTCTATTGGTGAAGGTTCCCAAGAAACTTCATTAGTAATGTAACCGCCGACTCCTACGGCATCTGGATATATATGGTAGGTGGCTAATAGCTCTTGAAAATAAGAAGGCTCTAAAATAGTATCATCATCAAGAAAAGCAACCACCTCTATTTCTTCAGTTACTCTGTCGATTCCGTAATTGCGTTGTTTGGTCAACCCGCGATGTGCTGCTGGTACTTGGAAATAGTGGAGCGAATCTAAGGTTGAAAATCCTGCTCTAACCTCCTTGTTTTCTTTTAATTGAAACTGAGTGATGGCATTTTTGGTCAACTCATTGGTACTGCCATCAATAATCAAGACCTCATCAGGCACTTGAGTTTGCAGCAGGACGCTTTCCAACAACCTGGATAAAGGTTGGGGACGCATATAAGTACAAATGATAAGACTAATTTTAATTTGTTGCATCTTGAGCTAATAGGTTGGACCAATAAAGGCTTTTTTTCCAAGCCTTTTTAAAATAGTTAAAATACGTAAAAGGGTTTTTAATGGATTGATCAAAATAAAATTTGAAAAAGAGAGTGATTTTATAACCTTTAAGTTGCTCTCGTGTAAAGTTCTTTCTTCGATGATACAAAATATGAGGTGATGGTTTAGGCTGAATAGCGTCGTTCTGCCACTTAAATTCAAACGTTGACCTAAATCCACCTATAGGAGCTTTGAGATGATCCATATGTATTTGTGGAGCATAAATAACATCGTAACCTAAGTTGCGTAACTGCATCCCAAAGTCGCTATCTTCCCCATAACCATGCTCTAATACCATATCAAATTTACAATTTCGAATAGTTTCTTTATGGACTACACTACAGCCAGAGCCAAAGTTTTCCCATTGTAAATACGCTTTTCTACTTTCTCTTTCTCCTTCTTGCAAACAAGCAAAAGTCATCGCCTTTACATCTGTTTCATTTATGCTTTTGGCTATGCTCGATATAAAATCCTTATCAATACGTACATCATCATCAAATAGTAATAGCCATGTTGCATTTACTTTTTCAAGGGCGATATTTCTAGCATTACAGGCACCTGTTTGATGTGTAAAACAATGATCAATTATAAAAGGCCAGTCGCTGTTATCTATATAATTGAGCTCTGATCTTGAGTTTTGATCGCTATTTTGTTCTACAACAACAACTTTACTTGGTAAATTATCTTGTTTGCTCAGATCTATTAATACATCTTTTAAATAATCACGCCTCCCCATGGTAGGTATTACAACATCATAGTCAAAATTCTTTATTTCAAAAAATGAAGTTTTGAGTTTTGGGATTTTAAATTCAATCTTAAATTTAGAATTGGATTGCGCTTTCGAGAAAGAATAGAAAGCAAACAAATTTTCATATCTAAATAATAAAAAAAACAATAATAAGCTCCACGATCGCTTGTAATGCTGCACCACAAACTTAAAAAGTGCCCTAGTATTCTTAGGAGTTATAGGTATACTTGGTTGCTCCAATGGAATATGATAACAAAACAAACCTTGTGGTTGTCCTATTCGCGCCACAGAAGTTAACAAATACTCTAATGATACATTTTTATAGTTGGCTACATCAAATTGGTTGATCACAGCAGCAGCTACCATCCCCGCAGTATCTTGCATCAACCAAGTAGGATAGATCACTTTTTCTGAAACTGCTATAAAAGGACCATCGGTCACATAACCTATTTCTGGAACTAAAAATTGATTCTTAATATCTCCAAGACTCAACATATAGTTATTATCCTTAAAATAAGAAACCAATTCCTGTTTATTAAATTTATTGACTATTGATTCTTTAATCCATATGATCCGATCTTCAGGATAGCGAGAAGCTACTTCAAAAAACTGATTTACAATTTTTTTATTCAAAGGCATAGCTAATTCCTTGCCTGACTCATCTGTTAGTTTTACTAATGTCTTACTGTTATGATAGAAGTGTATCATTTGTCTAAAATAGATTGATAAAAGGAGGTATTCTCGAGAGCATTTTTTTTAATATCAAATCGCTGCTTTATCTTTTGAACCGCATTTGCTCCTATTCGTTGCACTTCATTTGGATGATTAAATAACATAGAAATAGTAGCCACATAACTATCAATATCATCAGGATGGTGCATATACCCATCTTTTCCATGATCAATTAAATCCTGCGCCCATCCTATGTCGGTATTGACCACCGCTTTATGCAACGCCATAGATTCGATAGTAACCATACCTAATGTTTCAGCGAGAGATGGGAACACACAAACATGTGCTTTTACCATTTGATCCTTAACTTCATTATAAGCTAATTTTCCTAAATAAAAGACTCTAGCTTTTGCGTCACTAGTCATCTTTTCTTGCATGATTTCCCAAGTAGAGGACCTACCACTAGCAACATCATTACTATCGCCACCTATAAATAACAATTGAGCTTGAGGGAATTTTTCTACCAATTTATTAAATACTTCTATCAACTGAAACACTCCTTTTTTACGGATCAGTGTACCAATATTTAGTAGGGTATATGGAATGTAGTTTTCTGGCTGCTTATTTTCAAAATTTTCTAATTGTAACCCGTAGTGAATCACTTTTAATTGATGCATAGGTAGCTGGAACAGATTCATTGACACTTCTCCAGCATAATGAGTAGGAGCTATAAATGCCTTGGCTTTTTTCATTGCATTTTTCTCGAAAAATTTATTTTTAAATTTTTGAGGCCTTTTTTCAATATGACAAAAGTAGGTATCACTACCATGAAACCTGATCACTAGTGGGATTTTTAGATTCATAAAAGCTGTAATCCCCGTCCAGTCTGGTGCTTCTATAAGATCTATTCCTTCAGCGTTTTTATTGATATATTTTTCAATATGTTTTCTATAGAAGTAAAAACCGCCCAGTCGATATTTTTTGTAGGCAATTAAGTGAAAGGTGATGTTTTTGTTTACAAATACTTCATCCTTAGGTTGCCCGTAAACAAATACCGTAACTTGATGACCTATTGCGACAATAGCCTCTGCGAGGTTTTTGATACTCGTACCCATCCCACCAGAGTGTCCGGTTTTCTTATGAGGATATTCGGGTGTGAGGTAGGCGATGTGCATTAGTTCATTATTTGATCGATCCCATTCCATATACGCTCACTCGCCTTTTCTGGTTGTTCTGGTTTGTTGACGATTCCATACCATTCTTTAGTGACCGGAACTGGATTTAATTCGCCGTCTAAGAGGCCTTTGATCCCATCATATAGTTCTTCTTTACGCATTGCCCAAGTTACTGACGTATCATAGTCTGGCATAGAACGGAAATGAACGTATTTGTAATTCTGACCTATGTCACGAGTTCCTTTTTGAAGCTGTGGCTGTTCATAGTTAGGATAGATCGTAGGCTTGTCATGAATGACAAAATCAAATACCATACTGGAGCAAATGTTTACTACTAGTTCGCTGTGGTAACAGGTATTTACGAGTAAGGCAAAATCTTCTTTAGTGGGCATGACTTGATTCCATTGTTCCCCCATAGGTTTCCATAAAGGATCTATGGGAGTAATGACGTCTTTGTACTTTTCTAAAACAGCATCGTATCTTCCAGAGAAATCAATAGGTACTTTTCTATAAATAATAGCTAGATCACGACCTTCTTCCCGCAGTTGGCGCACTGCGATAGCTGTATCTTCCAAATAATACTGATCTAATGGTGAAGTTGTTTTATCATCTCCTGAAAAACAGAGGTACTTGGTTTTGGCATCTAAGCCATGAGTTTTACAAAACTGCTTTCGCGAAAGCAAGATAGAAGCATCATAATGAGGCTCAAATTGAGGAGTGCCAGTGACTATTATCTGTGCTGCTTTTGTTTTGGGATAATACTCCAGTAACTGAGATTTCATTAACTCCGACCAAACAAAATAATAATCCGTCTCCACGGTAGTCATTCCTTTAGGCAAATTGTCCCAACTGTAGATCCAGCAAGCCGTTTTGATGCCTAAATCTTGTGCCGCAAGAAGAGGAGCTATGGCTTGAGTTGCCCGTTGGGTCGTACAAAAAACCAAATCAGGTTGGTGTGCTACCAATTGGGCTTTCAGTTCTTGATAACGCGCTGTAGAGCGCTCTGCAGCATTCATTTGATCCATCAATTTTTGCCATCCTTTTGGGGTAGCACTAAAGGTTTCATGGAATCTTACAAAGGCACTTTTTAATATGCTTTTTAAATTATTCCACCGCAACGGAAATCTATAGGTGGGGTATACTTGATCTTGTGTACGCTTTCGCGAAAGCGCTAACTCCACCCTTTTACGAGCATGACTTAATACTGCTGTTTTGGAATGTATTTTTGTGCTTTCTATCTTTAATTCTGGATAGCCCAATTCTTCCTTAAGAGGAAAAATAGTATTGTTCCAGTAGGTGATATCAAAGCCTTTGTGCTCCCCTATTTCTTTAAATTGGGTAAACGCAAAATTGCGCAGCCCTACTCCGTCAGGGAACAGTATAAATACTTTCTTTTTTGAATTACTTGTTTTTATCACTTTCTACTTTTTTGAAAAAATTAAATTCCAAAACTTAACAACACCCATCCCAAGCATTCACTTCGACAAGGTCAATGCAGCGCATCAAGAGAAGGAGTGTTATTTTGGTTTTAATTTTATCTAATCCTTGCGGTACTTTAACTTATCGCGCTGTACTTGCTCAATAGGTAGGATATCAGTCGCCTTATAATCTAAGGCTTGGTGCACTGCTTTTAAATCGCGAGCTAATTTTCTCATTCCGGCCGGCTCTAATGAGGCACTGTGGTCCGTTCCTTTCCAAGTGCGATCTAATGTGTAATGACGTTCTACCACGTTTGCTCCAAGCGTATAAGCAGCTACATCTGCCGCTATTCCTAAATGGTGACCTGAAAAACCTATGGTCTTTACCCGATTGCCGTACTTTTTAATCATGGTTGTAATGTCCAGCAAACACACGTCTGGAAATGGTACTGGATACCCAGAAGTACAGTTGTACAATACCAAATCTTTGGCACGCTGGTGTTTTTCAAAAAACTGAACCAGTTCTTCCATCTCTTCTTTGGTAGTCATTCCTGTAGAACAGTGAATTTCACCTTTGTAATTTTCACACAACCAGCCTAGCATGTCGTAATGATTGTTACAGGCACTTGGTATTTTGATGAATTCTGGATTCAAACTTGCAATTTCTTTAGCACTGGTCGTATCCCAAACACTAGTAGAATAAGTAATCCCTACTTCTTCACAATAAGCTTTTAACTCGGCATGTTGCTTTAGGTCAAATTCTAAGAACTCTCGATGTGCTCCATAAGTGTCTCCATAAGAATTCACAGGATTAGGGTGAGGTGCGTTGTACTGATCTTCTGTAAGAAATTCTTTGTTATGGCGCTTTTGAAACTTTACGGCGTCTACTTTACAGAAGATAGCAGCTACTTTAATCAATTCTTTAGCGATTTCCATATCGCCTTTATGGTTTCCACCTATTTCTGCGATGGTATAAGGTGCTTTATAATGTGTCATAACGATTGTTGTATTTTATGATAAATTCTGTCGCCTCTCGAATAGCTCCTTCGGCGCTCTTGTTTTGCAGCAGTACATCTGCGTGATTTTTTATAGGTTGCGTAGCATTTGCTGGGGTAAATGACCAACCCGCAGCACACATATTGGCCAGGTCGTTCACATCATCACCCATATAAGCGATTTGCGAAAAGGACAGGTTATTTTCCGTTACAATTCTTGAAAGCAAGCTGTACTTGTCTTTGACTCCTAGAAATACCTTGTCAATTTTTAATTTCTTCATTCGGCTAGCAACAATCTGCGAGTCCTCTGAAGTCATGACCATCACTTCTACTCCATACTGACGTAGGATCTCTAAACCCATACCGTCCCGCATGTCAAATTTTTTCATCATCTCCCCATCGGCACCGTAATAAATACAGCCGTCTGTAAATACCCCAT
>Ga0307983_1000612_pt1 | contig 17818 bp, 14 predicted proteins | sample OrgLakmetagen991_FD_201845 | JGI IMG/M metagenome (GOLD analysis project Ga0307983, IMG submission 201845) | Saline water microbial communities from Organic Lake, Antarctica - #991 | ecosystem: Environmental > Aquatic > Non-marine Saline and Alkaline > Saline | place: Antarctica: Organic Lake...
AATTATCCCCAGTGGTGCTGGGCTCGGTGGTGGCAGCTCAAACGCGGCTCACTTTGTGCTTGGTTATTTTAAATTATTTAGTTTGGGTGAAATACCATCAAATCTAATAAAAACACTCAGTGATTTAGGTAAAGATATCCCCTTTTTCTTACAACCAGATGTTTGCGCTTTAGGAACGCACTTTGGAGAAGTAATTTCGCCGCTCCCTTTTAATTTTTCTGGAGAAGTAATTTATCTCTATTTTCCAAACTATAAAAGCAATACAGCCGAAGCGTACGCACAGCTTAAAAATTTTGATACCAATTTTACCACTACTTTTTTAAAGCAGCCTGACTTAAAAAATTGTGGGAACTGTTTTAAACCCATAGATGAACAAAATATTTATTCAAAATTATTTTTAAGTGGTTCTGGTAGTACTTTTTATGAATTCAAAAAATCAGACACCCTAGGGTGTAAAGTAGTAAAAACTAAGCTTACTTAAGAAATTACTTTCCCTTTCGACGCTGTCGTTCAGCAAATTCAACTAACACCGCCTTCATATCCGCAGATGTTAAAGCCGGTAACTTTTTGGTGTGAAAATTAAATTCGGCGTAAGCCGCTTGCCACAAACAAAAATTACTCAAACGTTGTTCTCCACCACTACGTAGTATTAAATCTAGTGAAGGGACTTCTAAATACTTTTTAAAGTCGCTTCCGCCTGCCTTAACGGCACGCTCAATTTCGTCTTGGCTCCCGTAGTCTAAACAGAGTACTAAGGTAAAGTTTTCAAAATTGGCTGTTTCTTCCTCTAAATTTTTTAGTTTGGTGACTAACGCTTTAGGTAAACGATCTTTACGCCCGGCATGAGTGAACTTAATTTTTTTTTCTTTAAGCTCCTTCGGCCACTCGTCCGCCATTTTTAAATACAGCTTCATCAAATCGGCCACCTCCCTAGGGGAACGCTTCCAATTCTCAGTTGAAAACCCGTACACTGCCAAAGTGCTCCAATCAGGATGATCATATAACGCCGGCAAAACGACATCTTTAACGACCGAAAAGCCCTGTGCATGACCTTGTGCTACCGGTAAATCATTCTCTTTAGCCCAACGCCGATTTCCATCCGCTATAAGCCCAAAGGCTAATTTTTTTTTCATCAATGTCAGTCTATCACAAATTCATTACCATCAGGTAATCTTTAAGAATTGCCTTACTTTGCAACGGCGTTAGATATTTAATCGCTGTTGAAAACTCATTTTCGAACTCTAACACTAACTCAACTCCATCAGTAGCCGGCAAACTTTCTACCGCGCTTTTTTCAGGCGTGAGTAAATATATAATCTCGGCTTCATTTAAAAGGTTTAAGTTCTCATCATAGGCATACAAAATTTCGTTTTTGCTTAAAGAACCTCGCTTAACGTTAACTATCATTTCTCTGTTCTGCGCCGTCGGACTTTCATCCGCATCCGTGATAATCATAATTGATTGTCCGCCCTTAGGTTCAATATTACCCGCCTTTAAATTTTGAGATTTTAAGTAAGCCGTTTCCGCCATAAAGGCCACATCGCTCGGGTCGAACGATTGATCCATCGCTACGATATACTTATCAAAGCGTTGGGTAACCGCTTTAACGGGTACTATATCTAGCAGTTGGTAATTTTTATCCAACAGGTAAAACCGCTTCGCCGCATTACTGGACAAAGTACCTCTTTGCGCGGCTCCACTAAAGACGAAGTTGCCTTTAAAGGGCGCGTACTCTTCAACATTAATAACAAAGACAAACTGAGAGGGCGCCGGTGTAATTACCATCGGTGGTGGTGTTACTGCTGGCACGGGGGTTACCACTGGGTCTGTAATTGGAGCTACGGCTGTTGTATTTTTAACTTTAACACTTGGGTCTTTTATTTTTTCAATCCGTTTAACGCCTTTTTTTTCTTCATTCACAAAATTCACATCAACGCTTGATCCGGCTGGATTTTGTGCTGATAGAAATAAATAAGCGGAACCAAAAACAACAAGAAGCCCCAGAAGAATAACCCCAATATTATTTTTTTGTTTTTTAACACTCATTTTAATTTTATTTTTATCTTTATATTATACCCCATAAAACCAATTATAACAAAAAACCAGCCGTTCGGACTGGTTTAAAATTTAAATGCTTATTTTTATAATTACGAAACGTGCACAAATTTACGTTCGTAACGACGGCCATCAAATCTTGTAATTGACTGTTCCGTGAAACTTACTTCTCCGGCTACCGTAGCGTAAATGGTAAAATCTTTCCCCATTCCAACACCATTACCTGGTCGGAATTTTGTTCCCTTTTGACGAATAATGATTTCACCAGCGTTAACCGCTTCTGAACCGAAACGCTTGACGCCTCGTCGTTTAGCGTTTGAATCTCTACCATTCTTGGTACTACCACCGGCTTTCTTAGTTGCCATGTTTAAATATTTAAATTATTTCTAGAAGAATCTAGGCGTTTTGCGGCTTTTGTCAAAATGAATTTAGGCCACGTTTTTAATCGCTTTCCCCTCTTTCATTAACTCTATAAGTTTTAAAATTTTATCAAATTTCTCTGCTAAGTACGCTTCAATAACTCTTGAGCGCTCTGGGTTAATAATCCCTTGAGATGGATTTCCATATTTCAACGTCAAATAAGATTCAATATCCACTAAATCTCTCATTAACGTTCGCGTCTGTGGATGCTCCGTTACTTCGGCTTTTAAAGCAGATTTTTTCACTAAATCCATAGCCTCTCTCAAGTCTTGAATTTCGTCTGAATTCTCGAATGCACCCTCTTCGTCCGTCCCTAAAAATTTCAAACGATGTGCCACACTTTGTAAATTTTGATATTTTAAACCAGAAAAGTCTTCCCCTTCTTCAAGCTTATGTATTAATGCGGCTGTTCGACCGCTCTTTTCAGCCTCTCTCCTTAATCGACTGAAATTTTCAAGTTGATTATCAGTCAGATCACCTTTTGCAAATACAAGCTCCCAAAGACTATTTTCAAGGGCTGAAGAGGCTTCTAAAAGCGCTTCAATCTCATCTCTCACTCCATCGCTTACGTTTTCAGTTTTTGCGAGTGGCGCTGGAAACAAAGAATCAAAATCTACAGCTGTAAAATTCTCTGGAACCTGAAATTTAGTATTATTAATTTTCATCTACATATAAATAGCAATTTATCGTCTTATGTCAAAAAACTAACTAAAAACATACTTAGTAACGGTACTGCTCAGGTTTGTAAGGGCCATCAACGTGAAGTCCTAAATACTCAGATTGCTCAGAACTCAGTTTATCAAGTTTGATCCCCAGTTTGGGCAAATGTAGGGCCGCCACTTTTTCGTCTAAGTGTTTTGGGAGGGTGTAAACCCCTACTTCATACTGAGCGTGGTTTTTCCAAAGTTCAATCTGCGCTAACGTTTGATTGGCGAAACTACACGACATTACAAAACTTGGATGCCCAGTGGCACAACCAAGGTTTACGAGTCGACCTTCGGCCAACACAATTAGTTTTTTTCCATCAGGGAATGTGACGTGATCAACCTGTGGTTTAATTTCATCCCACTCTAAATGTTTAATACCCGCAATATCAATTTCCGAATCAAAATGTCCGACATTACACACAATCGCATTATGCTTCATAGCGGCCATATGTTCTTTGGTCACCACATTGCAGCAGCCTGTGGCCGTCACCACTATATCGGCTTCTAAAATAGCTTCTGACATTGGGGCGACTTCGTAGCCTTCCATACTGGCCTGCAAGGCACAAATGGGGTCAATTTCGGTTACAATGACACGAGCGCCATTGTTTCTTAAACTTTGGGCTGTGCCTTTACCCACATCGCCAAAGCCTGCCACCACGGCGACTTTTCCAGAAATCATAACATCAGTCGCTCGCTTGATCGCATCTACTAAACTTTCACGACAACCGTACAAGTTATCAAATTTAGATTTTGTCACTGCGTCATTTACATTAATCGCTGGGATTTTAAGCGAGCCGTCTTTCATCATTTGGTATAAACGATGAACACCCGTCGTGGTTTCCTCCGAAACGCCTTTCACGTCTTTTAATAACTCGGGATATTTTTCGTGCATCAAAACGGTTAAATCTCCTCCGTCATCTAAAATCATGTTGGGCACCCAACCATTTGGTCCGTGAATAGTGTTCTCTACACACTCCCAATACTCTTCTTCGGTTTCACCCTTCCAGGCAAAAACCGGAATACCCACAGCGGCCATGGCGGCGGCCGCGTGATCTTGCGTGGAAAAAATATTACAACTACTCCATCGAACTTCCGCTCCAAGTGCGACGAGCGTTTCGATTAACACCGCCGTTTGAATCGTCATATGAATACAACCGGCTATTTGCGCCCCTTTCAGTGGCTGTTCGGCTCTAAATTCTTCTTGAATTGCCATGAGTCCCGGCATTTCTGTTTCGGCAATATTAATTTCTTTTCGCCCAAAACCCGCCAAATTTATGTCAGCCACTTTGTAATCATTCATCAAAAAATAGGCTACAAATTTGCCAACGTTTTAAAAGCCAAAATAGTTAGGCGGATATTAATCCGAATATCGGGTATCAACACAACGGCCTTCCACACAACGCCGGTCATTTGGTCGAGGCGAGGACGCGCACTGATATTCACAAGGATTACAGTTTTCTTGATACGCGGTTAGCGTTGGTTGGTAGTCGGCAAAATCAATGTCTACATTGTGAAATAAGAAACAACCGAACGGACAGCTCCCTTGGGCTACGGCACAATCATCATTTGTGTCACAGAAATTCATGTCCGCAAAGCTGGTTTCTAAATCTTGAGTAATAGCTTCACAACTCACATTAGCGTTGGCCACGAGCACAGGCGGAGTCGGTTCTGTTTCTGTTTCAATTTCAACGGCTGTGTCTGTTACCGGTGGTAACGCTTCTAAAGGAAATTCCGCTAAGGGATCGGCTGAAACAGGCGGTAAACCAGCGTTACTAACGTTCCCTAGAAGTTCTGGGGGGAGGGTGTTAGGTGTGCCACTGCCACCGCAACCAACTATTAAAACAGAAAGCGTTGCGAATAATAAATATTTCATCAAGCCTCAGTGTAAAATAAACTGGGGCCATAGCCAAACTAAATCAAGTATCTGGTTTTTAGTTAAAATCTGGCTGCGGTGCGGGTAGTTGAACCGATTTAGAACCAAGTATGAGCGCTCTTTTTACCGCTGTTTCTAAGTCCTCGCCCACAAGCATTCCCCCAATTAAACCGGCTCGAAAAGCATCACCGGCGCCCGTGGTTTCGAGGACCATCTCTACTTTTGGAGCCGCCAAAGTTACCGTTTTTACCGCTGGTATATTTAGTGAAGCTCCATTTTCTCCCAAGGTCACAATTTTAGTAATGTGAGCCGGCCAATCTTCCGCCATAAAATCTTCAAAATGCTCCGCCTCAACTTTATTGCCTATGACAATATCGGCTAGTTCTACGCACTGCTTAAAAGCGGTGGCTCCAAAAAAGGGGCTTACTTGACCCGGATCAAAAATAACCGTACTAGAAGTATTAATGGCTCTGAATTCGAGTAAGTGTGCCAAGATAGATTCGGGCGTACCCGCTGCAAAAATCACAATTTCAAAGGCCTTAATCTCGGCCTCTGTATAAAAGTCCGCCAAAGACTGAGTGTGATTCGCTTGGTAATGATTAGGCTGCCATATAACCAGTTGTTGATGCGCTGGGTCAGACACGTTATAACAATGCGCCGTGTAGTCTCCCACTGAGCCTCTTAAGTCATGTCCTAAATTTTTAAGAGTCGTTTCATACCCTTCGTCGTCTAAATCTTTTCCCCACGCCGAAAAAATAGAAGTTTGATTTTTTTCGTAGCCCATCCAAGCGGCAATGTTACCAGCGGTGCCTCCTGGATACTGGCTTTTACCATTGGCTACATAGGTAGCGTTAAAGTGATCAATTTCTCCATTTTTAAGTTTAATAGACTGCCTAAAGTCTCCTGGAATAGAAAACATCACATCGAACGCCAACGAACCAACCACCAATACTTTGTTCTTTTGCATGATTTAAAAACTACTAGGCTGGCTAAAATTATCAAATCAGGACGTCTTTATTTAAAACTGAAATTAAGGTATAATTGGGCTTATGTCCGATAATAAAAATATTCCTAAAAAACCCCTACCAAGCCTGGGAGAAAAAAATACGGACTACGTGCCCCCTTGGGAAACGCAGGCCCTAAAAGTAAAAAACACAAAAGAAGCCATGGCCTTAAGAGAGGAGAGGAAAAAAAGAAATCACCAAAAATTTGTACGAGCGAAGTGGCGCAACCGTGGTATTTTAGTCAGTTTAGTGTTTTTAATTATCTGGTTTTACAACCCACACGGAATTTTTGTACTAGGCGACCCGCTCTCGGTTGGACGCTATCGAGGGGTTTTAAAAGATCTTAAAAAGCAAATGCCAGAAGAATATGAAATGGTTAAAAACCACATCGATAAAATTCGGATTAGTTATTTTATACCAGGTGGAAATTACGCAGGCTACGCCCAAGAAAGTGGCGATGGTAGCAAAAACATAACCTTACTTGAAAACACTTTTGTTCAAGGCCCTGGGTATGCGCACAGCGTATTAGTTCATGAAGCCTGCCATGGCTTACAGTTTGAAAAAAATCTACCATTTACCGGCAAATGCAATAAACAATCACGCGAACACGCTTGTACACAAATGGCTTTAAAAGTTTTACGTCAGTTTGACGGAAATCTAGAAATGATAGCGCACTATGAAACGCTTTCTGTTGGCGACACGGAGTATGGAAATTCTTGCGCTCGACGCGGTGATATTGAATTTATGCCCGCACTTTAAAACAGCCCCTCATACTAATGGACTGTTTTTTTGTAAGGCTTAGAAAATTAAAACCTATTCAGAAACTACTGGCGTAAATTCAAAGCTCGCTAGATCACGCGTTCCGTATTCAATCGGTGCGACTCGTACGTTACTATCGCGACTTTCGCTTATCATGTCTTTATAAGCTTGCCCGGTGGCATCTATGACGAAAACTTTTCCAGTGGCGATTCGAGAATAAAACGATTCCTGGGTGTCAGGCTTAATAAAAACTTTTAGTACCAGCTCTGCTTCTGGATCAAAAGCATAATTTAAGCCTGTGAGAGCCAATTCACCATTGCTGTACACCTTTTCTTCTATCAAAATATCAGGCCCCTCAAATTTAAGAAAGAATCCTTCTTCTGGCCCCATATCATCGGCATCTAAACGAAGTCGAACGCGCAATGAATCTAAATCCGCTCGGTAATCAAATGAGTTCGTGATTAGAACTTCACCTAATGGCTGCCAATCGCTCGACAAATCAAAGGCAATGATCTCCTCACTAGCGGGTTCTGCCGATACATTAATCGCCGCGCGAGCAATATCATACCCTTGCTTGTTGGCTCTGAAATCTCGAGGTTTAACCGCCACTCGACGTGAATCTAACGGGTCAAGCCCCTCGTTCTCAAAATCAACCGAAGCGGTGGTTAAACCAGGCTTATTAATAAGTTGTGCAAAAGTCCAAGCGGCTTCCGCTCGTGTCACTTCTGTTCCAGGGTCGAAATTAGCGTTCATGCTCGTGCGTAACAAATCATGCTCTAGCAAAGCACTTACACTGGCGGCGTACCAATAACTAGCTCTTACGTCTTCAAATTTTAAACTGGCAGCGGGATTGTCCGTTTCTAAGTTAAAAGCCCGTTGTAATAAAGCCGCAAATTCTGCCCGAGTTAAAGAGTTTCCAGGGTAAAAGTTGCCATCGTCATGACCCTTAACCCAGCCTTCTTGGGCCGCTAAATCTATGGCTGCTTCGTACCAAGCACCGCGAATTACGTCTGGAAAACGAACTTCGCTATTGCTTTCAATGTTTGAAGCTTTTTTTACACGGCTGATTAAAGTCACCACCTCGGCTCTCGTTAAAGACTGGTCAACGCCAAAAGAGCCATCTCCGTAACCAGTCATAAGCCCTTCTTCGTTCACTAATTCAATGGCCGTCTCTGCCCACAGAGGAAAATCATCTTTATCGGTAAAGCCCACGGCAAATACCGGCGAGGTGATGAGTAATGTCAGTAAAAATATATATGATTTCATGTCTTTTTTAACGCTTAAGAATCTTAAATTGTGACAATTTTAAACATTGCCTGGCAACTAATAAAATTTTTTTCGAAAAATAGTGTCAGATAAAAAAAATTAATACGTTAAATAAAACAACAAACGAGCTACTCAGAAGTTCTAAAATTGAAGTGAAGATCACGAGGTTTTGGCTCTAAGGCTTGATTTATTATTAAAAATACGTTAAAAGTCATACACTCATGATGAATCAGAATATCGTACTCATTGGTTACCGCGGTAGCGGCAAGACCACTTTTGGAAGAGCTATTGCTAAAGAACTTAACCTTCCGTTCGCCGATTTAGATGCCGAAATTGAATTTGTAGTGGGAATGTCTATCCCAGAATACACTGAAAAATACGGCTGGCAGCAGTTTCGGGAAGTAGAACAAAAAGTTTCTCACGACTTCTGTCGTAATTTTTCTGGTATTGTGGCCAGTGGTGGCGGAACCATCGAAAATTCTAAGAATTTACAAAACCTTAAAAAAACAGGAAAATTTGTATTTTTGAATCCTGACTTTAAAGACGTACGAAAATATCTTTTAAAAGATAAAACCCGTCCCCGCTTAAACCCAGAGTTACCACTACATCAAGAAATTGATCAGTCGTGGGAGCAAAGAAAAGGTATATACGGTGCTACGGCAGACATTGAAGTTCGACCTGATATTAAAAACGAAGATATTGTGGCTGAAGCAAAACGAATTATTGAACAAATTCCGCCTAACTTAATTCCAAAAGCGCCTAAGAATAAAAAGATTGCCGTGTTTGCCTCTAAAAATGGCAGTACCTTACAAGGTCTAGCCGATGCTAAAGCTAAGGGACGAATTCCAAACGTTACGTTTGAACTTTTTATTACCGATCAACCTGATTGTGGCGCTTTAGAAAAAGCCAAAGCCATTGGTTTTAATGAAATTGAAGTCATGCCTGATAACGGTGATGACCGAGAAGACTACGATCGAGAGATTACAAACTTAGTACGTGAGTTTAAACCAGAATGGGTTTTACTCGCTGGCTGGATGCGAATCTTTAGCCCTATTTTCTGTGATCAATTTGGTGATATCACTTTGAATGTTCATCCTTCTTTACTGCCTAAATTTGCGGGTCTTAAAGACGCAGAAGTACACCAAAAAGTTCTCGACTACGAAGAAAAATACACTGGAGCGACGATTCACCGAATTACCGCTGAAGTTGATGCAGGCGAAAGTGTATTACAACGAAAAGTTCTGGTTGAAGAAGACGACGATGTAGATAGCCTGAGAATCAAAGTACAACGACAAGAAATCTTAGGTTTCTGTGAAATTCTAGAACGACGATAAGCCGTTCCTGTTAAATATTAAAATTAGAAAAAGCCCAGAAGGGCTTTTTTTTATCGCTTAACTTCCAGATATTTTCCTCGATGAAAGGGGGCGATCGTTCGCGTTCGCTTATGATTTTTTTCTGCCTCAGACAAACCTTTAAGATTTGCCAACGTTGAGCGGAGTCTAAATTCACCCGCGTCATCACGTGCCGCTGAAATTGCGGCTTCTGACTCTTTTGGCAAAGCGAGCTTTTCTAAACCCGTCTGCATTTTTTTGGGGGTACCATCCGCTGCTAAAGCGGCTTGACGCGATCTCCAGGCGTCTCTTTGTTGGTCAATCAGTATTTCTGGTTTATCAATGATTCGGCTTTGATTTGGAGAAGGATAACTCATGCGGCGACGTAAACTTTCAAGTCGCAATTGCGCTTTAGATTTGGTTTTAATTGCCTGATTTTTATCGTGAAACGATTTACTTTGATTCGGCGTAAAACGCTGCAGCGTTTCTTTTTTGGAAATATTTGAGAAATTCAAACTCCCTCCACCACCACCTTTAACCTCCCGAGTATCGTTCGTAATGTAAAAAGAATTATCACCTTCTAGTTTTACTACATTACCCGCGTCATCAACCAGGGTATAGGTAATGAATCTCGGTTGAAATACTAAAAATCCAGGATCAATATCTAACTCTCCATTCCAGCGTCCGTCACTAGTTCGGTTAAGGGCTTTTGTTCTAGCGGCCCCTTCTATTTCTGCACTTACTGATACAATGTCGGATTCTCTCACGTCTAATAAAATATTTAGCTTACCATTAGCCAGCACTGACGTATTTGGCCCAAAACCGTTTAAGATCTGAGTTCTATCAGTCAGCTGGTCTTTGGTGGCCAAGCGCTGATCAATATTGAGCGGACCGGTTAAAAAATCACTTTCATTTCCATTTACATCAAAAATTTTAATCGGAAAATTAAGCGTTAAATTATCTAGATTCCCCGGTTTTACATAGATTATGCGTCCAGTACCATCGGCATCTTGATTAGTAAAAACAGAGCCGGCAGGAATATTTCCAGTGATGGCTCTTAGATCAATCGAAAAAGAATCAAAGTCACAGCCAATCTCGTTCTTATTAGGAAACAAGAAAAATACTCCATCGGCCTCCCCGTTGTTAAAGTCTGCTATGAAATTATCATCTCCGTCGCCTTGATTTATCACTTGAAAAGTGGCCCCACACGAAGTATTGAAAGTGGGTACGGCGTTATCAATTTGTAAAGAATTAGTCGTCGCAGAGACGGCATTTTGAGCTTTATCAAAAACCGTCACGGTTTGGTTAAATGGTATATCATTAAGGTTTCCAGGGGAGATTAAAAAATTTTGACTTGTGGCGGCATCGCTAAAATTCATGTCAGCACCGCCCAGAGCCGATAAATCAATATTATAAGTAATCATGTCCCCTGGTGAACCCTCTGTATCAACGGGCAGCGCCACTTCAACATTGTCCCCTATTTTTCCTGGCACAGGGTTGCCGGTAATTGATAAAATATCAGCGGTGGCTAAAACGGGCCGAATTAAATCTATGCTTACCGGATTTGAAGTAAGCGTCGGCAAACTATTTCCCGCATCATCTTTTATATCGATGTTTACGGTATAAGTAGCGGTATCTAAATCTACTTCTTGTAACGCAATTTGCGTGTCAACGGCAGGCACATCAATCAAATTTGTAATACTGCCCCCGACACTCGAAAAATCAACGGTCATTAAAACGGTATCACCAGAATTTTCCGTCGGAAAAGTTAAGGTGATGATATCATTAATACCGGCGACTGGTTTGCCTGTCGGCAGCACCACAAAATCATGTCCGCTGAAATCATAACTGGGAGCTTGATTATCTAAGCTTACATTAAAATTAGTATAGGTAGCTTCCACATTTGTGCCGGTATAAGTGACCGTCAATGGCAACGCAAAAGATCCATCATCGTTATCGGCCACAACGGTAAAATTTTCATTAAAGGCGGCTCTATCCGTTCCCCCAATAGTCGCTAGGTTTAGTCTTGATTTTGAAAGGCGTCCTGAATAATCCGCTGGAGCGTACGTAAAGCTCATCGTATCACCGATAATAAATATATCCCCTGTTTCACCACCAGTGGCGCCAGAGGCCGATACTTTAGTGCCATAATCGGTGGTGTCTACCACTAAACGTTCGGCCATAAAGTCAGTAGCGAGGGCGTTAATCTCTAGAAATCTAATTTCAAAAAATTCACCTTTTTCTGACATATTGTCGGCAAACAACGCTAAATTCTGAATTTCTAGTTCCCCACTCCCAGACAACTCAAACTGTAATTGGTCTGCCGTAAAGTTAACATTATCAATTGTGAGACTGCCATTATTTACCACAAAGTTAGGGGTTAAAGCCGCAAACTGCAGAGTGGCAGCTTCCCCAAAATCTAGATTTATATTTGGCATGGCGCCGGTGCTACTAAATACATAATCTTCATTAGCCGTAAGGTCGTATTGATTGTTCGGGTCATCAAAAACAGAGGCGATATTATTTAAACCTTCGAAAAAATTATTTAAATCTGAAACGGTATTAAAAGCCGTCACCGTAAAAGTGGTCTCATTACTATCGCTATCGGTAGCGGTAATTACATCTGTATCCGCAAATTGATCTAAATTTTGCAATATATCTGCCCCGTCTAAGGTGGTGTTGGTTAAACTAAGACTCCCAGTAGTACTCGTAGCCGGACCTACAAGTAGCGTTGGCATCGCTCCATCACTGCTGAGCGTAAAATCAGCGGTAGCGGTTAAATCCATAGTGTCAGACGCATCATTAAAACTAGCGCTTAAATTTAGAATTGAATTAAGAAAAGTCTGCAAATCTGTGACCGTGGTTACGGCTGATAAAGTAAAATCCGTATCACCAATTCCATCATTAACCGTGATTATATCACCGTCGGCAAAGTCATCTGAATCCACTAAAATACTACTACTAAGCACGCTTTTATTTAGATTTAAACTGGCTGTAGCTACGACGGAGTACGCTGCGCCACTATCGGGTCTGATGGTGATGACTTCACTCGTTAACGAATTTTCACTGACCAAAATTAAATTCTCAAGCGCTTGAGCACTTCCTGAAGAACTGTGCGAACCATTTATTTGCTCCCCCCCCCCAAAACCAACGGCAAAGTCACGGGTATCAACTTTAAAAAAATCACCGCTAAAATTAGTCGCGTTAAAATTAATATTTAAAAATCGGTCTTCAAAAAACTGTGTCACAAAATTAGTACCATAAACCCCTATGTTTTGTACCTCAAGAGTACCTGATCCTGTGATTTCAAAATCAATTTGGGTGGGTGATTGATTCAAATTCAAAACGGTAAAATTACCACTCAAAGCCGTTATAGCAACAGGGTTATTACTAAATTCAAGCGCCCCAGTACCAGCGGGTAATGTAATCGTAACGGTTTGACTCGTGACCGCGGCATTCGTGGTAAGTTGTAAATTTGATAAAATCTCTCGCGTACTGTTATCAACGTTATAGCGCGTCACTAAAGCTTCTCCACCGCCACTGACTATATCAAACGCTGAGGTGTGGTTAACGAGTATTAAACTCAAGGCCATAAAAGCCAAACTCCAAAATCGGTTTAATTTTGTAAACATGTTATCGGGCTATTATACCAGATTTAAGACCTTTAAACCAGTCACAGAGCCTTTATTAACTAGCGTTGAGGTAGACAAATACTTGTTATATCTTTTGACACAAAAAGAGCCCCGCCAAGGCGAGACTCTTTCATTTAATTTTTTAGAGGTAAACTATGCCCCAGGGTGTTCTCTCTTGAGCAAAGCTCAATTCGCCTTATACCCCAGGGCATTTTCTCTTGAGCAAAGCTCAATTCACCTTATCGTCGGTAACGAATAAAATTACCGGTCGGTAAACCAGTTACTAAGTAACCTGAGTACCAGTCTGATGAGGTTGTACTATGAGGACTCGCTGATTGATCAGACCAAATATAATTGGCTCCCGTGGCTTTCACTTCGCTCAAAGTTCCTTTCACAAAGTTACTATCCCCTAAAAATTTAAACAACACTGAATCGCTATCATCAAATGGTCCGGTGTTATCAAGCTTTAGTTTAATAGCAAACTCTTGCACACTGCCAGCGGCCAAATAGTTACCCATAGGAGCATCAAAAATAAAAGTATTATTACTGGCGCTCACCGTGTTAAATCCACTCGGTTTCTCTTGAAAACCGTTAACCACTCGTACAATTTCAGCATCATCAAGACTTATGCCGCCACTCAATTCAACGCCTTGAGTCTGAATTTGTAACGACATTCTCCCGAGTGACATGTCGCTAAAACCAGCGTTTCTAACCGTAAATCGTGCAACTTGATTCAGACTCCCTGTCGATGAAAAAGATGGTTGTGAACTAGAAAAGCTTAAACCACCACTGGCAACAGTAGCCGAAGAACCGCCGCCTTGGGTAACGGTAAAGGTTTGCGCATCAACATTAAAGCTTTTTCGACTATCGGGTACTTCTCGTCCGGCGCCAACACCAAATATTTCAACATCACTATTGTTAAAGCTCAGTTCTAAACGGTTATCACTTATCCCAGATGGCAGATTATCTCGAACCAGCACTTCAAACACTAGATTGGTTTGCGTGTTACGTCCGATATAAATTTGATCATTTCGACTTAAATCAAAGGTCGCAATCCCCCCTGTAAAACGTTTACTAGAGACTAATTTCCCAGTCGTTTGATTAATCAAACGAATCTCTTGGATTAAGCTGTCAACGTTAGAACCAAAGGTGTTACGAACGGTAATTTTTTCAACGAGGAAGTCATCTAAACTCGCTTTTAAAATAGCACTCAAAACTACCGCTCGGTCGCCCGCCCCTAGGGCACGGCCAGAAACGAACACCGGCGTCACTGAAGCTTGACCATTCGCATTGCCACCTGAAACGGTTGGCACGGGATTTAATACCACGTAATCAGAAACCGTTCGGCCACTTATAGTTGTGTTAATTGCACTTACAGAGTTTTCAGCTTGAGCCGATATACCACTCAGCTTAACTCTGAATGAGCCTGGCAAACGAGAAAACGTATCTGGTTCGTTTAGCCTAATTTGCACATCAAGCGAACGAGATTCGTTTCTTGCCAGACGTAAATTATTAAACTTCAGCGTGATGTAGCCATTTTGCTCAAATTGAAATGATTGATCGTCAATTACTAAATCAAAATCACTAAAATCACTGACAGAGCCCGTGTTATCAGTTATTTGAAATTTCATTTCTGACACCAACGCCGCTGGAGTAAATTGGCTACTAGAACCACCTGAGTTACTCAAACCAATGGTAAACAAGTTAACGGGCTGACTGGTAATATTATTAATATCTTGTCGGAGGGTAATTGGCGTCACCGTAGCTTTTACGCTACTCGCCGTTTGCACCGCCGAAGTAGAATTTCTTGTAGGATAAACGCGGTAATTACTGGTTCTGGTCGTGGTTCGGTTAGTGGTCGTAGCCGTACTTCTGCGCGGTGTATAAGTCGTACGCGTAGGCGTTCTGTAGTTAGAAGAATTAGCGCGCATGTTATCGTTGCTGTAATAACTCTTATAAAAGTCCCAGTAAGAATTATAACCTTCAATGGCTTGTGCTTGGTTGAATCCCAAAACACTGGCACTGAAGCCTAAAACGAGGCCGGTGGTAAGTAATTTATGCATAAAAAATTTAGTTATTATTTCGATGAGAACCATAACTATACAACGGCTTAAGTGCAAATCTGTGACGTTCGGGTAAAGCGCTAAATCTACTTAGGCAGACTTAATTTTAAAACTTCAAATAATCGATCCGCCTGTAACCCTTTAATACGAGAAAATTCACCCGGAATAGTCACGTCCGCCAACGCCCGATATCGAGTAATTCTATCTTCTAACAAACCAGGATAACAACGTCTGAGGGCGTCCATGCCTTGCTCGTTTTCTTTTTGATTAAAAGCGTTTCCCCAAACGACCGTTTTAGGACTTCTAAAAAATTCACCCATCATGTCATCAATCATGCTTTGCGATACATCAAAGCTAACGATTAAATAATTTTGCTCTAAATACGCTCTGACTTTCGGGTTCAAATAGATCACACTTCCCGTGGTATCCATAACTAAATTTCCAGATTGTTCGCTAAGATCTAACTCGGTTTTTTCAACTTCTAAGCTTAAATAAGATTTTTCATTCGCCTGATACTTACTTTCAAACGGATAGCCCATCCAGCTTGAAGCATCGTTCATGCCATCGGCGCCAATCTGCTTTTGAATTTCCCCATCAACCTCATACCGGTCAAAGTTGAAATGCGTTTCAAGCAATTGTGAGCAATAGCTTTTTCCGATATTAGACATACCAATAAAACAAAGTCGCAGGCTGCCTTCGTCGTATTTTTGCTGAAAATCTGTTTGATTTAAAATCATTGTTGCATGGTTTTTAAATAAGCTTCTAAGGCGTCTAAATTTGGTTCTAAGTCGGTCACCTCTGGCGTTCGGTCCATTATGGCGGCTAAGCTTTCTGGTAAAATAGGGGCGCTCCCAATAAGCGGCTCTACTTCATCTCTAAATTTAGCGGGGTGCGCCGTGGCCACCGTTACTACTAAGTCATTTGGATGATTTATTTGATGATCGGTCGTGGCTAAATGCCCTACCGAAGTATGCGGACACATTAAATAATTAGTCGATGCAAAATAATTTACTAAATTTTCAGCTGTTTTTTCATCACTATAAGTAGCGCCACTAAATAATTTTGTAATCGTTTTTAAGCCGTCTGGAAAAAAATAATTAAGGCGGTAGTAGTTATTAGGGTGTCCAATATCCATGGCGTTAGAAAGCGTTGGCACGGAGGGTCGAGGTTTAAAGTCCCCTGACTTTAAGAAGTCTACAAACGGAGAGTTTCGATTATTCGCCACGACTAAGTGTTCAATCGGTGCGCCCATCTGCTGGGCTATATAGGCTCCGGTGATATTACCAAGGTTCCCCGATGGCACCGAAAATACAATTCGTTTGTTTGGATACTGGGCCTTTAATTTTAAAGACGCCCATAAATAGTAAAAACTTTGGGGAATCACTCTTCCAACGTTAATAGAGTTAGCCGACATTAAGTTATACCGACGATTAAAGTCATGGTTTGAAAAAGCTTGCTTCACTAACGCCTGACAATCGTCAAAAGTGCCTTCTACTTCTAAAGCATGAACATTGCCACCCATGGTACACAGCTGTTGACGTTGAACCGACGATACGCCCCCTTTAGGAAAAAGAATAAAGACTTTAACGCCCGGCTGATTTTTAAACCCCGCCCCAATGGCACCACCAGTGTCTCCTGAGGTAGCGACTAAAATATTTTTTTCTTCAGCCGACTGCTTTAAAAAATAAGCGACCGAGTGCCCCATAAATTGACCAGCCACATCTTTAAAAGCAGCGGTTGGACCATGAAATAATTCTAAAAAAATATCCCCGCGACTTGTTTTTTCAAGCTTAATATCAAAGTCATACGCCGCCCTACACATCGCCTCAATATCTGAGGGCGGCATTTCATCGCCCACAAAAACTTTGGTTACTTCCGCGGCTAAAGCGGCAAAGCTCATTTTAGATAAGTTTGTTAGCTCAGATTCACTAAATCGCGGAATTGAAGCGGGAATATACAAACCTCCGTCAGGCGCTAAACCAGACAGTAAGGCTTGTCTAAAATTAGCGGTTAAATTTGAATCTGTGGTTGAAAAAAAATGCATCAGATTTTATTCTAATGCATTTTAAATTCTAGAGAACCAAACTTTTACTTATTGTTGCGCGTAGATTCGAAATGAATCGAAAATCGTATCAACCGCGGCAATATAATTACCTGCTGCACTTCGTGGAATTTTAATCTCCATGAAATAAACACCTCCATCTACGTCTTGCACCGCATATCGATAAAGCGTGTATTGATTTCCATCTGTAAACTCGGTTACAAACTTTTCTGTGTAGATATCAGTTTGAACGTTTACGACCCCTAACACTGAGTCAGACTTATAAATATTTCGAACCGTTCGATCAATGGGAATTAAACGTCCTTTCCCCCCCACTAAAAGTGTGTTTTCTGAGCGCATAATGTTGGTAGCACAACCTTTAAAGCCGAAGGCGTTACTACAAGTGTTCGCTTCATACTTTTTAATTCTTATATCTAAATTTCCGGCTTCAAAAGCGTGCGCATCATTTGCTTTTGCTACCGCCCCAACGGGCAATTGAACAGAAAAAGCATCATTTTCGAAGGTGTCAAAATTCATCATCGTATTACTCAGTGGCACGTTCATAACCCGTGAAGTAAGCCCTGTACGATTCAAATTGGCACGCCAAGGAGCGATCCCCGCTCGAGTAGCAAACGGACGAATAACGGTTCCATTTTCGTCTCGATCT
>Ga0307983_1000619_pt1 | contig 17642 bp, 15 predicted proteins | sample OrgLakmetagen991_FD_201845 | JGI IMG/M metagenome (GOLD analysis project Ga0307983, IMG submission 201845) | Saline water microbial communities from Organic Lake, Antarctica - #991 | ecosystem: Environmental > Aquatic > Non-marine Saline and Alkaline > Saline | place: Antarctica: Organic Lake...
GTTTATAGTATGTTTATAGTATGTTTATAGTATGTTTATATGTTGGGTTTTAATGTATAATGAGAGAAAAATATTAAAAATAAATACGTAAATTTGTATAATTATGTAAGTAATTATAGTTCTACAATTCGATATCCATATTTGTTAAATCCGATATGTCATTGACACTAGATCTAGCACTAACATCAACACTATCGTCCATTGTTTCTATATTTAAATCAAAATCTAAATCATCCTCCTCTGGTTCATCCTGATTATCTTGTTGTATGCTCATATCATCCAAATCACTATCATCCAAATAATCAGGCTCATCATTCAATAATAATGTTTCGTCTTCATCTTCACTTAATAACTCCATATCATTATCAATGTCTAGGTCTTTTAAATCCATCATTTCTGACCCTAAATTATCACTCCTGTCATCTTCATCTTCATCTTCATCCTCTTCCACATTTTCCCCCTCATCATCATCCTCGTCATCATCACTAACATCTAAGTCTACTTCATCATCTGTTAAGTCCTCTGGTTCCATTAAATGTCTTGTCCCATTAATTTCTTCTTCTTCAACTTCCTCATCATCTCCACCATCTAAATCCAAATTAATATTTGTTAAATCATCAATAACTAATTCCTCCCTATTTTCACCTAGTTCTGGTGTAAATTGTATTTTATCTAATTCATCACCTTCCTCTTCGTGCACCTCTTCCCCTTCCTCTTCGTGCACCTCTTCTCCTTCCTCTTCGTGTACCTCTTCTCCTTCATCATCGTATAGTACCTCTTCTCCGTCTTCGTCTTGTACCTCTTCTCCGTCTTCGTCTTGTATCTCTTCTCCGTCTTCGTCTTGTTCCTCTTCACTATCTGAATCATCATCATCACTAATATCTAGATCAACATCTTCATCTGTTAAAATACCCATATCTTCAGCACCAACATCTTCATCATCGTCATCATCACTTGTATCATCATTTTCTTGGTCTTCTTGGTCTTCTTGGTCTTCTTGGTCTTTTTGATCTTCTTGTTCATCATCAAATAAGTATCCACGTGGTAGCTGCTTCTTGGCTTGATCTTTATCTGTTAAAACTTTGAGTTTATGAAGAGTATACGTACCAGTTAAACGATCTGCAAAAAATCGGAGTCCATCTTTAGATATAACACCTATAACCTCAGTACCTGGCTTAACTAAATCAGTTGTTGCTAACTGTTGGTTTACATCAAATACTTCACATAAAGGCTTACCTTGATAAGATGGTACTTCTAGGCGCATTACCGGATCATCACTATTGCCACGAAAAACTAAAGGTGAAACATATTGATCAACAACATCATCAACACTATAATGAGAGCTAAACCAATCGGCATCACCACTATGTTCAGATGTTGCTAGTATATTCTTTTCATCATCAGAAGTTAAATATTCTAAAAACTGACTACCATACGGTACAACTACATCTAGATAATGTTTATTTTCTAACATATATATACTAGTAGCTGCAAGTAACCGTGGGGTTTGAATATAATGGGCAATCATGTTTTTACCGGTCTGGTCATAATCATATAAACATTCTGATTGGTGGTAACCTTCACCACTATCAACCGGAGGCATGTAACGGTACTTATCTCGGTTAATGTGCTTATAATTAAGTAACTTGGCTGACGACATTTTTAGTTATAATAATTAATATATTAACTATATACTAGCTCTAGATTAAGTATTATTCAATTTTATGTATTAGGATTTCGGATTTCGAGTTTACTGTTACAATAATTGCTAGTTAAGAAATACACCAATATACGTTTTATACTTTAGGTAAATTTTATTTTAAAGATATAAACGCATATACAATACTTAAATATATACATAAAACCCAAAACCAAAACCTAGACCCAATACTTAAAACCTAGACCCAATACTTAAAACCTAGACCCAAACCTAGACCCAAACCTAGACCCAAACCTAGACCCAAAACCAAAACCTAGACCCAAACCCAAACCTAGACCCAATACTTAAAACCTAGACCCAAACTAATATACAATATCATAATATCATAATATTATTTAGTATATGTTAACATTAACATTAATAAATAACTATGGAATTAAAAACACTTATAGATGATATAATAACAGAAATATCTATTGAAATAAATGACCCAACTATTAGGGATAGAATTAATACTGAATTACTAGACCCATTTACCCAATATATAATACAACAAGTATATCCATACCTAATTATAACCTGTATTATTTTTGTGCTTATGTTTATTTGTATTATATCTACTCTAATAATAATATTACAGCGTACCGGCTAGCTAACTAACTATACAAACTATCCAATCTAGACTATACCCCCAATATACATTATACATTATCTAGATGGCAAACAACGCAATACTTATACTACCAAATAATTTATTCGACCCTAGCCTATTAAAACACGATACTAATGCCACCGATTCTAATAAACTAGATGTTATTGTTATCGAACATCCCATATTTTGGGGTAATCGATCTGACAGACCTAAAATGCATTTTAACCCACTCAAGTTGTTATATCATCGCTCTAGTATGTATTATTGGTATAAAACAGATACAACAGCAGCTAGCTATTTAAAGCCGGCTAATTATTTAGATGTTGATAAATATACAAAATCAGCATTAAAAAAGATAATATCTAAGTATGATACCGTATTTTTTTATGATCCATGTGACAAACAACTTAAACCCGAACTTTTAAATATTATTGGCGAAAAACGTGCCACAATACTTGACAGCCATTTATACTATAACACCATTTCCGATATTAATGAATATCACACCAAAATAAATGATAAAAAATCCGATGTCAGTAAGCATAGTTATAACCATGCTAGCTTTTATAAATGGATGCGAGCCCGTACTGACATATTACCCGGTTCCAAAACATATGATACCGAAAATCGTAATAAAATGCCCCTAGATACCAAAGTTCCACCCCTTCCCTCTTCCGGTGCCGGTAAATCCCCTATCAAAACTGCATTACAACAAGGTAGTACGGTTGTATCATCTAGTCCAAAAGGTCAACGAAAAGACTTATTAAGTAGGCTAGTATTTCCGATAGATCGCGCTAGTAGCTTAAGTTGGTTGCGACACTTTTGCAAGCATCGATTATCTAGCTTTGGTGAGTATCAGGATGCGATAGATAGTAAGGGTCGTGGTTATTTATTTCATTCGTGTATTTCACCGATGTTAAATATTGGATTGATAACCCCACATGATGTGATAAAAGAAGTACAAGGATATTATGAAAAACATAAAGCTACAATACCAATAGCTAGCTATGAAGGTTTTATGCGGCAAGTTATTGGTTGGCGTGAATATCAACGCTATTTATATGAACATGCATATACCGCAATTAATGACACTAATCATTTTGGTAATAAACGACGTCTACGTATTGGATCTGCAACATCTAGCACTAATCCATGGTATAATGGTACTACTGGTATAGTCCCGGTTGATGATGCTATTAAACATGGCTTTGAAACTGGATATTTACACCATATACAACGACTGATGGTTATGGGTAATTTTATGAATTTAGTTGGAGTACATCCAGAAGATGTGTATAAATGGTTTATGGAGTTTGCATTAGATTCATATGATTGGGTAATGGTCGGTAATGTATATAGTATGGCATTATGGTCAGATGCCGGTGTATCTATGCGTAAACCTTATATCAGTAGTGATTCGTATGTTATGAAAATGAGTACATATGAAAAAGCGGAATGGAATGATATATGGTATGCGTTGTTTTATGATTTTGTCAGGCGAAATAGCAAACAATTGAAGAGTACATATTATGCGGGTATGGTAAAACATTGGAATAATAAGACGAGTGAAGAACAAAAAAAGTTAATTGCAACGGCTAGCGAGTTTATAGAGCGTACTACAACAATCTAGCTACTAATATTTTCGCATATAATTATTATAATACGTATTATGCATTATTTAATAATCTGCGTCCACTATCGGAATTGCCAATATTGTTATTACTAGCACTACCTTTCACTACTTTTCACTACCTCCACTACTTCCACTACCTCCACTATCTTTACTACTTCCACTACCTTCACTATTACTAGTATTTATAGAAAGTTGTACTGCTGCTGTTGCTGCTGTTGCTGCTGTTGCTGCTGCTGGTAAAGTATTTTTTTTATGATCAAATACCCGTGGTTCCCTATTAACTATTGTCGAAACCGGATGATATTTCGACTTATTACTTTTTTTAAGCGTTACTTTAAGAGTACGCCTAACACTTTTATAAATGGGTATTCCGGTTTCTAATGGTTGTTGAGTATTGAGAACATCTGTAACTATGCTACCCCATATTGGCGTAATGTTAGCTATTGTAAATGTATTGTGTATTTTTGTTTTATCAGGAACTAGTGTTGTGAAATTAAAAATACTATAATCGGTATCAGAACTGTTAAATATATGCGTTAATAGTTCATATACTGTTTCTTTTTCAAAAAAATTTGGGTAGTTTTCTATGTTATTATAAGAATAAGGCTCATTATATAGCTTTTTCATTATATTATTTTTATCAGTACCAAATAATTTGTCTATTAAACTATTATAATTTTGGTGTTTCTTAATTGATATTGTGTTTAATATATAGCCAAATATCTTATATAAATCTATATATTCATATGGTATAGTATTATCGCTATAAAAACGTTTATTTGTGCCATACATGATACACTTATAGTCTATATATTTTGTATGTTGAATAGGTGTGTTATATATTTTATCATCATATATCACAAGTTTATTATTTTTATCATACACACAACTTCTATCAAAATCAAATATTTTGATTTTAAATCCGTAATCAGGCACATAATATGTTACAGTTTTTTGATAAATATTTTTAGGTTCTCTAGCAGACTTATATAATGCCTTATCATTATCATTGTCGGGTCCAAAATAATCGTCATTCGTGCGGGATGTCACAACATATTTATCATATTTAAGTTTATCAAGTGTAAATTCTGTAGGTTCAATAATAATATTAGTTTTAGATTTGAATACTAACACGTTACCCAAATGTAAATCGTTATGTTTGACTTTTGCCCTAACTAAACATTCTAAAGTATACATTAATTTAAATAATAAAGTTGGTAATACTTTTGACATGTAAGTGTCAACATTATTACCATCACGAGATATATTGTTTATAAAGTTTTCTAATGATACTACTTCTTCACCATCTACAGATGTTTCGTTTACCATTAAAAATGTTTTATTTTCAAATCTATCTTGATAAATTGCAGCATCGTAATGTAATACTATATGGTCGCATACTTTCAATATTTGCAAAGTGTTTACATAATTATATATTTTGACTTCTGTAATAACATGATTTAATGCATTTATATTTCTCATACCAGCCATTGCTTTAATTATGTAATTATGAGTACCTTGTTTATATTCATATACTAGTGCTTTGGATGCTGTTATACCATCACTTATATTAAAAAAGTTGGATGGTAGTGATGTTTTTTTATAACAATTGCTCATAAAGTATATTACAAAGTCTTTGTTTAGTTTTACTGAATTACTGAGTTTCTTTTTTATTTTGGTTTTTTTTTTTTTTTTGCTGGTGCTCCTGCTGTTGCTGATGGTTGTGCTCCTGCTGGTCCTAATGGTGCTCCTGTTGTTGGTGCTGATGCTGATGCTAGTAGTCCTGCTACTGATGGTGGTCCTCCTGATGATGATTTTAGTCCTTGTCCTGTTGGTCCTCCTGCTGGTACTGCTACTGCTCCTGCTGCTGATGCTGCTGGTGGTTTTGCTGCTGCTGCTGCTGTTGTTGCTGCTCCTGTTGCTGATGCTACTGATGATGATTTTGGTACTTGTCCTGTTGATCCTAATGGTGCTCCTGTTGCTGATGCTGGTGCTCCTGCTGGTCCTAATGGTGCTCCTGTTGTTGGTGCTGATGCTGATGCTAGTAGTCCTGCTACTGATGGTGCTCCTGGTCCTCCTGCTGGTGCTGATGCTGGTGGTGTTATTGGTGCTGGTGTTGATGATGCTGGTGGTGCTGCTCCTGCTACTGGTGCTGCTACTGGTGCTGCTACTGGTGCTCCTGGTGCTCCTGGTGCTCCTGTTGTTGGTGCTTGTCCTGTTGATCCTAATGGTGCTCCTGGTGCTCCTGTTGTTGGTGCTGATGCTGATGCTGGTGCTCCTGGTGCTCCTGCTGCTGTTGATGATGCTGGTGCTACTGGTGTTGCTGCTCCTGGTGCTCCTGCTGTTGGTGCTGATGCTGATGCTGGTGGTTTTGATGCTGATACTGGTAGTCCTGTTGTTGATGCTACTCCTGGTCCTCCTGCTGGTGCTCCTGGTGCTCCTGCTGCTGGTCCTGTTGCTGATGCTGGTGCTCCTGCTGGTCCTAATGGTGCTCCTGTTGTTGGTGCTGATGCTGATGCTAGTAGTCCTGCTACTGGTGCTGATGCTGATGCTGGTGCTCCTGCTGGTGCTCCTGGTGTTGCTCCTGGTGCTCCTGCTGGTGCTCCTGGTGTTGCTCCTGGTGCTCCTGGTGTTGCTCCTGGTGCTCCTGGTGCTCCTGTTGCTGTTGCTGCTCCTGGTGCTCCTGCTGCTGTTGGTGCTCCTGGTGCTCCTGTTGTTGGTGCTGATGCTGATGTTGCTGATCCTGTTGCTGGTGAATTGCAAGGTATATATAAACAATACCCATATTTGCCGTGGTCTTTAAATTGTGCCATTATAGTAGTTATTAGTATAGTGTATTATTATAATAGAGTATTTATAGTATAGAGTATTTATAGTATAGAGTATTTATAGTATAGAGTATTTATAGTATAGTGTATTATTATAGTAGTGTATATATAGTGTATTATATATTATATATTATATATTGTATTTATATTATTAAACTTAATGTATAAACTATAATAATATATAATACACTATACTATAAATAATCAAAATATGTAACACATAATTTATGCTAAAATATTTACAATGCATTGTAATAGTGAAAATAAAATAAAATAAAAAATAATACACATTTACTATTTATAGCATAACTCAAACTATGTAATCTACCCAGTTTTTATATTTAGTTTTTAATTTTATTTTGAATATCATAAAATACTAGACAACGTGGTGAATAGTTTATCCTTTCCATAATCGTCATTTCACCAAATGTACCTAGTTATACTAAAATAGCAAACAATTGAAGAGTACATATTATGCGGGTATGGTAAAACATTGGAATAATAAGACGAGTGAAGAACAAAAAAAGTTAAGTGTAACGGCTAGCGAGTTTATAGAGCGTACTACAACAATCTAGCTGCTAATATTTTCGCATATAATTATTCTAATACGTATTATGAAATAATACATGAGCTGGGTGCATTAACATTACTGGAATTGTCACTACTATTATTATCTTCACTATCACTAGTATTTTCAGAGAGACGGAATTCTTCTGAATTTAATAATCTATCATTATCCAAAATTACCGGTGTTTGGCTATTAACTATTTTCGAAACCGGATGATGTTTCGACTTACGACGTCTGTTAAGAGTTCCTTTAAGAGTACGCCTAACACTTTTATAAATGGGTATTCCGGTTTCTAATGGTTGTTGAGTATTGAGAACATCTGTACCTATGTTACCCCATATTGCCGTAATTTTTGATAATTTAAATGTATTTTTAATATATAGTTTTTTAGGTTTTACTGTAGTGAAATTAAAAATACTACAATCGGGATTAGAATTGTTAAATATATGAGTTAATGTTTCATATACTGTTGGTTTTTTAAAAAAATTTGGGTAGTTTTCTATTTTAGTATAAGCAGAGTCAGATTCATATAATAAATTACGTATGTTGCTTCGATCAGTATCAAATAATGCATTTATTAAATAATTATAATATATTTTATAAATTGGCTCGGTATTTGGCGATATATATAGTATATCGCCAAATAACTTATATAAATCTATGTATTCATATGGTATATTATTATCGCCTTTATAATCTTTATAATTTTTAAATTCATATTTGTGATATTTGTATTTAGTATAGTTTATATATTCATCTGGAATATTTTGATATTCGTCTTCATCAAGCATCACAGGTTTATTATTTATATCATATACACAACTTCTATCAAAATCAAATATTTTGATTTTAAATCCGTAATCAGGCACATAATATGTTACAGTTTCTTGATAAATATTTTTATCTTCTCTATCAGACTTATATAATGCCTTATCAATATCATTGTCGGGTCCAAAATAATCTTTATCCGTGCGGGATGTCACAACATATTTATCATATTTAGGGTTGGTAAATTTTAGTGGGTTGGCAATAATATTATTGCTAGATATGAATACTAACACGTTACCCAAATGTAAATCGTTATGTTTGACTTTTGCCCTAACGAAGCATTCTAAAGTATACATTAATTGAAATAATAAAGTTGGTAATACCATTAACATGTAAGTGTCCTTATTACGGCTAGTACTATTTATTATATTTTTAATAAAAAGGTGTAATGGCTGTACCTTTTCATCTTTTGTAGATGTTTCGTTTACCATTAGAAATGTGCTTGTATTATCAGTATGTATATACCTTGCAGCATCGTAATGTAATATTATATGGTCACATATTTTAAATATTCGTAAAGCGTTTAAATAATTATATATTTTAACTTCAGTAATAACTTGATTTAATGTAGTTTTACCGAAGTCATAATTATTTAATACTTTAATTATGTAATTATGTGTACCTTGTTTATATAAATATACATTTGCACCGGATCCTGATTGTGCAAAATCGCTAATTAATTGTAAATTGGGTGGTAGCAATTTTTTGGCATATAAGTTGCGCATAAATAATATTACAAATTCTTCTGTTAGTTTTACTGATTTACTGAGTTTCTTTTTTCTTTTGGTTTTTTTTACTGCGGGTTTTACTGATGCTGACCTTTGTGTTGATAATCTGGTTGATGATCTGGGTGATGGTGTTGATAATCTGGTTGATGATCTGGGTGATGGTGTTGATGATCTGGGTAATGATATGGTTGATGGTATTGATAATATGGTTGATGATCTGGGTGATGATCCGGGTGATGCTACTAACGTTGACATTTGTGACAGTTGTGATGGTGCTATTATGTTACTAGATTAGTATAGTATTTATAATAACTTTTATTAATATAATATAGTATAGTATTTATAATAACTTTTATTAATATAGTATAGTATTTATAATAACTTGTATTATTATTATTATTACAGTAGTATATATTATTTACAGTAGTATATATTATTACAGTTGTATATATTATATAAATACTATAAATACTATAAATACTATAAATACTATAAATACTATAAATACTATAAATACTATATAATGTAAAAATATGTAACAAATAGTTTAGGATAAATATTTACCATACATTGTAATATATATATATATTTTAATGTATGGTAAATAGTGAAAATAAGATTATTAGTACAATATATACTGTTATATTAAGTAACACGGCTACGGCTACAACAAGCTATAGCTAACTATATATTTGCATATAATTATAAAATAACATAATGCACTATTAAATAAGTTAAAAATATTAGGCATTACTAGAATTATTACTATTGTTACTACTAGCAGTGTCGCTAGTATTACTATTTAAGCGTAAGTCGATATTAGAGGATACTGATTTACCTGTATTTTTAAAGTCACGCGCTTCCATATTAACCATTTGCGAAACCGGAGGATAGTTTGATTTATTACGTTTTTTAAGCGTTTTTTCAACTCTACTCATAATAGTTTTATAAGTAGTTATTTGGGGTTCTGATAACAGTGGTTGAGGATCTATGCCATCTGTTTTGCCCCATATTTTCGTAATGTTAGCTATTTTAAATGTATTGTGTATTTTTGTTTTATCAGGAACTAGTTTTGTGAAATTAAAAATACTATAGTTGGAATCAGTAGTATTACCAAATATATAAGTTAATAGTTCATATACTGTTTTTTTTTTAAAAAAAGTTGGGAAGTTTCTATAATATTCATAATCGAAATAGCTATCTATTATGTTTATTGTTGCGCTAAATATTTGTATAGATATATAATTATAATTATAATATATAGACATCGGTGTACTAATTCCATATTTGGAAATATCATGTAATATATATTTAAAAACCGTATATAAATCTATATATTCAAATGGTATATTATTATGATAATATGATTTAGGTTCAGACTCAATCATACTATACATATAGTTATCATATTCATTTGTAAATTTAGTATTATAAAAATTATCATTAAATATTATAGATTTATTGTCTTTATCATATACACAACTTCTATCAAAATCAAATACTTTAATTTTAAACCCATAATCAGGCACATAATATGTTATAGTGTCTTGATCAATATTTTGTTTTTCCCTGTTAGATGCATATAATGTTTTATAACTTTCGATATCTGGACCAAAATAATCAGCCTTTATGCGAGACGTTACAACATATTTATCATATTTAAGTTTACTATCTTCAAACTCATGTGGATTTGTAATAATATTAGTGTTATCTATGAATACTAACACGTTACCTAAATGTAAATCATTGTGTTTGACTTTTGCCCTAACTAAACATTCTAATGTATACATTAACTGAAATAATAAAGTTGGTAATATCTTTTCCATATAAGTTATATTATTATTTGCTACATGGATCCGTATGAAGTCCCTTAATGATACTACTTCTTCGTCCTTTGTTAATGTTTCATTTAACATTAATAATGTTTTTTTATTATCTTTATCCTGATATATTGCGCAGTCATTATGTAATACTATATGATTGCATACTTTTAATATTCGCAAAGCGTTTAAATAATTATATATTTTGACTTCGGTAATGACATGATCTAATTTAAGTTCACTATTTTCGGTAAATACTTTGATTATGTAATTGTTATCTTCTTGTGTATATTTATATACCTTTGCATTAGATCCAGTATCACCACCACTGATTATTTTTAAATTATTTGGTAGTTGGATTTTGTCATAAAATTTTTTCATAAATAATAATACAAATTGTTCTGTCAGTTTTTTTGCTTTATGTATACTGGAGTTGGCTTTTTTTTTGATTTTTTGTTTTTTTTTGGATCCTGCTCCCGATGCTGATGCTGATGCTGTTGATGATGCTGGTGGTGTTGCTGCTAACCCTGTTGATGATGCTGGTGGTGCTGCTGCTAACCCTGTTGATGCTGATCCTGTTGCTGTTGCTGATGCTGGTGGTGCTGGTGGTTTTGGTGCTGCTACTGGTGGTGCTCCTGTTGGTGCTGATGCTGATGCTGTTGCTGATGCTGATGCTGATGCTGATGCTGATGCTGGTGTTACTGATCCTGTTGCTGGTGAATTGCAAGGTATATATAAACAATAACCATACTTACTATGCTTTCTAAATTGTGCCATTATAGTAGTTATTATTATAGTATATATTATTAACTTTTATATTTAGGTACCATCATTTTCACCATTACTGGTATTATAATCTAAATTGAAGTGTGAATTATTAGTGCTGTTAGTATTATTATCGGTAACTATTAAAGGATGAATAATTTTTATAAGTTCCGTAAGTGAAAAAGTTGGTGAGCCCTTTGATAATTGTCTTTTTATAGTACGTCTGGCACTATGGCTAGAGCTACTAGTACCTCTACGCACAACACTAGCCTTTATTATATTATTAAGACTTATTATTGCAGTATTACTATTATTGACATTCTTAATGGTATTAGCATTATTATGTGTTGTTGGTATATGAACTAGAGATTTAATGTTATCTATTTCATATGTTTTGTGTATTTTATGTTTTTGGGAGTTATTAGCTAGCGATGGGGAACCAAAATAAAAAATGCTAGTAACGTCACTAGTATCATTAAATATACTAATTAATTGTTCATATACAGTTTTATGCTCAAACATTAATTTATATTGTTTAGTATCAATGAAATAAGAACAAACAAGTTCTTTTGCCCCATTACGTGTTTTAATAATATATTTAGTGTATTCACGCATAAAACTTTTAATAGTTGTATTAAATAGTTTTTTCTCAAATGCTATAAAATTAGCGTTAGTTTTGTCTGTATTTATAGTTGTAGTTTTAGTAAATAATATTTTATTTCTATCAAATATATTACAAAATACTTTATATAAATCTACATATTCAAATGGTGTAGTATTAATAAAATCATAGGACTTATGATAATTATATTTAAAATCTTGAGTTTTAGTACTAGTTTCATTTAAAAATACCTTGTTAAATAATACAGGTTTATTGTCTTTATCATATACACAACTTCTATCAAAATCAAATACTTTAATTTTAAACCCATAATCAGGCACATAATATGTTATAGTATCTTGATCAATATTTTGTTTTTCCCTGTTAGATGCATATAATGTTTTATAACTTTCGATATCTGGACCAAAATAATCAGCCTTTATGCGAGATGACACAACATATTTATCATATTTAAGTTTACTATCTTCAAACTCATTTGGATTTGTAATAATATTAGTGTTATCTATGAATACTAACACGTTACCTAAATGTAAATCATTATGTTTGACTTTTGCCCTAACTAAACATTCTAATGTATACATTAATTGAAATAACAATGTAGGTATTATTTTATGTAAATATGTTGTGATATTTTCTATATTAATCATATTTTTTTTAATACTATCTTTTATATTTTTTAAAAACTTATATAATGATAGTACTGTTTCATCATTATTATTTGTTTGATTAATCATTAAAAACGCTCTAGGATTTGGATTTTGATATATAGCACTGTCATAATTATATATAATATGATCACATATATTTAATGTATTAAGGGCATATAAATAATTATATATTAATAGTTCAGTAATAACATGATTTAAATGCATAATATTCCTCCCACCTGTAACCTTTATTATGTAATTATATCTATCTTGTGTATATAAATATACTTTAGATCCTGAAGAACTATCGCTATCATTACTAATCATTTTAATATCATGTGATAAAGTCCTTTTTCTTAATACATAATTCATAAACTTAATGACAAAACCAGGTGTTAATTTTACTGACTTATTTTTTTTTGTACTTTTTCTAGGCTTTATAGAATTTCTATGGTTACTAGCATTAAGGTTTACTATAGATGATGTATCAGCACCATTAACATTACTGGTTATTCGTATAGGATGTACTAAAGTATTCATTGTAGTATTTATATATTAAAAATAATAAAAATAATTAAAATAATAAAAATAATAAAAATAATAAAAATAATAAAAATAATAAAAATAATAAAAATAATAAAAATAATAAAAATAATAAAAATAATAAAAATAAAAACTAACATATATTTACTATAGTATAATAAACATAATTTATCATATATAATCTACCCATTCTTTTTATATTTTGTAACTATTTTATGAATTTCATAAAATGCTAGACAACGTGGTGAATATTTTAGCCTTTCCATATTCGTCATTTCGCCCAACGTACGTTTGTTTTTACCAACACAACCATAATTATCATCATCATCATCGCTATCCGGTACAAAAATAGGATCAAACCCAAACCCATTTACACCACTAGGAGGTCGCGTACTTATATGTCCGGAAACTTCGCGTACAATTGTATGTTTTTCTATACCAATATTAAGGCATATGGCTGATTTAAACACTGCTGGCATACCAGAATATTGTTTTTGCATACCCTCAATAGTTAGAGTATCAATCATATATTTAACAAATGCACCAGGGAAACCATTCATATAACCTCCAATATATAAACCGGTGTCTTCAACCATAATGTTACTAATTGGTATTTCATATGGGGGTATGTGTGATAATATTTGTATATATTTATTTTCAGCAACTTTTGCACAATCTAAGTCTTGTATTTCCTGCGGATCTATGATGTATATTTTTTCAATTTTTATTGGTATATTTTGTTGTGCATTTGATGTTGTATCTTGTATAAGTTTGCTACGTTTATTATTAGTAGTGGTTGTGGTGGCATTTATGGTATTATTTGATGTTTTATGATAATGTATATTATTGTCATTTTCTATAATAAGTTTGGCATCACGATATTTACCGTTATTGCCAGTATAAAATTTTAATACTTTTGTCATAGTCTTTATAGTATGTTCTGCCATTATGTGTGTTACGTATATTTATTTAAAGTGTATAATATGTATATGTTTAAAACTATGCAATTTTAGTAAGGTACACAATATTATAAATTATAAGATAATAGCCATAACTATTATGTTGCTAACAATTATAACTAAGCTAATTACGACAGTTTACCTAGCTTATAATCAATACGCATGTTACGCAATGATTTATCTGATCCATAATCATTTTTATCACATGAGCTACTAGCATATATATATATATCTATATATCTTGCGGCGTAAATGTTCTGGATTATTGTAACCATATTTCTTGGCATGTGACTTTAGTTTATTATATTCATCCTCTTTTTTATTACTATTATTATCATCATATTGGCTAGATGTAGATGCCCCCATTTTGTATATTTATATGTATATGTGTAGTATATAGATGTAGTATATAGATGTAGTATATAGATGTATTATGTTTAGTTATTATATAAAATAGAGGTTATTAATTTTCATGTTTAAGTATAATATATTATTATTATGCAATAATTACCAATAATATAGTAATTTAATATTTTAGACATCTAGATTAATAAAATTGATTTTCAGTATAGTATAATTGTAAATACTATATCGGATAATATATAACCACAATAATAATATATTAAAACATATAATAACTGCAAAATACAAAATGCCAAACATCACAATTGCTGAACATACAGCAATACATGAGCTAGCATTACAATTATCCCATATTGCAGCAGATGACATAAATATGCAAACTATAGCAGGCAGTATTAATAACTTATATGATAACCATTTATACGATAATATATATAATGCATTATTGCTCTCAACTTATACTATTTTGCCAAATCAACAACCACAGCAACAACATCAACAAGTACAGCAACAACATCAACAAGTACAGCAACAACATCAACCAATGTATAATACCAATACAATATATGATATAGATGTAGATCGTGATACTAATAATAGCCCATCGAATATCAGCTATATAAGCAGTGAAAATGATATCAATACCAATACTAACACCAATACTAACACCAATACTAACACCAATACTAACACCAATACTAACACCAATACTAACACCAATAATAGATATACAAGCACTAGTTATAATGGAGAGAATAAATGCATTGAATGTGGAGAGGATATGGGTGAATGCAATCCTAGACAATTATGTGGTAAAGTAGCTTGCAATAATAATTTTAACTAACTATAAATACTATTTAGTTTGTTTTTATTTGGCATAATTATAAAACTATATAGCACTATATATATCTATATATCTATATATCTATATATCTATATATCTATATATCTACATATCTACATATCTACATATCTACATATCTACATATCTACATATCTACATATCTACATATCTACATATCTACATATCTACATATCTACATATCTATATAATTAAATAATATGTTATTTAGCACTGATAATTTTAAATGTCAGCTAGCTATTAAAGCAATTAAAATGTATATGAACAGAAGACATGGAATAGGTATTAAATTACACCCTAATAAGAAAAAGTTACGAGAACTTATGTGGAATTATGCGTATGGTAAAAAATTAGGGTATTCACATATGTATTTATATGCATATTTATTAGAATGGCTTGACATATATTTTAATTATGAATATAATTATGATTATAACTATAATTTACAAACTAAAATAAAACAAGTCATAACCCAACAATTAAATTGCCAAATACAACGTAATACACACCATATCGAATGTCCTATTTGTCTGGATACACTTATATCCAATACTAATACTAATACTAATACTAATACTAATACTAATACTAATACTAATACTAATACTAATATAATATGTGATGATGTAGATAATCCTACAAATATACAAACACAACACTATAAATGTTATGTGTCTGACTTAATAATGTGCAAAGGACCTAGTAACCATATATATCATATTAAATGTTATGTAGAATTTTTAAAATCTGAGGAACAAAAAGATATAAGTAAAACATATAAATGCGAATATGATACATTATGTGTTGTATGTTATCAACCAATGTATTTATAAAGCGATACGTTGTATTATGTGTTGTATTAGATACTAGGATACTAGATAGTAGATAGTAGTTGTATTTTTAGAATTTTTTAACATTAATAGTAGGCCCACGACGCCGGCTACTGCCAACTTCATTAATATTCATTTCGCCATTATCCATGTCTTGATTACGTAGGTGTTGGCTATGATATTCCCAAAAGGGTGCACTGCCAATTTTAAAATCTGGGTGATCATCAGCTTTATACCAAAATACCATATCTTCAATATTATTAGATCGGCTAGTATTATCGACAACTAGACATTCGTGGTTTTCGGTACATTGATCCATTACTTGGCAAAACATTTCAAACGTTTTAAATATACCAGCATATTGTTCATATAAACGTTTTCGGTTACCAATATTGGGTTCACGCAAAATAAAAACATAATCCACGTTGGTACGTAATGTTGGTGGGATACCTAGACAATATTGCATAGTAATCACATATAATAATTTATGATGCCGACCATTCATAAATAAGCGCCTGATATTCATATCTTTTAGCCAACTAGTATCAAACATTAAATCGTCTAAAATCAAAAACGCTCGTGGATCTAAGTTAGTGCGACCATATTTGTCTTCTTGTTCATGTACTTTATGTACTAGGGTTTTTTGTCGTTTAATTAAACTTTCTACTATTTCTGGTTTAAAATCATCATGTATAAATACCCCAGGCATCATGTAATTATAAAACCCATTAGAGCTTTCGGTACCGCTAATAACTATACCACAAGGAAAATCGCGTTTATAAAAAAGCATATCCCGTACTAAAAATGATTTACCGGTATTACGCTTGCCAATAAATACAACTACAGCGTCTTGTTTAAGTTTTGACATGTCAAATTTACGCAAATTTATAGTGGCTGATGCCATGTTTCCTATTTTTGAGCTATATTTTTTGAGCTATATTATTGTATTTTTAGTATATTTTATTAAATATATTAAATGTATTATTATCAACAAATATTATTACGTTAATACTGACTTATAAATATACAGTTTGAAATTTTAATTTAAGAGTTTGTATAAGGCTGTAGTAATTTACTATAAGTTAATATTATTTTAATTACTAGTTTAATTACTAGTTTAATTATTAGTTTAATTACTATTTTAATTACTAGTTTACAAATACAAATACAAATACAAATATAATAAAAAGATATAAATAAATAAAATGTATTAGGTATTAGGTATTAGGTATTAGGTATTAGGTATTAGGTATTAGGTATTAGGTATTAGGTATTAGGTATTAGGTATTAGGTATTAGGTATTAGGTATTAGGTATTAGGTATTAGGTATTAGG
>Ga0307983_1000623_pt1 | contig 17615 bp, 14 predicted proteins | sample OrgLakmetagen991_FD_201845 | JGI IMG/M metagenome (GOLD analysis project Ga0307983, IMG submission 201845) | Saline water microbial communities from Organic Lake, Antarctica - #991 | ecosystem: Environmental > Aquatic > Non-marine Saline and Alkaline > Saline | place: Antarctica: Organic Lake...
CGTATCACCGCAAACGACGTCAAGCAGCACTAGGGCGTTTGACGCCGATTGAATTCGAGACCATGATGGCAACACCGGCCGCTGTGGCCGCGTGACTAAGACTGTCTCCTAAACCTGCATCAGTCCCCCCCAACGACGTCCACTACGCTTACCATCGGCAGATATTAGCGGCATAAGAAATCAACCGAAACTACTGTCCGAAAACCCTGCAGCATCCCAGTCCTTGACGAGAAGGTGGCTTGTTTGTCTTTTATCCCGGTGTGGAGAAACCTCCTCACTCACACAGTTGGGTCAGAGCACTCAAGAAATTTTCGAAAGCACAACCGCGCGATCTGGGGGAATTCGGGCGGGGCAGAGCCGGTGGAGCGGAGCGGACACGTGTTAGTCGAGTTCAACACCAATTGCCAGAGTCATGTTTCGTACGCGTATTTGAGCAATGGTTTGGCCAGTCTGTTTTCGGCCAATCAAGCAGCGTTCGTGGCAAGTAAGACGAAAATGAGGTTGCTCCCACGGTGGGCTGATCGGCTAGTCAGGCAGCTTTTGTGGGTTGTGCAGGATGATGCTAGAACGTATCGTTCTTTCGGTTGCAGGGATTTTTTTTACCCCGCAGTGTCACTAGCCCAAAAAAAGATAGCTCGGGTCGCGGTGAGACAATTTCTTGCTCGCAAACCTTCAAAGAAAGACTTGGAAAATCTGAAAATAGGCGATGTCTTGTTGGGTGATTTGGTTTACGACAACTATCTGCGGTCCCGCAACCTTCCGACGCCCGACCTTTCAAGCGCGGACTTCAAAAACTTTCTTCTCAGCTCGGTAGCTGATTTGGTTTTTTGGACTGATCAGATGAGCAAGGGTCAGATAAAGGCTGTGATCGCAAGTCATTCTGTTTATAACTTGGCAATTCCGCTTCGAGTAGCTCTTCAACAAGGAATCCCTGCGTTCCAAGCGACCGCGAGATCAATCTATCGGCTAAGTTCTGAGCGTCAATTCGCGGAAGATGGCTTCATAGACTTTCGGAATGAATATTCGTCTCTATCGATGGTCGCTAGAACGCGGGGTCTCGAGGAGGCTCGATCGCGAATAGCACGACGTTTTCGGGGAGAATCTGGAGTAGACGTTAATGTGTCATCAGCACTCGCCTACTCCCCCCCTAAGAAGAACTTGCTCCTAAGTGGAAATTCCAAGATTAAACTCTTGGTTGCAGCCCACTGCTTTTCGGATAGCCCACACTGGTCTGGCAACCACCTTTTTACCGACTATTGGGAGTGGTTGGACTTCCTTGGTGACTTCGCAAAGAAAACGGATTTTGAATGGTATCTCAAACCTCATCCAGACTGTCTCTCGAGCAATGCGAAGCATCTGCGAATGCTAGCGCAGCGCTATCCTGCGTTTGTTGTTCTTCCTGCCGACGCGTCTCATCTTCAAATTATTAAAGAGGGCGTCACCGCGGCTCTCACCGTGCATGGAACAATCGGATTTGAATACGCCGCGCTGGGCGTGCCCGTGATCAATGCTTCACTCAATAACCCGCACATTGCCTATTCTTTCAATCACCATCCGGCGTCGGTCAAAGAATATGAACAAGCCATCCTTAACGTGTCGTCCCTCCCTGCACCAGGGCAGGACGAGCTGCGAGAGGTGGAAGAATTTTATTTTATGCAGCACATTTATCGGGATCGCAACCTCTTCTTTGATGATTTTGATCTGATTAGTCATGAACTAGACGGTAGCCAAGGACCCAAAAATCCCCAGATGTACTACAGCGCGTTCCTGAAAAACCGGGATGCGCTCAAGCATCAAAATCTAGTCGACCAAGTCCAGCTCTACGTGTCGTCGGAAACCAGGAAGCTTGAAAGCACGCCTTACAGGCGCTAAAAAATAGAGTTGCTTCGCGCAGATCGTCACAGCAATTCTGGAGCCAACATCTCAACTTGACTCGAAAAAGGCCTTGGTAAGTAATAGTTGAAGTAAGTTATTGTCGACAGGAGTCACAAAATTGTCGCTCCGTCCCGCGGTCACCATTTCCTCTTTCAAAGCGAGAATACTGTCCACATTGTCTGTCGCTGCTCGGACCTTTGCCGCTACGCCAAGGTGAAGGAGAAGAGCTCGTATTTCATCCCGCAGAGCCTCGGCAGAGTGGTGACCGGTCGCGCGGATCACTGTGTCGAACAAATTGGGTGTTTGTTCGACACAAAGACTTAATACTTCCCCCATCGTGAAGGCGCACGCTACCCCGTGGGGGACCCCGAGGTGCGCAGTGAGGGGGTAGGAAATGGAATGGCAGACCGCAGTCCTCGTTTGGTTGATGCATAGACCAGCCAACAGGCTTGCTTCTGCCATTTTGTCACGTGCGACCGTGTTACTCAGATTTTTATGGAGGGCGGGAAGAGCCTCGAGTGCTATGGATATTGCGCGGGATGCGAGCACAACCGTTATGGGTGAACGGTTCTTGTTCCACACAGATTCGAACGCTTGATTGAGTGCGTCCAGGCCAGAGGAAAGCGTGGCGTTTGCTGGCAGGAGGTCTGTTAATTCCGAATCCACCAGGGCGGTTTTGGGCGCCAAAGTTTGGCTCGCAAGGGATAGTTTCTTGCGGTTTTCATAATCCCAAATTGTTGCAAAATGGGTGACCTCGGAACCGGTCCCGGATGTCGTGGGGACAGCATGAATCGGGAGCGGCGGATTCTCGAGCAGTGACTCTGGGTGAGCAACTATTGCTCGTAAATCTTGTCCCCCTGAGCCTGAGGCGAGTCCCGCAGCAAGGGATTTGGCGAAGTCAATTGCCGAACCGCCTCCAAAAGCGACGATGCAATCAAAATTTTGCCCTTCAACTTTTTCGAGCGCTGCTTGAATCTCTTTCAAGCCGGGATTCTCTGTCACCGAATCAACCCAGAAAAAGTCTCCCCCATGTGGGGCCAGGATATGGTCTGAGAGTAACTGTTGACGACCTCTCCGCGAGGAGACAGCGAGCACTCGCTGGCCACGAATCTCATCCTTCAGGTACTTGCGGACACCTCGTCCAAAACGGACCGAAGTCTGAGAGTGAAACCCCCAAGTTGACGGCTTCGTGCTGGAGGCCGTCGGATCTGCCCAACTAGTCGAATTATTTGTGTCCATCGGACGTATTCACATCGTTCCCTTCAGGCTCTGCATGAACATGTCCCGGTTGATGGATGGTGTTTCTTCTGGTCGCCCCAAGTCAGAACGAGAACCAGGTTTGACCAGGACTTCAACGAATTTCATGCCTCCTTGAGGTGCGAGTTTGGAAATTGCTTCGACCAACTCGCCCTCTGTCGTGACGGCAGTCCAGACCACCCCGTACCCGCACGCTTTTGCCACCCCGGATAAAGACATCTGCTGCGCGACAGTGGGTTGTCCGCCGACGCTGTCATGGACACCGTTATTGAGCACTATGTGCAGAAGGTTTCCCCGGCGATTGGAACCAATCGTGGCGAGCCCTCCCATGTGCATGAGGGCAGCCCCGTCTCCGTCAACACAGACTACTTGCTGCTCTGGTCGCGATATGGCGATTCCCAACGCAATCTGGGAAGCATGGCCCATCGATCCTACGGTCAGAAAATCACGTGACCGATCTTGTCCCAGCGTTTTCCTTTGCTCATATAGTTCTCGGGAAATCATTCCTGTCGTGGAAACAATTGCGGCCTCGAGGGGAAGAGTCTTCGTTATTAAGGAAATGGCGTACTCTCTCGACATGTGAGCGCCGTCAATGCCTTCCACGAGCCGATGGTTTTCGGCTTTCGAGAAGGAATCCTTGTGCACCAACAAAGCTACTGGGCCTCTAATTTGCTGAGAAGTCTGTGTGGCCCATTTCGCCGATTCCTCCGCTCTGGTGCTATCCGCATCGATTTCTCGCCAGGGAATTTCCATCGCATCGAGGAGTGCGGGTGTCACGCGACCTTGCTTCGAGTGTTGTGGTTCATCTTTCACCCCGGGGGAGCCCCTCCACCCGACTAGGACAACTAGCGGGAGAGAATAAACCGCTATATCAGCCAACGAGAGCAAAGGGTTGATCGCATTTCCCAGCCCTGAGTTTTGTAGATAGACGAGGGGAAGTTTCCCCGTTGCAAGATGAAAACCTGCAGCCAGAGCGACAGCAGACCCTTCGTTGGCAGAGATCACGTGGCTTTCGGGAGGCAAAATTGCATCGACGTAACCGCAGAACTCTTTCAATAGTGAATCTGGCACCCCTGAGAAAAAACTTACCCCCCCAGCAGCAAGGGCGGAATAAAAGTCTGCGGGAGAAATCATTACTTGCCGCCGGGGATAAGTTCTAATATTTCATTGATTGGCATCATGTCTGCGTCACATTCCGCGGACCGACCATGGTTCAAAATAGATTCTGCCGTCTTCACCATCGCCGGGTAGGCCGAGCGAAGAAGCTGGTTCGCGTAAATAACGATGTTCGCTCCATGATGTTCAATTTCGTCCTCGGTTGTCGCGTTGTAAGTGGAGGGAACGACAACCAGGGTTTTGCGGTCCGGTAAGGCGTTGTAAGCTTCGCAAAATTCGAAGATTTCATCTGGGGTCTTTTGGCGTGAATGAATCATAATTCCGTCAGCGCCCGCTTTGAGAAAAGCCTGAGCCCGCTCCATGGCGTGATCAACACCAAACCCTAAGATAAGGCTCTCCAGGCGGGCGATAATCATGAAGTCTTCGGTTTGCTGAGCTTGCTTCCCCATTCGTAACTTATCCGAGAATATCTCAATAGATTCAAGCGACTGCTCGACGTCGTTGCCAAACAGTGAGTTCTTTTTGAGACCAGTCTTGTCCTCAATAATGACGGCAGAGATTCCTAGCCTCTCTAATGTTCGGACGGTGAAAACGAAATGTTCAGCCTTGCCTCCCGTGTCGCCGTCGTAAATAATCGGCTTCGTTGTCACTTCGAGGACCTCGTTGATGGTTGATATTCTGGCCGATGTGTCCACAGCCTCAATGTCGGGTTTTCCCTTAGACGTAGCGTCGGTTAACGAACTGGCCCACATCCCGTCAAACTCTTTCCGCCCTTGCGGGGTTTCAATCCCAATTTTTTCAATGATCAGACCGCTTAGGCCGTTGTGTAGGTCAAGAAAGCGCACCAGAGGTTTCGCGTTGAGCATTCGCCGAAGGCTTGCCCTCCTCAGGTCTGGCGTTGTCCCAATCTCTTTCATAGCATGATGGAGCTTTGTCGAAGAAATCCCTTGGGTGTAAGGGACCTCTACTAGCTCGCCGCCCCATTCTCCAATGGCATCAATTACAGACTGCCTCACATTTGCCTGAACACCTTCGCGCCAGTCGTCGCCATGAACGACAAAATCCGGGCGGTACTCACGAAGATTGGGAACATAATCCAAAGTGTCCTGGGGGACCACCCGCGCAACGTCTCTCAGCGCCCCAATTACCTCAGCCCGCCGGTCCCACTCCATAAAAGGGACCCTCTTATAACTCGCTATCGCTGTGTCGGTAAGCAACCCGACGGTGACTTCGCCGAGCTCCGCAGCCCGGCTAATCACATTAATGTGACCCGGGTGGACTAGATCTGCGCTCATCCCAACATAAACAGTTTTCTTCACCGTTACTTCTCCCTACATCTCATTAGCTGGCCGCAGAAAAACATGCTCGGCCGATCCGTTGGTTTTCTCTCGGAGTAGCTGAGTCTTCAGCGCGAGGTAGAAAATTCCATACTTACTCCAACATAGTACTGAGTTGCAACTGCTCGCCGGCGACAGTTGGGCAGCCCCGAACGAGTGCAACGGCGCCCCCCTCGATTGGTGCGCGAGATCACAATATTTTCTCGCCATTCGCGTGGATCCCTCGGCGAGTCCAACGTTTTTAAAATGTTGAGTTGGACGGGACACATATTCTTTTCGACTGCGGGGAACCCCTCCGACACTCGCTGCAGACCCGACCAAGGGGCTCGCCGGAGCCTACGCAAAGGATTCACCTACTTCTTCTGCCAAACAACGAGCACACTCTTCCCCAATTGATGGCGCAAAACCCGATCTGCGACTTTTGACATCGGAATGAGCACGCTATCCCAAAACAGAATCTGGCTTCTTCTGGGCTGGCCTTGTCGAAGCAAAACTTTGTTCGCAACGGAAGCCATAAGGCCAAAGAAGTCCAAATAATTCGCAGAGAGGCTGACAAAGTCACGGGGGCAGATGGAAGAGAGGCTCTTCTTTGTGTAGCGCCGGAAGTGCCCAATGCGGTGGTCAAACGGTGACATGAGCCAGTTGTAAGCCGGCGCGAGCAAGATCAAATTGCCGCCGGGCCTGAGCAACCGAGCTGCTTTCTCCAGCTCCAAGGCGTGGGACTCGATGTGCTCTAAAACATCGATGTACAAAACCGTGTCATACGATTCTCCGTCTTCGATGGAATCAATGGTTCCGCACACAACAGAGGTGTTGGGTGGCAGGGTTTCTGCAAGCAACGCAGCGACCATAGAACTGTCTGGCTCAAGGGCACTCCACCTATTTGCTTTAGCGCTCAACAGTCGTGTGACACTGCCCAGTCCGGCACCGACTTCTAGGACGTCCAGACCCAGGTAGGGCGTGACCGTGTCCGACCAATATGCTCTCCAGTTTTTTGCGAGAGAGAAAACTTCCAGTTCGGATCCAATGTATTCCCCTGCCATTCTTTTCTCCCTACTGTTTTTTGGCCCGCAGTTGTTTTTACTCCCTCCGTCACTTGTCCGGGCGGTAAGACCTCTCAGCAGGAGGACTATCCGTTTGGTGTCGGACGAAGTTTTTTAGTGAAGTCAAATTTAGGCTAATGAGTGTTCCGAGCCCCACAAAGCTCAATATTTGGACGCTCAACACCGCCAAGAGACCAACTGCTGCTGTTGCCCAGCCTGGTGTGACTGCGGCGGACAGAATCCTTGTCACGATGACAATGGTGATTCCTGCGAACGTCACCAAGGTGGAAAAAAAACTGAGAATCATGAGTCGAACCATTATTTGGTCCGAGAACACCGCGAGGGAAGCAAAGCTGTGAGCCACCAATTTTTCAAAGTTCATCTGAGACTTGCCAAAGTACCGTGCTCCTCGATCGACTTTGAGGCGCACAAGAGGAAGACCAGAACGCAAAATCGCACTGGCGAGGTGGCTTGATGTATCGACCAGGGAAGAAATCCTCTCTACTGCTGATTTTGGGAGAAGGGCAAAGTTACCAAAATCTAGTTTCTTCCCCACGAGTAAGCGAAAAAGAATCTTGTGGGCGCGATACATTGCGCGAAATGACCAGTTCTCGGATCGCAAACCTCGTTGGGCCACGACAATGGCTTCGGGTTGTCTTTGGACGATGTCAAGAAACTGAGAAAGACCCGCGGGTGTGTCTTCTCCATCCGAATCCATCACAATGACGTGGGTATAGCGAGAGCCAACAAGAGAGAGAAGTCCCACCATGATTGCTTGTTGATGCCCGACGTTGAGTCTGAGAGGAATAATGCGCGCCTTGAGGCCGTGGCTGGGAAGTTCGGTGACTTCTGGGATGTCACTGGTCGACCCGTCATCAACGAGAACTATCTCAACATCTCTGACCCGTTCGTCACGGGAGAGTTGATTGCCCAGGTGGTCTACGAGCTTTGTGGCGCTGTCCCAGTCATTGAAGACGGGGATGACTACGGCAAGCCTAATTTCCGACGTCATTCGGCGCGTCCTCCCTCGGTGCAGTGTTGCACGACTCGTAGCGCGAAAGAAACACGGGAAGCAACTCTTGGGAGCTTTCGGGCCCGTAAGATCGGGCATGCTCTTTCCAAACAGGACCGCCACATTTGATGTTGAGATTGCCAGCCAGATCGCCAAATCTGTCGCCGGCAACAGCTTCAAGCACAAGCTGATCGGAGCTGAGTTCTTTCCAGAAAACCGAGTTTTGGCGAATTTCCACAACGCCCCTCCCGATACCAATTCCAAAAAGAATCACGACAACCCAAGTTCCTGAAGCCACCACTATCCGCCGGGTTTTGCCGCGTTGCTGGTTGTGCTTGGCTAGAAGATAAGCCACTACGAGGATGACGCCCAAGAAGAAGAGGAAAGCGCCCGGCAACCATTGCCGGGGAATAATCCAGTAGTTCCTCCACAGGGAAATCCAGGAAAACAGGAGCGATAGTCCAAGTCCAAGGATGATGAAGGAGACGCCAACGGCTAACTTCGGGTCCAGCGTTCGAGACTTGCTCTGCCAAAAGGCCACTGTGACAGTAACGAGGGTGAAAAGCACGAGGGCCCATGAAGCCACCACAAACTCATCAACGCCGATGGGTAAACCGAACTTCTTAAAGGACTGGAAGGGATCCATATTCGAAAAATCCCGGCTCCCCCTCATCCACGTGAGCAGACCAGTCGCGATTGACAAAAGCCCACTAAGTGTTGAAAAAATGAGTTCGAACCGCATTTCGCGGATGAAAACAAAGAGGTCTTCCTTGCGCAGAAGGTACCTTACGAGGAAAAGCGCTAGGGCTAGGCTCACGAGCACCACGGGGAAATACGGGTGGTTGAGGGCGCCGACAACGACACCCACGGCAAAGAGAGTCTTGACGCCTCGCGAGGGTTGTTCAGGCGCGACGGATGCAAACAATCCCAAAGTGGCGATAGCGGTCGTCGCAATCAGGATAATGTATGAACGTCCGTTTCCCATTTCGAAAGAAAAGTAGGGAATCAGGATCAGGACAGAAACGAACAAAAGCTTGAGCGCGGGGCCCACAGCAAACATTCTGAGGAACGAAAAAGCTGTCAACAGTGTGACGAGAGTAGCAAGCCAAGCCAGCGCTCGTAATCCAAAGGTTCCAGCCCCGAACACATTGAGGAGACCCACGCTCAAGACCTGATAGAAGAAGGTTTGACCATGATTAATGTTGGAATTTGTGGACGCCATAATTTCAAGAGTTTGGCTCCACGGGATTCCGGCCAACGCAAAGTGAAGGTATTCATCAACCCATAAAGGCCGATTCAGGCCCGAGAAAATTGCTGTGACGCCAAGAGAGATTAACACTGCGGCCAGAAGATCCCAATTCAACTCGCGAAGCTTACGTTTCTCCGCGAAATTCTTCTTCATTCCCACAACCCGATACTAACTCGACTGGACAGCTAGATTCGCACTGTTCCTCTGGAAAAAGAGAACACTGCTCCAGGGAGGTGAAGCCGCAAGGCCCGGAGACATCGGATAATCTCGGTTCCGAATTCTGCCGATCAGGCCTTGTCGAGATGATAAATCGCGCAGGCTTCTTGAGCTTATTCCTGGTGGACCGGGAGCATCACTCGTGATTCGAGCTCTTTTGCGCTGAAGGGCGACGAAAGGAGAAAAATCTGTGCCCCAGATAGGAGGTGGCCGCAATCACGACGAGACATATCGCTTGCGCTACTTCGGGGGCGGCACCAAGTTTTTCAACCATAAAGATAAGGAAAACAGCGTTCGCGGCGAACGCCGCGAGGTAGACCAGCTGAAATCGTGCATAGTCGAGCAAACCTGGCCCCGCAACGGTGAACACAAATTTTCTGTAGAGAACGAAAGCAAAAGTTGTCCCGAGTAGATGGCTCGCGATGAGCGCTATCCAATAATTGTGAGCGCCGACCAGGGAAAGAGCACCAATGTACAAGGAGAAACCGACCACCGTATTAGACGCGGCAACAGCTGAGTACCGGACCGCATGGTTGTCAAATAAAGCGGCTACTTTGGCGAGAAGCGTCGTGTCGGGGGTCACAGGAAAGTAGTTCTCCCTCGCCCGCAATTAGCCGACCTTGCTAGCCGGGGCTCTGAATTATCGCGAGCCACCACAATTATTCGTTTGAGGACCGAGTGGAAGGCTTCTCGGCGCCCCGAAATCCACACGTGTCGTCCAGCCACCACAGTCATAGCCCCCCCACGGGAGGCCAAAGAGAAGATTATTGTGGGCGTCACTCTCCCAGCATAAGGTTTCCCGCTTCTCGTCCAGATGTATTTCAAAAGAGCGACAGGCCACTCGCTGTTAGTGACGGGGAGGTTGTTGCCGGCGCTACAGTGTTGTGAAGGCTGAGCCGGGTGCTGAAGGTCGTTGGTTCTTTTGTTTTTAATCGTTCGCATGGTCATTTGATTAGCGGGGAAATGTGGTGGGTCTCATGGGCTTGGGGCGACTTGAATTCTCGCGGGTTCACGTGGTGGAGTTTGGGAATCACTCAGGGGTCGTTGCAAACGTCGTTCTGTTCTTTCAGGATGCCATTCCCACAACATTGCACATGCGCTTCCTCTACGGAGTCGATTGGGAATCGGAGCTGGGGAATTTTCGCGGTCAGGCAAAGGTTCATGTTGCGTTTCAAAACCGCTACATCGCCTCGCTGAAGTTTTACATCGGTGTGTTCATTAGCATCCGAAAGAAGGACCTCATCTGGATTTCTACAGGGCCAGAACACCGTGTGGTGCCGGATGTGTTGTTCCTGGGTCTGCTGCTGCTCTTTTTCCGGAAAAGACTTGTGTTGTCTATTCGCGACGCAAACAATTGGATGGCTGGATATCCAGGCACAGCCGTTTCGCGCTTTACACTCACACTTCGTCGCTTTTACCTCAAGCACGTTCGACGCCTGGTCTTCGAAACCAAAGCTCAGGAGCGCTTGTTTTCTCTCTACTACCCCCATCTGCCAGCGCTCCGCGCTCACTGCCCCACCATGTTTAGTGACGGTGGTTCACTCTGGGGACTGGGAATTGGCGTACAGAGTGGAGACATTGCTCCGACGAGGCCAGCGCTGCGCGTTGGCCTCGTCGGAGCTGTTGACCCCACGAGGCGAGATTATGTTCAGCTAATGGCTGCGATTCGTGCTATGCAAGAAAAGCTTCCGAGGCCTGTGGAGTTGGTCGTGCTGGGAAATGCGGGTGGACCAGGAGCAGCGGAAACGCTCGACGAGCTCCGAACGGTGGCGTTGGTGGAGAGCGCTGAAGGGTTTTTGCCCCAGCGGGATTTGATTCTGAAGTCCAGATCCTGTGAGTTTTTGCTAGCGCCACTAAAGGCGGACAAGAGTTACGGGTCGACCCGAGGAACAGGTGTCTTTGGGGATGCCATCCTTGCTGGGATCAAGGTAGTCGTCCCCGCGTTCGTAGATTCTGAGCACGAGTTTGCTTCAGTCTGCATTAGTTATGAAGACGCTCAAGAATTGGCACAGATTTTCTTCGATGCGGCCCACGCTGGTGGACCGGCGACAATTGACCGTAAAACGTTGGGCCGATATTCGTCTGCTTCGGTACGTGCTGCCGTGCTTGCGCAGTTGGGGTTGCGCTTTGGCGGCTAGCCTTGGCTGTCGGAAGCTAGAGGAAAAGTGGATATCCAATTTTCTCCGCCTTGAGCAATGGGCGCGTCGAGAGGTTTGATTTTTTGTCTGTCCGGAGAAGCGTGGCGCGCGGGAGAAAGCAGTGTTGTTCGGCCGTCGACCTGTCGGTTGCCAGGGAGACAGTTTTGTTAGCGCTAGCGGGAAAAGTTGCCAACTTGGATAAACTGGAATTCCCTCGTTCGGCCGGTCACCGAGCGGGTACTAGTCGCTAAGGCGGAATGATGGAAAAGCCTCTCGTTTCGGTGGTGATGCCCGTGCACAACGGTGAGCAGTACCTCGCAGACGCCATCCAGTCGGTTCTGGGTCAGACCTTTGTGTCTTGGGAGTTGCTCGTTTCTGATGATGGCTCGAGTGACGACTCTGTGAGTATTACGAGAGCATTCTGCCGAAGGGACTCGAGGATTTCTTTGGTCATGGGCGCGACATGGGGTGGCCCTGCCAGGGCGAGGAATCGGGCCATCGATGTGGCGCGTGGACGGTGGATTGCTTTTCTTGATTGCGACGATGTGTGGCAACCGGACAAGCTGTCTGCGACATTGGAGTTCGCGCAGCTTAATCGCTTGGCTTTGGCTTACACGGCTTACACCCGAGTATCGGCGAGGGGGAGTGTGCTTATTCAGGTTCCGCAAACGGTGACGTATCGGACGCTCCTGAAGAGCAACCACATCACGACCTCAACCGTTCTGGTGAATCGCGAGTTAGTGCCTGATTTACGAATGGACGAGACTTTCGGGTTTGACGATTACATCGCGTGGCTTGGAATCTTGCGGAAGGGACTGCCGGCTGGAGGGCTCCGGATCCCACTGACCAGGTATAGAAAACATGGGGGTTCTTTTTCCAGCAACAAACTAGAGGCGGCAAGGCGGGTGTTTCGGGTCTACTGGAAACAACAGATGCTGTCGTGGCCACAAACACTGTGGTACTTCGGAAATTATGCCGTGAGGGGCGCACTAAAACATTCACCGCTTGCGACCTTCATCCTTCGGAAAAACGTCGCACGTTGACTCAAAACCGCATCATATTCTTCACGGGGCTGTCCTCAAAGGGCGGCGCGGAGGCGGTCATGGTTGCAATGTCGGAGTATTTTTCCACTCACCTCAATGATTGGGACAGCTCACTCGCCGTCCTCCTGTCGGAGACAAACCCTTCGCCTGCTCTATCGGCACTGAGCACGTCGGAACTGGCTCGGATGGATGCGGGCAGGACAATTTTTGCTCTTCCCGGTGTGGTCAGGCTGCTGGTTTCAGAGCGGCCACAGGTAATCGTCAGCTCCTTGCCTCATGTGAGTGCAGTTGTCAGCTTGGCCAAGTTGCTGACAAGGAGCAGAGCTCTGCACGTGGTCAGAGTCGAGAGTGACTTTCGAAGGACACAAAACAATGGATTGGCCGGTTGGTTCCGAGAAAAACTGACGAAGGCGTTGTTGGCTCGGGCTGACCATTACATTGTGGTGGCTGAAGAATTAGGAAGCCCGACGGCCCTGTGGCTTGCTCGAGACAAAGAGCGGTTCATCGCAATCCCCAATCCTGTGGTGAACCCACCTGGTTTGGTTCAGGGTCCCGGGGTCAGCACCCCGGCAGGCCCGTTTCTTCGGCTTGTGGCCGTCGGCAGGCTTGCAGCCGAGAAGAACTTCTCTCTCGCCATTGCAATGGTTGCCCGACTTCTCGAGAAGTCCGGGGCGCCCGTAACGCTGGACATATTTGGAGAGGGCCCCCTGCGGGGGCCGCTTCAAGAGGAAATCTTTTCTCTCGGCCTCACCGGTAGTGTCCACCTGCACGGCCACGTCCACGATAAGAATGTGATCTATGGTTCGGGTGACATTCTGGTGGTCACCTCCCTCTATGAAGGTAACCCGCTGAGCATCGTCGAAGCGCTCGGTTACGGGCTGAGCGTCGTCTCCGTGGACTGCGACTTTGGACCCAGAGAGATATTGATTGCTGAGTGGCTGGGAAGCCTTTCGCGCGCTGATCCCGAAGACCTTGCGGCGAAAGTTTTGGCTGCATCAGAGAGGATTCAGGGGAACGATGAATCTTGCAGACGCCGTGAATATGCGCTCGAGAAATTTGGCCTGAATTTCATCGCATCACGCCACGAACAACTTTTCTTGTCTCTTCTCGAGGGTGCTGGGAGGAACAACAAACTGTGAAGGCCATGGTTGTCGGCAACCTTTCTGATCCTGGGAAAAATCCTGACGGACAGAGAGTCAAAACCCACCAGTTCCTTGCCGCGTTGCGAAGGTCGGAACTCGTCGAGATTGTCACGCTGGATTCCAGTCGGAGCAGGGCCACTCTGTTCTTTCGCATGTGGGGTCACTTGGGCGAAGTTGACAGAGTGTTTCTCTTGCCTGGAAAGCGCCTGCTGTTTCTCGCCGGAGTGTTTTTCCGGCTCTATAAAGCTCTTGTGCGGCCCTCTCCCGTCTTTCATCTTGTGGTGATCGGGGGGTGGTTGTCGCGATTGAGTTCTAAACGAATCTTTGGCTGGGCGCTCGGGGCTTTTGATTCAATCAGCCCTGAAACCGAGGAGATAGCGAAGGGGCTGAAATCGATGACCCCAGAGATTACTGTGCTGCAAAACTTCAGGGTATTTCAGGGTTCCACGGAACCCTCAGCCGTCGCTCCCTCGCAGCACATGAGGTTGGTCTTTCTCTCACGGGTGACCAGGTCAAAGGGTGTGTTTGAGGCAATTCAGTTAGTTCTGGCGCTCCATAAAAATTCTGTCCCTGTGCACCTCGATGTTTTTGGCCCACTGCTTTTTGACGATCCCTCTGATGAGAAAGCGTTCCACGAAGGGCTCCAGAAGACGGGAGGTTTGGCGCACTACGCGGGGCTAGTCGATCCAGCCAATGTGATTTCTCTTCTGCGCAACTACGATTGTGTGCTGTTTCCTTCAACCTACGAAGGGGAGGGTTTTCCGGGCATCATCGTCGAAAGCGTGCTTGCTGGCACCCCTGTGATTGCGAGAGACCACATGTTTTTATCACTGCTTAATGAGAAATATGACTTCGGATTTGTTACGCCCGGGGATTTCGTGGAAGACACTTCTTCCATTTTACGAGCGGGAAAACACCTCTCCTGGAGGCAAGAGTGGGTTTCTTCAGAGCGATTCTTCGAGCTTGAGGAACTTTTCGGGTACCCGGCATTCGAACGGTGGATTAGCGCCGTTCTTCGCGTTACTTCTCGGTAGCGCGATGAAACGCCGACCGGCGCGAGCCTATGGCCTGGCGCGAAGGCCGGGCCTTGCTACTGGCCGCGATGCGTCCCAAAGCGAAACCGGCCAAGAGAAAAATGTTTGCGCCATCGTCAAAGTTTCCCGAGAACTGAAGGTGGATAGCCCAGAGGGCCAACAGCCCGGCAAAAAGAACCGAGTATTCGTCCTGAGCGGCCGCAAGAACAGTCTCTCGAAATGCCATGAGTAAAAAAACACTTATCGACAGGAGCGCGATTATTCCACCGGTCACGCCGAAGGCAAGAAGCATGTTGTGGGGGTGCGTCAGGGTCGTCGGGTCCCAGAAAGAAATGTATGAATCGCCAGACCCCCAGAGTATTCCCAGCCCGTCCGGCAACTTGTCCAGCACTGATGGCCACAGGTCCGCCCTCCCGGAAGAGCCCGTTCTCGCCAGAGGTGGAGACGCAATTAGCTCCGGGGCCCGATGAAGGGTGTAGAACGCCACCGAGACAAGCCACGAGCCCAGAATGAGACCGCCGCCAAGCGCGGCGACGCGAAGATAGCGTCGCGATTTGCTTGCAGCAAAAGCAAGCAGGATTGCGACTCCAAAAATAGTTGCGAGCAATGCTCCCCGCGAGTTGGAGACAATTACCCCAGCAATAAAGATAATGGGAGCAGCAACTAACCACCATGACGGTGATGAAAAATATATCGCCAGCGCCACGAGAGCCGCGGTGCCCATCATGAGGCCAAATTCAATCGAATGGACTGAGTGGAAAGTGAAAGCCCCCCGGGGGTTGGGGCCTGTTATTAGAGCCCATAAAAGTTGAAGGGCGAAAAGAGACAAAAACCCCCAGAGCATTCGTGGGCGAAGCGTCGTGGCCAAAGTCCCTGAAAAATAGGCAAGCGGGACAAGGAGCAGCATGCTCGCTAAGTCAAGGGTGGGCCTGCTCCAACCTGTCGCCTCAAGTGAGCGGACAAAGGTAAAAACAATGCCAAAAGTTCCCGCGACTAGGGGGATAAAAAACCTTGTGTGCCTCAGGCCGTTCGCCAGAAAAAGCTTTTTTCGTAGAGCAAAAACCAATGCAACCAGGGTTGTCAGCCCGAGGACCAGAAGTTGCGCGGGAATCCCTAAATCAACACCGAGGGGCGAAAGGAGGCTCCTTGGCGAAACGTAGTACGAAAAAAAAAGCAACAAAAAAACTAGTGACCCGATAGTTTCTCCAGTCCCGGCGCCACCCCTTTTCCCCCGGCGGGCGAGCCCGCTCGTACTAGAGGCCACCGGGTCCCTCTACCTCGCCTGTGGGCCTGGCGGAAGAAGGTGGCAAAAACTCGCCTGAGACCCAAAAATCCTGATTTGCAAGGGCCTTGCTTGCGCGGCGGCGGAGAAATTCTGTAGGGGACACTCGAGTGTGCCTACAAATGCGGGGATCGATCATTACGTCCCATTCTGTGCCTAGGTTATTAACCTGATTGCACTCACGGTGGTGCTGATGTTTCTGGAGTGGTGCCTTTGAAAAAAATACCTGTTTACCGTTGTCCATTCTAGGTAGGGATTCCCTGCCTCGCCGGTTTTCGCCGAACAGCTCGCACCGACGGAGTCAAGGTGTTCCGGTTCCGGCGACAGCACTGGCACTTAATGGAGGTGTCTCGCACGATCGAGTGCCTTTGTTAGAACGGCATGTTCCACGTCTTGGCGATCTTGATCTGCTCGTTGCTTGCCCTCCACGCTCCCTGGAGGTCACGGTAGGAGTCCCAGTCTCCCGAAGGTGAAACAACAGTGGCCGACCGTGGTGGCACCCAAAGGAAATCCTGTGGACGAAATGCGTAGATTTTCTCGATTGATGCCGAGAGGTAGGCAATTGCAGGAATAAAGGTTCCTTGGCCGGCGACAAGGCTCACTGCTGAACCGAGGGCAACAACATCCGTGTTGAAATCCGGCTGGTTCGCTTCCCAGAACATTTCCTTCTCTTCAAGCCACGACGCAAGAGCCTCAAACATGGGGTTGGTATCTTCTCGGACAATACGAACTTTTGACCATTGAGCACTCATGATCACCGCGGTGTAAAAAGCGAGCGGTGGTGGAACGTACGCAGGATGAGGTCGTCTCGAATAAACATCACCGCCTCTCATGTGAATTGTCAGGATGTCGGCTGGTGGGGCTTTCGTTGGGGTGGGAATCTTCACAAGTGACAGGATGTCACCGCGTGCCCTTCGAGCAGCCTCCGAGAAGTCATGAACAGCCTCTGGAAGGAGAAAAGAGTCGTGGCTGATCACGGTATTTTGCCAAATTGTATTGCCCAGCCCTCTTTTAGCTGCAACGGGCACTGAGCCGCCATGCCACACAGTGTTTTTCGTAGCCAGCCATTTCGGTGCGGAGATTTGGACGGCTCTGCTGGAGGGGAACCCCTTGGTCATGTGGTGCAACACAATGAGGCTAATAATGTGGTTGCCAAATCGTGGCGCGACCGTTTGGAAAAACAACGTGGAGGGCGGGCGTGTGGATTGTGACCTAACGCGCATGAAACGATTCCAAATTTTCTTTCGTTGGTGAGCCGCCGGCATGGCAACGTTGAGCTCACTGCTCGTGTCGATGGGTGCAGAAGCGCTACCACCAGGAGAGTCGAGGTTTTCATAGAAAATTCTGAGCACCAGACGGGAAGCAAACACTCTCCACATTTCTGACGGGGAAAAGATGCGAACAGCTAGCGACGACCATGGGGTTGTGAGCGTGATCATTTTCATGTGTACTCACAATCCTTTCTGTTTCTTTCTGTCCGGAACTGGTCAAACATCTGGCAACGAGTCAGGACCGCTACAACTTCATAGGTACCGCAGGGGTAAGAGCCTCAAAGGAGTTTCGAAAGTGGGCGCGCCCTAAAAGCAATATAAGCTTCCCAGATTTTGAGCTGGAATCTTGTTTTGCCGATTCTGGACGAGTGCATTCCGTCTTGGTACGCGCCGTGCCGCCACTGCTTGCCCGGTCTGCTTCAGAACTTAGTGGTGGCGGGAGAGTGTCGCCACTCGGATGACGCGGCACTCATGACTGGGATGCTGCGGAGTTTTCGGACAGTAGTTTCGGTTGATTTCTTATGCCGCTAAGACCGGCTGTTGGTAAGCGTAGTGGACGTCGTTGGGGCGGCGGTAGCCAAGCGCTGAATGGCGGCGCCG
>Ga0307983_1000624_pt1 | contig 17601 bp, 17 predicted proteins | sample OrgLakmetagen991_FD_201845 | JGI IMG/M metagenome (GOLD analysis project Ga0307983, IMG submission 201845) | Saline water microbial communities from Organic Lake, Antarctica - #991 | ecosystem: Environmental > Aquatic > Non-marine Saline and Alkaline > Saline | place: Antarctica: Organic Lake...
TTCCTGATAAATAAATTAACATAGTCGACAGAAACAGTAGTGCTGACATCGCCGAGAACCAACCGTGAATCGCAAAGCGCACCACCGCTTTATCGTGCTTTTTAAGATGAACATCAAACCCACTTTTAACCGCGAAAATAACCACGGCTAAAATAAACAGCCCCATACGCATCCAGGACATTATTTGTAGTTTACGTTCCGCTAATAAAGTCTGAAACCCAGGTGATGGATCAATCACAAATTCTTGCAACACCCCCGCCACGCCATCGGCCGTAAGAATCGCAATATAAATACATAAAATCAGCTTAATGGTGTCATCTTGCCCCAGCATAAAACTGTACGCAAACAGCAGCACAAACACTGATAAGATGACTAAATTCCACGTTAAAGCGACTTCCATGGTTTTGAGTATAGTGATGAATTAAAAAAAAGAAGAAGTTTTTAGTTTTAAAAATCATTCCAAGGCCGAAAGAAGAAATGACATAAAGCCTTTATTTTAAAGCTATTTTCTGCTATAATCGCGTGATGTCACTTCGCTATAAAGTTCCGCAAGACGTGCAAAGAGAGGATAAAATCTTGTTCTTTATCACTATGAAACAACTGGTTATCTTAATGGTAACGGGCGGAATTTCGTACATGCTGTTTGTAAGTTTAAGCGAAACTTACATTCTTTCACAGGTAGCCATCGCCTTTATTATGCTGCCGTTCGTGCTTGGGTGTGCCTTTTGTTTTGTTCGCATTAAGGGCCTCGGGTTAAGCCAATTTTTCTTGCTGAACATTGAACATTTACTGCTGCCAGCCAGACGTTATTGGCAACCAGGAAGTCAAAGCGTGGTTTCGAGCACGGTTGATTTTTCAATGAACGATAAAGACACGGTTAAAATCGTTGAAAACAAAAATATATCTGCCGAAAAAATAAAGAATCTTGCCGATCTCATTGATAGCGGCGGCAAATCGGCGCGCGCTAACGACTAAAATATTATGACCAAAAAAGAAAAAGAATCGGTTCGAACGAAAGCCAAAATGAAATTGCTTTCTACGCAGCGCTACCTTGAATTTGCGGGCGTGCACGATGACACGCTGCTGCTTAAAAACGGTGGTATTCGCGCAGTGCTAGAAGTTTCATCGGTTAATTTTAATCTTAAATCTGAAGAAGAACAAAACGCGATTATTTACAGTTATCAACGGTATTTAAACGCGCTTAATTTTCCGGTGCAAATTCTCATTAAATCACGAAAACTTGATATTGATTTGTACCTCGAAAATCTAAAAGAGAAAATGCGCCATCAACAAAATGAGCTGCTAAAACGACAAATGGCTGAGTACATTGAGTACATTGCCAAGCTAGTGGAATACGCGGACATCATGGAAAAGAAATTTTTTGTGATTGTGCCGCAAAACCCACCTCGGGCAGAGAAAAAAAGTTTCATGAAAAGCTTTTGGGACAAAATTCATCCAGACGATAAAGTCGAAGATATTATCCGCCGCCGTAAAGAATTTAAAACCCTTAAAAATGGTTTAGATGAACGCGTAAACGTGGTCACCACTGGCTTAGAGAATTGTGGCTTAAGCGTAAAAAAACTCGATACGCAAAAAACAATTGAATTGTTTTATCAAAGTTACAATCCGCAGTTAGCCCGCGAAGAAAAACTAGCCCCAATGGATTCGTACGCGATGGATAAAAACCCCGAAGATAATTTAGTGGAGAGTTAGAATTAAATTTTTTATAAAGCGCTTGAAAAAATTAAACGAAGACGACAATGAGAAACTTAATTAAAACGCTCGAACTTAAATCGTTTAAATTTATTTTTTTTGATGAAAATCCTGACGCAAATTTTGAAGGCGAGCCAGAAGATAAAAAACAAGCAGCGTTAAGATATCTAAGCTACGCTAAAGAAAAAAGCATTCTGATGAGTGAAAGAGAAAATGATTTTATTGAAGCCCTTGTACAAGGGGCTGACATGACCGAAAATTTTCATCCAGATAAACTTATTCCTCACCGGGTGGTGGTAGATTTTCTGTGTCAAAATCCACCTTTAATAATTTTAAATCAAGTGATCCACCAAGCAAGAACGGTGAAAGCTATTTCTCCAGATGATCGGTTCGTGGACATCTTTAAAATAGCCGTGGCTGGCTATTTAGGGCTTATTTCTTAAAAATAAACGGTTTCACTTTCTATCCGTCTTTTTAACCTTGGATAAGATTCTAAGGTTAAGTCTTTTTCTAAAATTTTTGTCGCCCAATCGCGCGCCGATTGCATGGCTTCAACGTTCGTAAAATCCGCACATTTTAAATCCGGCAAACCACTTTGTTTTAAACCGTACACTTCCCCCGAACCTCTGAGTTTCAAATCAACCTCTGATAAGTAAAAACCATCATTACTGGCTTCCATCGCTTTCAGTCGTTCTTTTGATTTATCTTTTTTATCCCCCACCATTAAAAAACAATACGACTGGTAGTCATTTCGCCCTATCCGCCCCCGAAACTGATGCAGCTGCGCCAGCCCAAATCGTTCTGAATTTTCAATCACCATAACGGTTGAATTCGGGATATCCACCCCAACCTCAATGACCGACGTTGAGACTAAAATATCAAATTCATGGTTTTTAAAGCGCTGCATAATGGCGTCTTTTTCTTTCGGTTTCATTTTCCCGTGTAAAAACTCAACCCGATGTTGCGGAAATAACTGCTCATTAATACGCACATACTCCGCTAACACATTTTTGGCTTCAATCGCCTCCGATTCATCAACCAGCGGACACACCCAAAAAATCTGTCGGCCTTTCACTATTTGGTCATCAATAAACCGGTAGCAGAGAATTTCAGTTTTGCTGTCAGCGACAATCCGCGTAATAATTTCTTTTCGTCCAGCTGGTTTCTCTCCAATAATCGATAAATCTTGATCGCCGTAAATGGTTAAGGCCAAGCTTCGCGGAATTGGCGTCGCCGTCATGGCAATCACGTGCGCATGGTTTTCGGCCAGTAAAGCCCGCTGTTGCACGCCAAAGCGGTGTTGTTCATCAATAACGGCTAACGCTAAATTATTAAACACGGTGTCTTCGGTTAACACCGCGTGCGTACCTACTAAAAATTTAATTTTTCCGAGCCGCAGGCGTTCTTTGATTATTTTTTTGTTTTTAGCGGTTACCGAACCCGTAAGGAGGGCGCATTGATCGGTACAATCACCCGTTAATAATTCATCCTCGTGTTCTAAACCTGCTGGCAAAGTGCGTTTCACAAAATCTAACATCCCCACGTAGTGCTGTTGCGCTAAAATTTCAGTGGGAGCTAAAATCACCGTTTGAAACCCGTGGCGCACCAAATGTAACGCCGCCAAAAAAGCGACAATCGTTTTTCCACTGCCCACGTCACCTTGCAGTAAACGGTGCATGGATCGATCTTTTTTGAAGTCTTCTAGCATATCGAGTAACGACTTTTTTTGATGATTCGTCAGTTCAAACGGCAGCGTCGCTAAATCTTTCTTAATTTGCTCTGGGTCAAAATCAACTTGGTACGGGTTAATATGGGTTTGCTCTCGGTCAAACTTCGCTTTTAAAACCCGAACCTGAATTTCAAAAATTTCTTGAAACCCTAAACGACGCTTGGCTTCAAACCATTCATCTGTGCTACTCGGAAAATGAATTTTTTTAATCGCGGTCGGTAAATCCATCAATTTTTCAGCTTTTAAAATCTCAGGCGGTAACGGATCTTTAAACTCATTGGCGAGCGTCAACATCCCCGATATTTTTTCACGCAGCCACTTAGCCGTAATCGGCGGCGATTCTGGATACACCGGACGAATCCCACCCACGTGTACATTCGATTCTAAATGCACCTCAGGGTTTAAAATTTTTAGCTTTCCGTAATCTCGTTCCACTTTCCCTATCAAAAACAAACGCCTTGGCAGCGTTATACTTTTAAGACTGTAGGGAATCTGAAACCAAATAACATCAATCGAAGTACCGTCATCGAGCACCATTACCCCTTTCGCAAAATACTTGCCCGACTTGGCGCGTTCTTTTTTAAAAGTCTGCAACGTTCCCTCTAGGGTATTTTTATCACCCAAGCTTATTTCGGCTGAACTACTAGCCGATTCTGCAGATTCTAAAGCTCGCGGAAAGAAATTTAATAAATCTTGCACCGTCACAATGCCCATGGATTCTAATTTAGAAAGATGGTGCTTTGTGGTTCGAATTACGCCTGCAAGAGGACTGCTTAACATGCCTTAAATTTAGCGTAATTGGGGTTTAAATAAAAAAAGATTTTGTAAATACTTGGTTTTACGCCAGAATTAGGGTATAATAGTTAGAAGTTGGTCATAAAAAACCAATTACACATCAATACAAAATTTATTTTTTAAAAAAAACATGAAGAAATACATCGCTCCTGGCTTCGCATTGCTATTCGCATCAGCTCTATTTGTTGATCCGGCTATGGCACAACTTATTAGTCCTATCGATAATCCGGCTGAAATCGGAAACGCGACTCAACAAGAAGCGAGTCTTCGGGCGATGGTACTTAAATTCGTAAATTTCTTCCTCTACTTCCTCGGTTTGATCGCGACAGTGTTCGTAATCTACGGTGGTTTCCTATACATCACTTCTCAAGGTGATGACGGTAACGTTGAGAAAGCGAAGAAAATTCTTACTTTCGCCGCTATCGGTATTTTGATCATTCTTATCTCATTCGCTTTGATCAACACCTTACTAACGGCTGGTATTTCACAACAAGCCCTTACTTAGTAAGAAGCTCAAAACCAAAAAACTTAAAAGCCGCTCTGACTGAGCGGCTTTTTTTATGCTCTGATAGTCCGTGCCCTTTGCCTTACGAATATTTTACAAAGCTTACTAAGTTTAAGCTCTTTGAATTTGTGTCGGTTTAAAGCTCAATCTGCACAGAGTTTTACAAATTGAGAGTTAAAACTTAATGTAAGATTTAAAATATGAGTTAGCAAAAAAGTTTTTCGCTCTTTTTTTAAAAAGAGAAAAGGAATTATTCGCTTAACATAATTTTTTGGCACCACCCAGGTGGCCCTCTCTCGGGAAAAAACCCGATTCACCTTGTACGCAAAAAAGGACAATAGCTACTACTCCATGGCACTCGTCAACGCCTCAACTTCTGGCAATTTCAATTGTCCTGGCTGCGCCCCAAATTTTTGAATTACCGAAGCCGCGTTAAAACTACCCCACGCCATTTGCTGCGCCAAATTTTCACCGTGCAACGCCGCCGCCACAAAACCAACCGCAAATGAATCTCCCGCGCCAAGGGTATCGACCACCGGTACTTGTTGTGGCAGTGACAATAAGTGATCGGTTTTGGTAAACACTTGAGCGCCTCGCCGACCATCAGTTATAATTACATTTTTCACTCCGGCCTTTAAAAACTTGTCTGCTAAGGGCCTCATGTCTGCCAAATGCTGCGGTTCATAAGCCGTGTAAGGCGTTACTTCTCGGCCAAATAAAACAGGATCATAATCGGTAAAACGATGAATCTCCGCTTTTAGGCCGGTAAAGGCTTCCGCTTCTTCTCGATTAATAAATAAACAATCAATTTCTGGAAACACTGATCTATAGTGCTCAAAGCCGAGCTTAAACTGGGTTCCGCCAGGGTTCCAAGCCACAAAAGTGTCTGGATATTGACCTTTAAACTGGGGAATACTTTCTAAAATATTACCCGCACACAAATGCCCAAAATAAAGCGCTTTTGTGGTGGGCGCCTTAAGCAGTGTTTGATCATTAAAGTTCTCACAAACCGTACGACGATGTAACACCGTTCGTTCCCCTTCCCAAGAATTTAGAATAATAGAGAAACTTGAACTTTGGTTTTTAGCGACCGTTAAATAGTCGGTATCAATATTATGTTCGTGCAGTTGATCATAAATAAAGCCTTGATAAGATTGATCCCCTATGACGCCAAAAACGGAGGGCTTTAAACCAAGTTTAGCAAAACCAACCGCCGTATTAGCCGCTCCACCACCCGCTTGCACCAATGAATGCCGTACTTGAATTTTTTCGCCTAACGGCACTTTTAAAAAACTCTCAGGGCCTTCTAAGGCTTGCTCAATGGCTATCGGACCGTCTTCTGATAACGGTATAAAAATATCTAAGGTCAAAGAACCAAAGCACAAGATGTCGAATTTAGGATTTTGCATATCGGTTCATTATAACACAAACACTCGCTTAGATAAAGATCTCACCCTTCTTTTCGTGTGAGCGATTGATAGGCAATAACCACGGCTATAACATGCTTAGCGCCATTCTCTTTTAAGGTTTGTGTAGCCGATTCTAAAGTCGCCCCTGTGGTAAATACATCATCCACTAAAATTACTCGCTCAGGGGGCTTAATCTTGGATTTCCATACAAAGGCTTCTTTAAGGTTTATAGCTCGCTCAGTGGCTGTTAAACGCGCCTGTTGCTGGGTATTTTTAACGCGAATCAGACTCTTGCACTCGGTTTTGAGGCCTAAGCGAGAAGCAAGCCTTTTTGTAATGAGCGTTGCCTGATTAAAACCACGCCAATGTTCACGGCGCCAATGAAGCGGTAACGGTATTAAAGTATAACCAGCTAGATCTTCAGTGTTTAGGTTTTCTACTAAAGCTTCTGTCATTGGCACTAAAGCGGCTTTGTGCCGACTAAATTTAAAACTTCCTATTATTTTTTTAACATTTGCTTTTTCGTAGGCACTCACCGCAAAAGCTTTATCAAGAAGATTATCTGGTTTTAGCGGTATCACTATCAAGCTAGATTTTATTTTATGGTCTTCACACAACACGTCCCCTTCGGTTAAGCAAACCAAGCACTTGCTCGGAAATAACGCCTGCTGCCACCATTTAAAAAAAAGACACACATACTGCATGTCTTTAATATGAAGGCGTGAGGACCAAAATCTAGAAACTAACTTAAGGTTAAACTTAGTTTCGCACTTCAAAATTACTACTTTGATTGTCGGCACTAAACGGTTCTACTAGTCGATTAATATCGTTTTTAATTCGATCGTACGAAAGAAAACCCATAAAATCTAAACCAAAGATTCTCCCCACAATCGCTACAAACGTAAAGCTTAAAATAGTGACAATTAAACCAATAATAGAATAACGAATCGTGTTAATCGCTTGTTTAATTTTTTCATCATTTCCCCCAGAGAGAATGAAAGAAATACCCCCTACAAAAATGAAAATAGCCGACAATGCCGCCGCCCCAATAAAAGCGTAAACCACGAACATTTGCACAATATCCATAAGACTTAAATCACCGAGGAGACCTGCATTTGGTGACATAAGAGATTGAGCGGTAGGCGTAAACCCCGCTTCAGTGGTGCTGACGGTGTTAGCCACCTGTGGCACTTGGTCTGCATACTGAACATTACTCGGTACCGACCCATTATTAATTTGAGTAGTAGTCTCAAATTGAAAATTATCGTCTATCGGAGCTATAACTCGATTATCATCCATGTTTCTATAAAAATTATTCAGCCGGTTCTAAAACCTTTAGATTAATACGTTCATTTTCGCGCGCGCCAATAATTCGAACTAAAGTTCTCAGAGCACTAATAGTTTGGCCGCTTTTACCAATAAGTTTGCCCATGTCCGCTTCTGCCACCGTCACCGAAATCAATACCCCCAAATCATCTACTTTGTGTTCTACTTCAATAGAATCTTTGTGCTCGCAAATTTGTTCGAGCGTATATTTTACAAAATCGGTAGCGGTTTTGATGGCTTCTGACATAAGAAAGCAGTTTTAACAGATAAGCTAAGGGTAATACTTAGGATTAAAAAACGCAATATGGCGCTTAAATTATTCTGCTTTTGCCTCTTCAGCCGGCACTTCTTCAGCTGCAGGAGCTGCCTCTGCTGCAGGAGCTTCCTCAACAACTGGGGCTTCTGTTGGCGCTGGTGTTTTTTGTGGTTTAGAAGCACGCTGTTCTACAAATTTACCAGCCAGCTCACAGCCGTTTTTAGCGAGTAAACGAGCGGCACTTTGTGAAACTTGCGCTCCGTTACCGATATATTTTTCAACTTGATCTTTATCAAACACAAACTCACCTTTTCCGCCTTCTGTGCGCGGGTTAAAGTAACCTAATTTGCTAATAAACTTTTTCTGTACTGGCTTAGACTTTTCAGCGACTACTAAGTCAAAGAAAGCTTGACCTTTACGACCACGACGAGCGAAACGAATAATTAACATGTACGTTTGGGTTTAAATAATAAGAGGCGGGATAATAACGTATAATTCTCCCTAACTTCGAGCGCGAATATAGTGACTGACACACGGCTGTCAAATTAGGAACCTTACTAACTTTACTGTTTGTAAAAATTATGCTAAAATGATCTATAAATAAAAATCAATTACTCATGTCTAAATCACACGCTTGCCCTCATTGCCAACATCAAATGAAAACCTTTACCCAGGGCGACACTCAGTTTGAAGCCTGCCCCGAGTGCCAAGGCATGTGGTTTGATTTCGGTGAACTAAAAGAAGCTATCTCGTGGGAGAAAAACCATCACTTTGACGTCAAAAATATTCACCGAGGCGATGATAAATCCGATCACGCTCACGGTTACATTTGTCCGCAGTGTGAGATTATTATGGAAGAACGAGAATACGCTTACGACTCTGGCGTTCATATTGATGGCTGTCCTTGTTGTCGTGGTATTTTCACATCAGCTGATGATTTAGCCGCTATTTGCAAATTCATTCACAGCACTAAACACAGTGACGAAGCCAGAGAGGTTCGAGAAAAAGCCAAGGTCGCGGTTAACAATTTTAAAGTTGATTACTTTGTGAAACAACAAGCCTTAGCCGATGAAATCGATGACATGTTCAAATTCGACGATCTAAAATCGATCAACAAAGTTACCGAGTGGATGATTGGAGAGCTGGTTGATGTAGATTCATTCGCTTTTGCAAACCGTTAAACCCTTCGTTGATTAATAATCTCAATTCAGCATAATTCCACCATGTGTGGAATTTTTGCGGTTACAGGCTCAAGCAGCGATGCGGGAAGCCAAGTTTTAAAAGGTCTCAAAACACTCGAATACCGAGGTTATGATTCTTGGGGCGTAGCCGTACGTGAAACCGGTTCTAACCAAGTGAAAATCACCAAAGATGTTGGAAAAATATCTGATGTAAATGTACCGTTTCCAGCTGGAAATCAAGCCGTTGGGCACACAAGGTGGGCGACTCACGGTGGGGTTACGAAAGAGAATTCTCACCCCCATCAAGTCGGGCAAGTCACCTTAGTACACAACGGTATATTTGAAAATTATGCCGAACATAAAAAACGATTTTTAGCTGCTGGAGCCGAGTTTAGTTCCGACACGGATACGGAAGTCATTGCTCATATTATTAGTGAACTTATAGAAGACGGTCTGTCTCCGGCGGAAGCTATTAGAAAGGCCTGCGACAAAATTGATGGACGTTTTTCAATCTTGGTTATGTTTGATGGCGTGTCGGGCATTTTTGCGGCCAGGCGTGGTTCACCGCTTATTATTGGACGCAGCGAGAACGAAACTTTTATTGCGTCAGACATTCCAGCCTTTTTAGAAAAAACCAGAATCGTTAATTACTTGGATGACGATGAGATGGTATTTATTGAGAACGGCACCGTTCAATTTTTCGATTTGAACTCTGGCGAAAGCATCGAAAAACGAGATATTGAAGTACCGTGGAAGCTAGAACATGCAGAAAAAGGCGCCTACAAACACTTTATGATCAAAGAAATTTTTGATCAAAAGGATAGTATCGCTCGGGCGATTAACCACGAAGATGACGTACTGAACAAAGCGGTTGAGCTACTTAAAAGCAGCAACGGAACCTATTTGGTAGCCTGTGGAACGGCCCACAAAGTTTGTTTAGCGGCGGAATATTTTTTCAGCCAAATTTGTGGCCGAAAAATAAATGTCGTCGCGGCCAGTGAAGTACCCTACTTCGAACGCTTTATTAACCAACGCACCGCTATTGTGGCGGTTTCACAATCCGGTGAAACGGCTGACATTTTAGAAGTTTTTGAACGCGCTAAAAAGCGTGGCGCCAAATTATTATCACTCACAAACGTTGAAAGTTCGTCTGTCGCCAGAATGAGTGACGTACACTTACCAATCAACGCGGGACCAGAAAAAGCAGTGGCTTCTACTAAAGCCACTACTTCGCAAATGGCTTTGCTTTTATTATTGGCTTATGCCGACGCCGGTAAAATCAACCAAGGCCGAGAGCTGCTGAGTATTACGTCTTCGGCGATTAATGATTTACTTAATCCTCGGTACGAAGACCACATTCGTTCAGTGGCGGCCGAATACGTAAACCATCCTAACTTGTTTATTATCGGGCGCGGACCGCTGTATCCAATTGCCTTAGAAGCCGCCATTAAAATTCAAGAAGTGTCTTATATACACGCCCAAGGTTTTGCCGCTGGCGAAATTAAACACGGCCCACTCGCGTTGATTGAAGAAGGCGTGCCTTGTTTAGTACTTGGGGATGAACTTGAAACTATCTCTAACGCCATTGAACTTAAAACCAGAGGCGCCAAAATTATTGGAGTTTCAAGCGAGAACGCTGATATTTTTGATCATTGGATCAAAGTACCAGAAGCGGGGGAAGCGCAAGCCATTGCGACCTTGATACCCGTACAAATTTTAAGCTACCATTTAGCGCTACTACGAAATTTAGACCCTGACATGCCCCGGAATTTAGCAAAGAGTGTGACCGTGAAGTAATATCCACAAGTCATGCCAGTTAGCACTCCACTAAAAAGAGTGCTAAAAGTGTCTTGATTTCTGATATTATTCGTTATATATTTTGAGATGATCTTTATCGCTTTGGCTCAGCCAAAAATTAAAGATATAATCACCGTAATTTATCCCCATTAAACATGGCCTTTATGAAACGAATTTTCTTATTTCTTATTACCAATATAGCCGTGGTAGCCGTATTTATGACGGTGGTGTCGGTTTTCGGAATCGATACCGCGTACCTAACGCCTAACGGCTTAAATCTACAAGCGCTAGCGGTCGTAGCCTTGTTCTTTGGAATGATTTCCTCGATTGTGTCGCTGCTACTTTCTAAAACTATGGCCAAATGGATGATGAAAGTAAAAATCATCAAAAACCCACAAGGAAACCAAGAAGTTGAACTGGTACAAATGGTGAAACATTTGGCCGATCAAGCCAACATTGGGATGCCAGATGTTGGTATTTACCCTTCAAATGAAATCAACGCTTTTGCCACGGGATGGCGAAAGAACAACGCCTTAGTGGCTGTGAGCAGCGGTTTGTTACAAGCCATGAATAAAGATGAACTTGAAGGCGTTTTAGCCCACGAAATGGCACACGTTAAGAATGGTGACATGGTCACTATGACACTGATTCAAGGGGTTATTAATGCTTTCATTATCTTTGGAGCGAGAGTCGCGGCTTATGCGGTTATGAAAACGATTGCTAAAGATAACGAAGCGGTTGGAGGGTTAGCCTACTGGGGAATTTCTATCTTGTTTGAAATCTTCTTTGGAATTATTGCCAGTACGATTGTTATGGCATTCTCTCGATGGAGAGAATTTGGCGCCGATTACGGTGGCGCGCAACTCAGTAGTAAAAAGAAAATGGTCGCCGCTTTGAAATTTTTACAAAGTCATCACCAAGTTTCGAACGAAAATAAATCTTTTGCGACCATGAAAATGAACGGCAACAGCGCCTTTATGAAACTGTTTTCAAGCCACCCACCACTTGAAAAACGAATTCAAACCCTGCAAGCCGCACCGTTACACTAGAACTTTCAATCTAACTTGTCATTGCGAGGCTTACTCATTTTTGTGCTTATCACGAAGCACCCTATTTTTTAAAACTAATTAACATGACTTTTCTTTCCCAACTTAACTGGCGCCACGCCACTAAATCGTTTGATCCAAATAAAAAGGTATCCGATGAAGATTTAGAAAAAATTAAAGATGCCATTCAAATGGCACCAACCTCCTTCGGGCTGCAGCCGTTTCACGTAAAAATTATTACTGCCCCTGCTATTCGTGACCAAATTCGTCCGGTCTCATGGGATCAAGCCCAGATCACCGACAGTTCACATTTACTCGTTTTTTGTGCTCGTACCGATGCTATGAGTCGTATTGACGGGTACATGGAAATTGCCAGTGGCGGCAACCCAGAGGCTCGAGGAAAATTAGAAATGTATGAAAATTTAATGAAAGGCGCACTTGAGCCTCGTTCTCCAGAAGAACTTAAACACTGGGCTGATAAACAAACTTATATTGCCCATGGTTTTGCTTTAGCGGCCTGCGCGGAACTTAAAATTGATAGTTGCCCGATTGAAGGTTTTGACCCAGAGGCAGTTGATAAAATTTTAGGTCTACCAGAAAATACGAAATCGGTTTTACTGATGCCAATCGGCTATCGCGCCGAAGAACCAAAGCATGGCAAAGTACGTTTTCCAGAAAGTGACTTATTTAGTTAAAATTAAACTCCTCACCAAAAAAGCCCAAGACACAAATCTTGGGCTTTTTTAATACCTTAAAACTATTTTCCAGGACAGTATTTCGCCAAGTCAGCGCCAATCGTGCTAAAGTCTTTATCAAACTTTGTAGCAAACTGTGCGGCCAAATCATCCGCTCTTTTATCAAAAACGGCTTGGTCACTCCAGGTGTTTTTTGGGTTCAAAACCTGCGACTCTACGCCTTCAATGGCTTGTGGAACCGAAAACTTGAACCGCTCGTCATAATTCATTTCAGTACTCTCTAATTCTCCACTTAAAGCCGCCTCAACTAAACGACGGGTTAAATTAATATCCATGCGCTTACCCTTTCCGTACGGGCCACCACTCCAGCCTGTATTTATTAAATACACATTTGCGTTTTGGGCTTTAATTTTATCGCGCATCAGCGAAGTATATTGCTCGGGGTATCGCACCATAAATGGTTCGCCAAAAAATCTTGAGAACGCACTTTTCGGCTCCGTCACACCGGTTTCTGTACCCGCTAATTTACTCGTATAGCCCATTAAAAACCACAACTGTGCTTCTTCGGCACTAAGTTTTGCCACCGGCGGTAAAACCCCGTGGGCATCCGCCGTTAAAAATAAAATTGTTTGCGGATGATCCCCCGTCGCTTCCATCTTTACATTCTGCATCACATCCATTGGGTAAGATACCCGAGAATTAGCCGTTAAGCGATCGTCTGTGACATCAAAGTCTCCATTAGGGTACATCATGGCGTTTTCAATAATAACACCATGCTGTGCGGCCGGTTTTTCCATTTCAAAAGTAATCCGATGAATCTCTGGTTCCCGAGATTTATCAAGATCAATCAACTTGGCGTAACAGCCGTTTTCAAAATTGGCGATCCCATTATCACTCCAGCCATGCTCATCATCCCCAATCAAAGCCCGCGCCGGATCAGCCGAAAGGGTGGTTTTTCCCGTGCCTGATAAACCTAAAATAATAGCCGTATCACCCTGTTCCCCTTCATTGGCCGAACAGTGCAAAGGCAAAATACCTTCATCAACGCAGTAGTAATTCATGGCGGTGTAAACCGTTTTTTTGATCGTGCCCAAATAAGCCGTACCACGCACTAATGCCCGATTATTTTCTAAATCTAAGGCGAGGCATCGCCCTTCGTTCGCTCTTAAGTGGCCCTCATGCTGTGTGCTATCAACCCCATCGTGCGGTAAGACGATAATGGTTAAAGCCCGATCATTAAAAATACTGTTTTCAATGTCGGCTGGAACTTCCCGAAACATATTATCGGCAAATACAGCCCCTAACGTTCGATCCGTTAAAAGTTTAACCGGTAAAGCGTAACTACTATCGGCGCCAATTACTCGGTCTAGCTCAATGACTTCGGTTTTAGTTTCTAATAGTTTTAAAGATTCTTGCCATAGATCTTCAAATACATTGGCTGGCATAGCGTTGGCGGCACTCGAATCCCAATCAATTTGAGATTCGGACGTACCCGCTTTCACCAAATAGGTATCTTGTGGGCAACGACCCGTTGCATTCGCTGGGTTCCACGTCGCCAAGGCTCCCGTGTTAGTTACTAAAGCTTCTTTCTGCTTGATCGATTTTTCAATTAGTGTGGCTCGGTCAGGGTTGGAAAAGAGGTTCATAAAATTAAGATTTTAAAATATCAAAAAACTGTGCAATTTTTTTGTCAGCGTCGGCTAAAACGCTGCCATCAGGTTTAATAATGCCGCATAAATTCACTCGTACTTTATATTCGTCACCCGATTGCATGAGCACGGGCACAATATTTTGGGCGGCCATTTTTGCTTGGGTATCCGCTTGCGCCGGGAACAAACGGAACATGCCTCCGTATAAAGTGTCGTCAAAATAATTTTGAGCCCATTCTGGTGTGTTAGCGCGCCAAACCTTTGTCGCGGTTTTAACGACCTCTAAATAATGCTGATGACGACGTGTCAAATCGCTTTGATTATGCGCTAAATCAGCCCAAAGCTCTCGGGTTGTCGCGTCATCAAAACCCGTTGTTCCTCTGGCGGTCACACCGCCAACCCAACCGAGATCCTTCTTATGATCACTGGTGGGATGTAGTAAGAACACCACTCCCCCTGGCCTAGACGCAAACGTTTGATAAATCTTAGTCGGAGACCAAGCCACAATCGTCGGCTGTTCAGATTTTTCGGCAAATAACTGAAGCACGGCACGCTCTTCTTCACTCGCGGTAAAATAAGGAAGATCAATAAAGTTTGGGCGTTTTAAACGATTGTTAAGTTCTATAATCGCTTCAGCCCGTTCTAAATTTAAACGCGTGCCATCGGCGTTACGATTGGTTTGCAAAAATACAATCGTGTTTGGGTCTTCGTGCAAGTAACTATTGGTGTCTAACAAATGTTTTTCTAATCCTTGCGCGGTACAAAAGCTGTCATAGCCGGTCCAATCCCAATGACTAAATGCGGCCGACGCTGGTCGATACCCAAGAGATCTCAACGCGGCAATGCCGCAAGAAATAGCGCCACTTCCGCCCCCTTTGGCCGGAATAACGGTTGTTTTATCAGGGTGCAGACCCAGTAAATTTAACAAAAATTGAGTCCCCTCAGTCAGGGTTTCTTTATCGATGGGTTGATAACTATGCCCGGGCATCGTTCCGATTCCAAGGTTTAATGGCTGGTCTAGCTTTTTAGCGATACCGGCGGCGGCAATATTGGCATCTGGCGGAATTGGTATGGGCTTTATTTTATGCATTACAAAGAGAAAATTTTTATAAACAATAACCTCCTTTTGCAAAAAATTAAACTAAAAAGTAAAATTAATACGATTTATTTAATTAAATTATATTTTTATAGTCTTTTTTTGTCTCAATTGAGTAATTAAATAAATTTCAGCCCCCTTTAAAACGAAAACCTAAAGCATTTTGACAAAAAAAACCCTAATCGTAGGATCAAATAGCTCTTTTTACGGTCCCGTAGTTTAATGGAAGAACACCGGTTTGCGGAACCGGCGATCCAAGTTCGATTCTTGGCGGGACCACCAATAAAAGCACAATGTATTAATTTTGTACCTTGTGCTTTTATTTTATGGCAGCATAAATTGACCGCACTACGGATTAAATCTAACTTTAATTCGAAATGACTACAAATTCTAAAACTTTTCTGGCCAATACTTTTTTCTTCTTCGGAATAATTGTTCTGATTGGTTATTTATTACATGTTGGAAGGCCTTTTCTTCAACCCTTCATCATCGCTTTGGTCTTTTGGTATTTAATCGTATCGCTCGCCAAAACCTTCGATCACGATTACCGGTTTTTTAAATTACCGACCCCTTTAACCCTGCCGTTGGCCATAATAACTTGTGCCGCCTTTGTTTGGATTACTAGCAGCATTGCTAGCAGCAACATTGAACAAATTAACGCCAAACTCCCAGAGTATAGAACCAATTTGACCGCTATTACGCAAAACGTTTTAAACAAATATGTTCCTGATTCCGAGCTGGACGCTCGGACTTTTTTAAGCACTAACGTGTACAGTAATTTAGATTTAAATGGTCTGGCCAGTGACGCCGCTAGAACGGCTGGGGGCTTGGCCGGCAAAACCGTGCTTATTATTATTTACGTTTTGTTTTTACTGATTGAATATAAAAAAATTCCGCAAAAACTAGAACGCATTACCGCCAAAGGTAAAAATTATGGACGGACCATCGACATCCTCAAAGATGTCTCACAAGACCTAAATTCTTATTTTAAAATTAAGGCTTCGGCTAGTATTATAACTGGGCTTTTAAGCTATTTAGTACTAATCGGTTTTGGGGTTGATTTTGCCGCTTTCTGGGCCTTACTTATCTTTCTACTAAATTTCATTCCAACGGTCGGTTCTATTATCGCGACTGCTTTTCCGGTAATGGTGGCGTTGGTGCAGTTTCAAGGTGGCTACCAATTTTTCGCGATCGGCGGCACGCTCATATTTATTCAAATTGTTATTGGGAGCATTTTAGAACCCCGCTACCAGGGAAACACGCTCAACATCAGCCCTTTGGTAATTATACTATCACTCGCGTTCTGGGCCAGTATTTGGGGTATTTTAGGGGCCTTGCTCTGCATCCCAATTATGGCAATCTTAAATATTGTGCTTTCTAAATTTGAATCTACGCAGTGGATATCGCTGCTTATTTCGGCCGATGGAGAAGGGAAAAATTACCAACAGTTTAAATGGCACAAGCACCTTAAAAAGCAGGTGAAAAAATTACGGAAGTAACAACTTTAAACCGTTACTTTTCCAAATTTGCGTTTCCCCACTTTTAAGACTTGAGCGGTATCTGATAACTCAACTTCAAACTTTGGATCTTCAATTTTTTCACCGTCTAGTGAAACACCGCCTTGTTCTACCATCCGACGCGCTTCACCGTTTGAACCAGCAAAGCCACAAACTTTAGTCATTAAATTCAGAATCCCGATTGAATTTTCTCCTGCGCTAAACTCTGTCATATCTTCTGGAACTTCGTGTTTCACAAACTTCGTTACAAAATCTTGGTACGCGCTTTCAGCATCTACTTCGCTGTGGAGCCACGTCACAATGTGTTTGGCTAGCTTCACCTTTGCATCTCTTGGAGCCTCACTAATTAAGGCTTTCGCTTCCTCCATATCTTCTTCCGTAAAAATTTCAAAGTAGGTCGCCATCTCTTCGTCTTTCATACTCATTATTTTTCCAAACATCTCATTGGGCGCTTCATCTAAAGCCACGTAATTATCGTAGGATTTACTCATCTTACGCCCATCAGTGCCGTTAATAATTGGGTTCGCCATGACCCATTTTTCTTTTTGTTTGTACTGACGAAGTAACGTTCGCCCCATCAACATATTAAAAGTTTGGTCGGTGCCGCCCATTTCTAAATCAACTTCCATTGCCACGGAGTCGTAGCCTTGCAGTAGCGGGTACATAATCTCATGCCCGTGAATAGGCTTACCAGCTTTTAAACGATCCTGAAACATATCTCGTTCCATTAGTTGCTGCACGGTTACATTCGCCATTAATTTAACGATATCTGCGTAACTTAGGGCATCTAACCAGTCACCGTTGTACACAATCTTAATTTTCTCAAAGTCTAAAACTTTAGACGCTTGCCGTCTCCAGTCTTCAAAATTCGCTTTAATTTCTTCATC